>Ga0208277_1000268_pt1 | contig 31431 bp, 25 predicted proteins | sample ETNtaG_5_FD_185782 | JGI IMG/M metagenome (GOLD analysis project Ga0208277, IMG submission 185782) | Marine microbial and viral communities from oxygen minimum zone, Eastern Pacific Ocean - ETNP201406SV205 (SPAdes) (version 2) | ecosystem: Environmental > Aquatic > Marine > Oceanic ...
ATGGTTTTGCTGCGTGATCAAAAAATCCGACGAATCGTTAATGATTTACCTCCTCTGGAAATAATCGGGGCAGAAAAAAATGAATTGTTGGTCCTCACCTGGGGGAGTGTCTTTGGGCCGGCTTTCACTGCGATTGAAGAACTTCAGGTAGAGGGATATGCTGTTTCAATGCTACACCTGCGTCATCTATTTCCGTTTCAAAAAGAATTAGGCGATATCCTCCAAAACTTTGAACAGGTCCTCGTGCCTGAAATGAATTTGGGACAATTGTCTCGATTACTGCGTGCCGAATACCTGGTGGAAACAATTTCTTTTTCAAAACTTCAAGGACGTCCTTTTTTAATTTCTGAAATCCGGAATCGGGTCCTTGAAATACTTGGAGAAAGCTGAAAAACAATAAAGTACATATAATCATAAATTATTTTTAATTCTAATTTCGTATAGAATTTTCTATGAATATTCCAGTCAAGCCAATCAGTTCAGTTCCGCTTAGCAAAGCAGATTTCGTTTCGAAACAAACCGTGCGTTGGTGTCCGGGTTGTGGAGATTATTCAATTTTGGCCAATATTCAAAAAGTAATGCCCGAACTAGATATTCCAAAAGAAAATATTGTGTTTATTTCAGGCATTGGCTGCTCTAGTCGTTTCCCATATTATATGGACACTTATGGAATGCATACCATTCACGGCCGTGCACCGGCATTCGCTACTGGACTAAAGGTTGCGCGTCCGGAACTGTCCGTCTGGATTGTCACCGGCGACGGAGACGGCCTGAGTATAGGGGGGAATCAGTTGCTGCACATGCTAAGGCGTAACATTGATGTAAATGTGTTGTTATTCAATAATCGTATTTACGGACTAACTAAAGGGCAATATTCCCCGACTTCGGAACAGGGAAAGGTGACGAAAAGTACTCCTTTTGGTTCACCGGACATGCCGCTCAATCCTATGCTATTTGCTCTCTCTGCAGGAGCGACTTTCATTGCACGTGCTTTTGACGTAGACGGAAAAGGGATGCAGGAGACCATTAAATCAGCTGCAAAACACAAGGGGACTTCGTTTGTGGAAATTTATCAGAATTGTAATATTTTTAATGACGGAACTTTTTCAGCAGTTAATGATCGTTCATTGAGGGAAGAACGTCTTCTGAGACTGAATCACGGAGAAATTTTGACTTTTGGAAAAGATCAGAAGAAGGGTATTCGTTTAAGAGGCTTAAAACCTGTTATTGTAAATTTGGATGAAGGGGTTAATAAAAAAGAATTACTGATTCATGACCAATATTGTGAGGACAGTACACTGGCCAATTTGTTGAGTGGTTTTGATTATCCTGAATTCCCTGTGCCAATGGGGGTTTTACGTCAAGTAGAGGAGATTCCTTATGAAGAGAAAATCGAACAACAAATAAAAACACAAATTGAGAAAAATGGTGTCGGAGATCTGGCAAAGCTTTTAAGAGGCAATCAAGTTTGGACAAATTGAAAAATACCTTCTAAATTAAATAATCGCTTTCGCTATCTATAACAATTATATCTTATTAAGTGCTTGATTGGGTGATTAGCTCAGCTTGGCGAATAACGACCTTAAAAACCTAACTATAACCTCTGTATCAATAATATAACGATAAAAACAATGTCCAACAAAGTGTATCATTGTAATTTTCAACGTAACTAGGACAGTTTCCAACTATTTTGAATTGCCAGTCTTATCCCATATCACCCAAGAAGCTTATTTAGGCTTATGAGATAAGCTGAATTTCAAAGCTTATAGATACACTCAGTATCAAAAAAACATTATTACAACCAAATGACATAAAGCATCAATTACTACAGTCCATCCTTGTTTTAAATCCAACAGTGAAATTGTCATAGTTTCCGAGTGAGTGTGTCGTTCCATCTCCAGAAAAATACTTCATTGTTGTCAATCCATCAAGAGTTAAAGTAGTGCTATTGTCTATAGTTGAAGTTCCACCAAGATCTACAAAAACTCTGAAATCACTCCCAGATAAAGGTCCTATTACAGCACCATCTGAGTTATCCTTGTAACTATATCTTCCAGTATATTTGCTTGAATACTGGACTGAACCATTATCTAGTGTAGTGTTATCTTGTGATATTCTTCTAGTTTCACCTCCACTTATAGTGGAAGGTATAGATTCATCATCATCTACAACGTCGTAGCTGGCGGAATTATTCTTTGTAGTGAAGACATCTATATTTACATCATTTTCATCCGTGCCACCATTCTCACCAAAATAGTAAAATAAGAAAATATAGCTTCTATTATCATATTCATTGTAAAAGAAAACACTTCCTTTACCTGCTGAAGCTGTCGGTCCAAATGTTTTATTAACGGAATATTGTGAAGATCCACTTCTAGTATAACCATAATTTTCTACAGGTGTTTTAGTAACAGACGAATTATCAGTATAGGCAGTGATGTTACCAAGAAATTTTGAGCTATCTGTTGAAGTACGCTGGTCATCAGACCATATGGCCATAATATTACCTCCTGAAACACATGACCCAGTTACTGCAAGGTCAAAAGTCTGAGTAATGACATATCCGCTTGCTGTTGTGACAGTAATTTTAATATTTTCATATGTTTTAATTTCTGAGGCTTTATTAGGAGTCCATTCGACAAGACCTGAAGATGAGATGGTCATACCATCAGGCGCATTACTCAGTGAATATGTGAGTGTGCCTGAATAACTTCCGCTTGTAGTAGGGTCATACTGATATGTTTGGCCAAAAACAACAGTTGAATTATCAGCAGAACTTGAAATCGAAATGTCTTCAGTTGTAGTAGAAGAAGAGTTGTCAGTGGAAGAATTGTCAGTGGGAGAACTGTCATCGATGTCTGTACTCTCTTTTTTGGAACACGATAATGTGGTAACGCTAAAAATGAGTATAAAAATTATGTAAACGAACTTATACATTTTGCAACTCAAAATAAAGTAAAATAAATAGTTTTTATAGAACCAGGAATTATAAAACAAAATATTTTTGTTTTCAAGTTGTATATATTACAATTGGTACGTTGATCGGACACAAGAATGTGGCGAGTAGTAACATTTTTTCATACCTAAATGAGAGTACTACAGAAATGACTGGCAATATTTTAAAAGAAAGTATTATAATCAAGGGCAAGCAATGAATTTACATTTTTGTATTTACAGTTACAGTCTTTTTTTGCAAACCATTTTTGTGGCTGCCTAGGGCGATTAGCTCAGCTGGGAGAGCAACGGCCTTACAAGCCGTAGGTCACAAGTTCGAACCTTGTATCGCCCACCATATTCCTCGGATACCGGGGTCGTAGTTCAGTTGGTCAGAACGCCGGCCTGTCACGCCGGAGGCCGCGGGTTCAAGTCCCGTCGACCCCGCCACGCAAACCCTTTATTTGCAAGGCTTGGGGGCTTTCGCCCCCATTTGTCAATATACTCAATTCTTAAGCAGAATATTATTCATTATATGTATTTAATTTAATAACTAAATTAGGGTCAGAGTTAAATAATACATTATTTAATTTTTTTATTTTTAGTACCCAAAACCTAAAAGGGTAATCTCTAATTCTTCAAATTAGACTCCTTTCCAAGGTCAATCTGAGTTCTTGTAAAACGTGCCAAATTTTAAAATATTTCGGCTTCTATTAAAATTATAATTTGCAAGATCTAAACAAACAATTTGTATTTTGAGTTGGTATATGTTCTTTTTAAAGGAGGTTATCAAAATTGAATAAATCCAGAGATTGATTCTATGCACATTTTTGATGAATTGACGATTGGTATTGAAGAGGAGTATCAAATCATTGATACTGAATCCAGAGAGTTGACTTCATTTATTACCGAATTCATGGAACAAGGTGCGATTCTGTTCAATGAGAATGTTAAACCGGAATTCTTGCAATCGCAGATCGAAGTGGGCAGTAGTGTGTGTCAAGACATCCAGGAAGCAAGAAGTGAGATCTGTCGATTGAGAAACTTGGTTTCAGATATTGCTGCTAAGAACAAATGTCATATCATCGCCGCTGGAACACATCCATTTTCGAAATGGGAAGATCAGCTTGTAACCAACAAGGAGCGTTACAGGGGATTGCTCGATTCTATGCAGATTGTAGCAAAACGTTTACTGATTTTCGGGATGCATGTACATATTGGCATCAAGGATCCTGACCTGCGCATCGATATCATGAACCAAATGAGGTATTTTATGCCTCATATTTTATCTCTCTCAACTTCTTCACCATTCTGGTGGGGGCAGAAAACAGGTTTTAAATCATACCGCAGCATAGTTTTTGAAGATCTTCCACGTACCGGCATTCCAGAGTTGTTCAATTCATCCGTAGAATATGATCAGTACATCGATACTCTTATTAAGTGCGGTTGCATAGATGAAGCAACAAAAATCTGGTGGGATATCCGCCCTCATCCAAAATTCCCTACACTCGAATTTCGAATATGCGATTGTACTACTAAGGTCAATGAAGTCATTGCCATTGCAGCCTTAATTCAGTCATTAGTGGCTAAACTCATCAAGCTCAGGCTGATGAATCAATCATGGCGTCCATACAGGAGTTCCATGATTGCTGAAAACAAATGGCGAGCTATCAAAGATGGTGTTAAAGGTAAACTCATTGATTTTGGCAAGCAGAGTGAGATCTTGACGAGTGAATTGACGATGGAGTTGATTGAGCTGGTTGACGATGTTCTTGATCCACTTGGAACCAGAAAGGAAGTCGAATACTTATTCACCCTACTCAAAGAAGGTTCAAGTGCTGATAGACAGCTTTCATGTTACGAAAAAACGGATAGCCTTGAAGCAGTTGTGGATCAATTGTCTGAAGAAACAATGATGGATTGTTGAATTATGTATTTTTCAAAACTCTTAAATGTCAGTTATTTTCTACTTTGAAAAACATACACTAAATTCTTTAAAGTCAGATTCTTTATAATAAAACGATCTTCAAATAGATAAATACATTCTTCATGGTAGGGTGAGAATCCTAAAGTTCTAATGTTGCCATGTCTCTATTTTTTGGTTAATCTAATAATATAGAATATACTTTGATAGACCTTGCATATCCTTTAGGTGATGAGTATACTCGTACAATTGGTAGAATTACTCCACTTGCAAGTTAGCCATGAAAAAAATTTTTATCTCAAGGCTATTATAATTCCTTAATATTAATTACTAGTGAGAAAATGATTATGAAATTTTTTAATCAGTTATGTTTAATGTTAATAGTTTTAGTATTTATTGGTTGTTCTAGCAAAACAGCAGAGTTATGTGAAGGAGACCTCAAAAAATGTGCACCTAATGAGGATTGTCATTGCTGGAAATAGATCCACATTTAGTTGCTAATTCAGATAAAGACGATTTTGAATTTGTTGGCTTTGCCACACTTTTGGTTATAGTATTCAGTAAAACATTTTTTCTGGTTGGCCTTTCTACATTTGATTGAGAATATAATTATCCTTGAGCAAAATACCATAAAGTTCAATTACTTCCATAGGTTAAATCCTCTCTAGTCTTGAACCCCCAAAAAAACCTGGCAATTATTAATTAAAAAAATTAATAATTGGGTACCCAATATGAAACACAGTGGTATAAAAATCTTAATAGTTTTAAGGTTGTTTCTATCGACTACAATATTGATTTCTTGTTTAAACAAATTCCTATTTTATCCCAAACCTATCTGCAGTCAGATCAAGACAATGTTTAACCAAATCTGCCATTTCGTCAATTTGCTCCACTGTCATTGTCAATGGCGGAGAAACTATCATCGTATCACGAAGAGCACGCATTACTAGGTTGTTCTCAAAACAAAAGTTTCTGCAGGCATCACCAACCTTTTTATCGCTAGGGAAAAATTGTCTTTTGTCTTTATTTTCCACCAGCTCAATAGCTCCAAGCAATCCGACATTGCGGACTTCGCCAACAATTGGATGGCTTTCAAATTCCTTCCAGCATTTTTTTAGGTATGGACCAGTTTCGTTGGCTACTTTTTCAACAAGTTTTTCTTCCTCAAGAATTTTAATATTTTCAAGAGCAACAGCACACGCAACTGGGTGACCTGAATATGTGAACCCGTGATCAAAATCACCACCTTTTTCTATCAATACATCCATAACGCGATCGTGCATCATAACGCCACCTATTGGCAAATAGCCTGAAGAAAGACCTTTTGCAATTGGCATCAGATCGGCTTTGATGTCAAAGGTTTCACTTCCAAACCAGTTTCCTGTACGACCGAATCCGCAGATGACTTCATCTGCAATCAATAGTATTCCGTATTTTTTACAAATTCTTTGAATTTCAGGCCAATAAGTATCAGGAGGAACAACTAACCCGCCAGCACCTTGGATAGGCTCGCCAATAAATGCCGCTACTTTTTCCGAACCGATTTCCTTAATTTTAGTTTCCAGACATTGTGCGGTTTTAAGTCCAAAATCATCTGGTGACAATTTTCCACCTTTCCCATACCAGTATGGATGGTCAATGTGAACAATTTCGGGAATAGGCAATCCATCCATTTCATGGGCATAACTTTGTCCCCCCAAACTTGCAGCAGCAACTGTACTGCCATGATAAGCTTCTTTACGGCTGATGATGTAACGTTTCTCAGGTTTCGCGAGTACCCGCCAATAACGCCTGACTGTCCTAATTACTGTGTCATTAGCCTCAGAACCTGAGTTGGTGAAAAATACGTGGTTGAATCCTTCAGGGGTTATCTCGGCAAGTTTTTTTGCTAGAGATATAGCAGGAGGAGTTGTTGTTTTGAAAAATGTATTGTAATAAGGTAATACTTGTAATTGTTCATAGGCTGCCTTTGCGAGGTTTTCACGTCCATAACCCACATTGACACACCACAGTCCAGCCATACCGTCAAGTATTTTTTCACCGTTTGAGTCCCATAGATATATCCCTTCTGCACGGGTAATCACTCGAGATCCGTCTTTTTGAATTGCTTTAGGATCTGTAAAAGGGTGTACATGATGTTGTCCATCCAAGTGTTGAAGTTCTGAGGTGCTTTCTTCAATATTCATAATGTGTTTGATGTTACAAGTTATAGCCTGCTTTATGATTTTGATTATTTGGTGCTTAAATGTATAGATTTCAGTTTGCGTTTCTCTTTATAGTGGCAGTTAGAAATTTGATACTCAAAATTAGTTCATTCTTCAAGGCTAATGCTACTATTGTCAGAGTATGATTATAAAAAGAATTAGGGGATCCAAAGTTCATCTCTCATTTTTTGATTGTACGGTGCACTTTTTTAAAATTGATAGAATTATGACTCTCACAGATTAAAATGTAAAAACTTAATTATTTACATACTATTATATTTTATGGAAAGCATCACTCTAAATATTATGCAGAGCAATTTTTTTATAGCGGAGTGTAAATAGAAAATATGGATTGTTTTCACATGCTTATGCAACTGGACTTGACTAAACTTTGAGCATATTTCTTGCCAGCAGCAAGCCTTCAAAAAGATCACTAGCCAGCATGTACTTGGAATTTGTTTTTTGGGTGAAACACTCCGCAGCGAGGCCGTGCATGTAGGCTCCTGTTATAGCTGCGTTGAGTGGTGACAGACCTTGTACGAGAAAACCTCCGATAAAACCACTTAGTACATCACCAGAACCGGCTGTGGCAAGCGCAGAATTTCCAGTGGGATTGATAAATATTTGTCCGTCAGGACTGCCGATAACCGTATTAGCTCCTTTGAGCAGCAGTACCACATTCCAATCTTGGGCTAATCGACGTACAGTGGAGATTCTATTTTCCTGAATTTCAGTAACACTCTTGCCGCAAAGTCTTGACAACTCTCGAGGATGTGGAGTTACGATAGTATTATTAAGTCTTTCCTGCAAATCTGATTCATCTATATTATTAAGTCCATCTGCATCAATTAGCAGTGGAACCTGCAGATGTTTTGTCAACAGCTTCACAAACACTGCTGTTTGAGAATGAACTCCTAGGCCGCAACCTAGTAGTACTGCATTACGTACTGAAGCAAGCTGTTCGACAAAATTTGCATGCTCTTCTGAAAAATATTCTGGAGCATTATGTGGACTGACTGTCATTACTTCCGCCGCCTGTCCAGGGAGTTTATCTCGAAGATCGCCGGGAACGCAGGCACTGACCAAACCGGCACCGCTATTTAAGGCGGCCGTAGAAGATAGACTTGCCGCTCCGCCCATGCCTCTAGAACCACAGACAGCAAGTAAATGTCCAGAAGAGCCCTTGTGCGCGTCTGGAAGACGCTCAGGAATCAATTCAGTTACAAACTCTGGTGTTAACAAATATGTACATAGGGTGGAAATATTCCTAGAAGATTCTGAGTCAGTATTTTTTACAGGAAGTCTCTCAGACCATATTTCAGGAATTGAGATATCCGCTATATGTACTTTGCCAGAATAAAGAACACCAGGATGTTGATAACAACCTGGCTTGCCTGATTGAAAAGTAATGGTGTGCTGACAAAGTGCCGCAACACCTAAAATTTTACTCTCGTCAGTAGAAACTCCGGAAGGTATGTCAACGGCAACACGTAATGCAGTCTTATTTGAGTTGAAAATTTCTATCCATTCACGATATGCACCTTCGATTGACTGCTCTATGCCTATTCCAAAAATAGCATCAATAAGGACATCTGCTTCTTTAATCATTAGTGAAGCATTTACATCCGGAAAAGTTGTACTTTCTCCAAATTTCTCCCACAATAACTGATTTTTTCGGGAATCTCCTTTTTTAACTTCACCTGCATCTACGACCTGGATGTCATAACCACGGTTTGCCAACAGCCTCGCCGTTGCAAATCCGTCACCCCCGTTATTACCTTTCCCACAGCATATAACTACGCGGGCACCTGGGTTATTTTTTAATTTGTTTTCTGTCAGCCAATCCGCGACACTACGTGCCGCGTTTTCCATCAAGACTAACCCCTGAATCCCCAAATCTTCGATAGCGTGTTTTTCCATTTCACGCATTGAAATTGTATCCGCCAGTCTGATCAACTTTTGAAATTTTTCATCCATCTGCTGTCAGTTTTTTGACTGCTTCACTAATTTATCAACTAATTTGATTGATTCACGAATTCTAAAAGATACATTCCTATCACTATAATTTCTTTTACGTTTATGTTTTTTTGGAGTATTACCAAAGTAATAATATTTGGATTCGGATTCAAGTAAGCAATAAGAAGAGCTAATAGCGGTATTACAAAATTTTTTCCTCTCTATTTCATTTTCATGAAAGGATTTTGCACTACCCTTTAAGTTCCCTGAATATGGTTTGCGTTTTTTATTTTTTTCTGACTTTTGTGTCATGTAATCAGCATAAGAACGTGACATACTGTAAAGTTTGCTGGCAGAGATTCTCTTTTTTTCATCAAGTTGAGGTGGTTTTATCAGCTCTACTTTTGGAGTTAAAATACGAACTCTCTTTACAGTATAAGCAGATTTGTCTAGTTTTACTTTTCCCTTAATAATTGACCAAACGCGTTTGTTTTCTCTACGTACCTCATTTTCCTCGAATGCCGACACAGAATTGACGTTGCTGAAAACAAGAGCAAGTAAAGTAAAATAGGTCAAAATCGCAAATCGTAAATTGTCAATAATGAAAGACATAATTTTGAAAAATTAAGAGTATATTATACTTTTCTGACTGGTATTGAATTTTCACTGAGATATTCTTTGACTTCCGAAACAGTATATTTTTCATAGTGAAAAACAGAAGCTGCTAAAACAGCATCAGCCTTGCCAATGGTCAACGCATCCCTAAAATGTTCAAAAGTTCCACCACCACCTGATGCAATTACAGGAATGTTAAGGCTACCACTTATTGTTGCAGTTAATTCAAGTTCAAACCCGTCCTGATGGCCGTCTGCATCCATACTGGTTAATAATAATTCCCCAGCACCACGTGACTCTATTTCCTTGGCCCATGCTACTGCATCCAGACCAGTAGAGTGACTTCCACCGTGACTGAAGACTTCCCATTTAGAAAAATTGTCAGTAATCTGATGTTGTTGTGATTTCAAATTTCGTTTTCTAGCATCAATTGCCACTACAATACATTGTGAACCGAAACGCTCTGCACTTTCTGTAATGAGGTTTGGGTTATGGATTGCGGAAGAATTAATTGTTATCTTGTCCGCACCTGCTTTTACAAGAGAGTAAATTTCGTTTAGCGTTGAAATTCCACCGCCTATAGTAAAAGGTATAAACAATTCACGTGCCAATCTAGTTGCAAGTTCAATCGTTGTCTCTCTATTTTCAATGGAAGCAGCAATGTCAAGAAAAACAAGCTCGTCTGCAGACTGTTCATTGTAGCGCTGTGCAAGCTCTAAAGGATCTCCAGCATCTCTTAATCTGGCAAAACTGGTCCCTTTTACAACACGACCTGATTTTATATCAAGACATGGAATTATACGACGGGCTAAAATTTGAATATCTCCTTTAAATTAAGTTTTCCTTCGTAAATTGCTTTTCCGCTAATTACCTGGTCTACACCGTCCTTTTCAAGAGTTTTAAGTAGTTCGAGATCCTCCATCGAAGAAACCCCACCGGATGCAACAATTTTTAAGCCGGTGCGCCGAGCAAAATCACCGAGTGCTTCCAAATTTGGTCCACTTAACATACCATCACGGGCAATATCTGTAAAAACGATTCTTTGAATACCATGCTTTTTCCAGCGAAGAGCAAGCTCGACATCATCAATTTCAGTCCTCTCCTGCCAGCCCTCTATAGAAACTTTTCGGTTACGTACGTCAACACCCAGATAAATTCTCTTTCCCGAATATCGTAGAATGATTTCTTCCAGAACCTCGCTATTCTTTACCGCCATCGTACTCACTATAACTGATGAAACACCTAATTCAAACATTTGTTCAATATTTTCCGCGTTGCGTAATCCTCCGCCCAACTGGACCGGTATTGAAATGTTTTTTAGAATTGAACGAATACTGGCCATATTTGCACCTTTTCCCCGAAATGCTCCGTCCAAGTCTACTAAATGTAAACGTTTTGCTCCAGCATCTTCGAATGAGATGGCCATTTCAACAGGGTCATTTGAATAAATAGTTTCAGCGTCAGCCTCTCCCTGGAGTAGTCTGACGCAGCGTCCGTCTTTTAAATCTATTGCGGGAATCAGCAACATAAATTATTAATCTTTTTTTGAATGATAGTTCTTTCTGAGAGTGATAAGATTGATATTATTATACTTTATACTACATGATTCAGTAATTCGGTCACGAAATCAAGTTAGAATGCTGGATTAAAACTTATTAAAATGGCTTAAATATTGAATGTCTAAACCGTTGTCGATTAATCATTTCAATTCATCTAACATTACATTCCACATCATTCTCAGTAAATTATGCAGGTTACTGCTAAAAATATTCCAGATAAACAAACTGGGCTCGAGCATCAAATACAGAATAAAGAAAAAACAGCTATAGCAAAATCGAAGGCTCAAGCTGTAAAAACAAATGAAAATTTTGTAGATGCGAACGGTGCTGAGCGCAACGAGACGTCACAATATTTAAAAGTTCTCACAAGAATTGAAAACTTACTCATCCAGAAAAAGTTACCGGATGCAGCAATTGAGGGTTTCGTAGGGGCGGTTAAAAAACAACTTGAAGCAATCACTGAATCAGACAGACAAATGCTTTTAAAACTACCGGAAGCAGTTAAACTTACATTGAACAATGTGCATGATCTACCTGGGTTAATCAAAAATGAAATCAGGGATCAAAGTAAAACGCCGACATTGCTCAAGTTACTGCGCCATCCGAAATTTGCCGATTTAATGCGAACGGACAGTAAACCTGCTCCACAAATATATACAGCAAATTCTGCACAGCCATCAGTTACAACGGTATCATCTCCGATCAATATTTTGGATATTCCTAAAGTTAATGAAAAACCGATCCTTGCTAGTAAACCGACAACCGGAGAAAACTTAGCAAACATTAAAAATTCTGGAGTGACGAAGATAACTGTTTAAAATACTTCTTCAAAAAGTAAATTGATGAATTCACAAATCAGACTATCTTTTTCATGATGAATGACCCTATAAAAACACTCCCAATTTTTAATTTTATTCCCCCTACCGGAGTAATAATTTTTCCTTTAACTCTCGCCTTACTCAAAACTTCCACCAGTTTTGTAGCTTTTAAATCGCCTTCAACCCAACCATCAACCTGAATCACAGGCGCATCTATCTGACCTTTCACTTTTCCTGAAGAGCCTACGATTACCATATGTTTACTGATAATACTGCCAACATAACTTCCATCAATTCGAATACTATCTTTACTTGAAATGCTTCCTTCAAGTTGTAAATCCTGACCTAAATAACCATTTACGAGTTTCATTCTTTGACCTTTTTCTATGCTATTATAATACTGAAGAACAGATTTATTATTTAATCTTAAGCTGATTTAATTCACCGAAGCCACTTCTCAAGACGTTCACATGCTTCTGCTAATCTTGGGAAGAGGCTCGTGTACATTAGAGGTTTTTCCTTTCCAGTAATAGAGAAATCATGCATCAGCTTAGCTCCATCATAGTCAACACTTGTAACACGAACTCCCAGAAATTCATCCGGCATATAAAAATCTGACCCAGGAAGAAGTGCTACTCCAATATCTTCCAAAAGTCTTTTGCTCAATTCCTCACTACTTTTTATACCTCTTGAAGTAATAAGGGCTTTAAAATTTTCAAAATCAGGAAACAGATAAAAAGCACCTTGAGGTTCAGGACAATTCAGGTGAATTTCAATAAATCTCTGATGTAAAAATTTACCAGCTTCTTTGTGTATATCATTGCAGAGCTCAACGTAATTTCTTATTGACCCAAAATTTTCAAATCCCGCTAAAACTGCATACTGAATTGGGGCACTAACACAACTGAAAGTTTCGCTCACAAATGCTGCTAGTGATCGTGTAATTTCACTTAGCTCATCTGGAATCATTGCATAGCCAAGCCGCCAACCGCCTGCAGATAATGCTTTTGAGACGCCACCTGTGGTTATAGTTCCTTCCGGATAAAAGCTTGCGATTCCCTGAAAAGGAAGTTTACCAAAATTTATCAGAGCATAAATTTCATCTGAGATTACAATAACTCCTTGTTTTCGACATACTTCCGCCAATGCTCTTAATTCATTAGAAGAATAGACACTCCCAGTTGGATTACAAGGATTATTAAGAATCAGAATTTTTTGCTGACTTTTCTGTATGGAACAGATTTTGTCTAATTCTTCCGCCTGTAAACGATAGCCGTTTTTGATGTTTGTAGTAATTGGAATGAAATTTTTTGAACGTATTTTTGCTTGTGGTCCATAACTGACCCAACTTGGAGCAGGCACCATAAGCGGTCCTTCCAATAGGTAAAGAAGTTGGAATATTAGCTCTTTACTTCCCGGACCTATGATAATATTTTCACAAGAATAATTGTAACCAAATTCTTTTTTGCAAAAAATCTCAACCGCTTGCCGCAAGTCTGGCAATCCGCATCCTGAAATATACTGTTTACGCCCAACATTTTCCCGCAAAGCTGCCTGCATTAATTCCGGGACAGGAAATGGTGATTCACCAAAACCAAGGTGACATATGTCATGTCCTTCATTACGTAATTTTAGCGCAAGCTGATTAATATATAAAGTTGAGGATTCTTTTAAATTACTAATTTGATTGTTTATAATAGGCTGCATTAAATATCTCTACAATTATTGCCAATCTATAAATACTCTTTTTCAAACAAATATAAAATAATTAACACTTTCGCTAAATGTTAAAGTAGGGGAGTGGAGGCGAAATCTTAATCCATCCCACATAATTCCTTCGACTTTGCTGATACCTTTGACTCTGGGAAAATTTTTTAAGGATGCCTATTCGTCACAAATTGATTGAGACTTTTAAATTAAATCATTAATCAGCTTGGATGGATTACCACAATGAAGTAGCCAAAGTTGATGGGCTGCTCTAGTCAAACCTACATACAACAATTGTCTCGATAGCATATCAGGACCATAAGTAGAGGCATCTGCATCTGCAATGATAACTGTATCAAATTCCAAACCTTTAGTCTGTGAAATATCTGTCACGTCAATTCCTGGAGTGAACGAAAATTCCTGATTTCTGATTATACGCATATTAGCGAGATCGGTTCTTTGCAATCCTTCATAGAGTTTTAGTGCTGCTTCATTAGTACGCGTCAAAACAGCGATACTGGCAAGCGGTTCACGGACACATAAATCTTCCAGCGTATCAGCAAGAAATGCTACCATAGCTCCACTTTCCTGGAAACGAAAAACATTTACTGGAGCACCTTGACGTGTTGAGTGCCAGGTAGTATTTACGCTATGTTCACCAATGACTTTTTTAGCAGCTTTCATTATTTCGTCGGTTGAACGGTAACCAATCTGTAAAGGAGATAAGGCTGTTACATCTGGTTTTGAACCATCCGGCAATGTCAGATAGGATAACGATTCGTCCCATGTTTCATGTTTTCGTCCAAGCATTATCCGCTGATCCATATCTCCTGCTAAAGTCACACTCGGATGTTTTTCTGGTGTTAAACTTACTAGAATTTGAAACTCAAGTGGACCAAAATCCTGAGCTTCATCTAGCATCAAATGACTATAGCTCAAAATCTTGCCGTTTTTACTTTTTATAGGCCCCATTAGCATTTGATAAAGTATCAGCAAAAGTGAATCATCCTCTTCATCCAACGAACACTTATCATCTTCAAAATTAAACTTTTTATTGCCATAAACTTCAACTTGATCAACGAGAGAAACACGATCAGATTCTATTGTTTCGCCTGCAGCTATACGTTTCTGATACTGTCTAACTGCCCAGTTCCAGGAACTAGTAAGTTGAGTTTCGCTGAATTCTCCTGGCGCAAGCCTTTCCACTGTTTCAAACAGCAATTCCTTGTTGACAAGACAATCATTCCAAATTTGAGAAATTAACAAATGGGGTGCTTCAAATATCTCAGGGAAACTTTGTTCCAGAACATTGTGAAGTTTTTTCTCCATTCTTCTACTTTCATGATTTGTCATTTTTTTGATAGCAAATTCACCTTTTGACCAGCGCAGCAGACTCAACAGACGTGGAATCAAGGGCAAGCCTGTCGTAATTCCCCATTCTTCAAGTAACAAATTTAATCCCTCCACTTTAGCAAGTCTGACTTCAAACAATTCCCTAAACTTTAAGGTACGCTTTTTTGTTTCTTCAAGATAGTATTTCAACCACAATGGATGACGTTTCAGTTCAATAACATCCATTGGAGTATTTTCTGCATAATTCCCGGGTAGATCTGGCAGAACACGTTGTCTAAGACCAGAGATCCATTTATGGTAAGTTTGCGGAACTACACCTTTTACTCCCAAAGCAGGTAGTACTCTGGACATATAGTTTGCTAAGGCATGGCCAAAAACTATCGGGAGAACAGTTTTTGGTTTAAAATATTGAGGTTTTTTTGTCATTAAATAAGCAAGTCTATGCAACGCAACTGTGGTTTTGCCGGATCCAGCTCCACCTTGAATCAAAATTATTCCATAATCTGAATGCGTAATTATTTCAAATTGCTGAGGATCAACAAGAGCGGTTATTTGACGGAGATGTTTGTCCACTCTGTATCCAGAAAAACTGAGGTCTGTTTTTTCCCCTGCGTTCAATGATGATTTTCCTGTTACTTTAATTTCTTCAAGAGTTTTACCATGTCCACTCTCTAATCGTGGTGTTTTTTGACTGACTAAACGCCAATTATTACTTCCACCTTGTTCGGGAGACAAGTCTTCAAGAATCCCACCCGGCCAGTTTATACGCATCAAATTGCCATTTTCGATTAACAACATCCTCCGCTTGATTAATTCACCTTCAAGTTCCCTCTCTCCAATATCTTCAACATACTCGTCTCCTTCACGATAACGGTAAAAGATTTTACTAATTGGTGCATTTTTCCAATCGACAATTGGGCAAGGCAAGTGTGTTGAAAAGCAATTCTGGTTCCCTATCAATAGATTACGTACACGATTATTTTCACTTAATACAATGTGAGCAAAATAGGGCGTGTCTAGATTATATCCGGTAGAAGGATTGTGCGAATCCTGCTGAGAGTGAAGCAAAACCATCCGTTCCATTTGCGCCATTACTGCAGGAACATCTTCAGGCAGAGTTTCCGCAAGTGAATCTCTCAGTTCGATGATGCCCTCAAGTTGGAGATTGCTTAAATTATTTTTTTTATCTTCTGCCGCAAGGATAATCAAACCTTGTTTTACTTGGAGCAAGAGTAGTTGTTCCTCCTCCAATACTTTTGTTTGTTCTGCAGATAATTCCACCCTAACATCCATTCTATTTGTTATTCTATCACTCTTTGAATTTTTGCACCCAAATCATTTAATCTCTGCTCAATATTTTCATATCCTCTATCTATCTGATCAATATTCTGTATTTCAGTTGTACCTTTTGCTCCAAGTGCAGCAATCAGCAAAGCCATGCCTGCCCTAATATCGGGAGATGAGACTCTTGCTCCTTTGAGTTGAGTTGGTCCAGAAACTACTGCTCGGTGTGGGTCACAAAGAATTATTTGTGCCCCCATTTCAATTAGTTTATCCACCCAAAATAAACGGCTTTCAAACATTTTTTCAAAAATTAATACAGCACCAGAACACTGAGTGGCAACCACTGTGATGATACTGGTTAAATCTGCGGGGAATCCCGGCCATGGAGAATCATCAATTTTTGGGATTCCCCCTGTAATATCTTTTTTAACTGTAAGTTTTTGTTTTTTCGGAATCAACAAATCGTTGCCTTCAATTTTAATTTCTACACCAAGTTTTTCAAACATTAAACGCGTCATCCGCAAATATTTGACCCCTGCGTTTTGGATCCGTAATTCACTACCTGTAACAGCCGCTAATCCTATAAAAGATCCAACTTCAGTATGATCAGACTGAATAGTGTATTCTCCTCCTCTCAGTTTTTGTACACCTTCAATGATAAGTAAATTGCTGCCGATACCTTGGATTGATGCACCTAATATAACCAGAAAATGACAAAGCCCCTGAACATGCGGTTCACATGCTGCGTTATAAATACTAGTTTTACCTTCCGCGGTAACTGCGGCCATAACAGCATTCTCTGTAGCCATCACACTTGCTTCATCAAGGTAAATCGCTGTACCTTTAAAGCCATTTGAACGCATTTGATAAAGGCCATTCTCATTTAAAGTTATTTCGGCGCCAAGTTTTTCGAGGGCTTCAAGATGGGTGTGAACCGGCCTTAAACCTATACGGTCACCTCCCGGTGCAGGCAGATCTATCGATTTTCTTCGGGCTAAAAGGGGGCCCGCCAACAGGAAAGAGCCTCTTATCAATTTTGCTTGTTCTGATTCCAAAATTGTAGTCCGCAGATGGTTTGAATCAATTCGAAAAGAATGCTTATCAATTTGCTTAATTTTAACGCCAAGACTAACAAGTAAGTTCCGCATGATCGCAATGTCCAAAATGTCAGGGACATTGCGTATAGTAACAGGTTCATGTGCTAGTAATGATGCTGCAAGTACAGGCAGAGCTTCGTTTTTATTGCCTGATGGTGTGATGCTTCCAGAAAGAGGAAATCCTCCCTCCACAATAAATTTTTGCATTTATTTTTTTCTTCTAATTAAAATTATGCTGAATGACTTAGTTGCCAGAAAATATTGTTTTCGTTAGCAGTAATGTCATTGCATGTATTATAAAGTTATGCCTTAAATTAGGTTAAAGCAGTCGAAACAGCATGCTTATAATTTATTAACCCATTTCCGTGAAAACTGAGCCTAAGTGATGACGCAGTCTTTCCAAATTGCCGGGAATTGTGGTCAATGTCATCATGATACCCTCCTCTTGATAATCAATGTTATCTACCCTGCTCCATTCGTAAATATTTGACAACTGCTGTGAGTGCAGATAATCGAGACGAATTGTCACAGTTTTCATACGTTCATCAAAAAATAGCAGGATCTTTTTTCTTATTTTATCTACTAAAGTTGAACTGTTAATGAGTCCGCTTTCTGCGGTATTTACAACAGAAACAAAAACTGCATCAGGATACATTTTTTCCAACATTAATAAACGCGTAGATGAAATCCTGTCTATTTTGTTAAATACTGTAAGAATAGGAATACAGAGAGCATCCAGGTCTTCCAAAACATATGCAGACGTTTGTAAATGTTCATCGACGTTGTCACTAGCGTCTACAATCTGAAGCAGTAAATCTGCATCTTTGACAGTTGAGAGAGTTGAACGGAATGCCGCAACCACTTCATGGGGCAGATTACTAATGAAACCAACTGTATCAGATAACAGAACTTTAGGTCGTGTATCATCTCCTAAAAGACGTGTTGTCGAATCAAGTGTGGCAAATAATCGATCCTCCACTAAAAGCTCTGAATTTGTCAAAGCATTCATTATTGTAGATTTACCTGCATTTGTATAACCTATGAGGGTCACCCGCAGGCAATTTGAACGCCGTTTTTTTTGAGTGTTACGTTCCTTTTCGACTCGTTCTAAGTGAGCTTTGAGGCGTATTATTCGACGTCGCAAAAATTGTCTGTCTTTTTCAATCTGCTTTTCACCTGTACCACGTGAAGCACCAATTCCACCGCGCTCCCGGTCAAGGTGTTTCCACAATCCTACTAAACGAGGCAATAAATATTCAGCCTGCGCTAAACCGATCTGCAGTTTTGATTCACGGGTACGGGCATTTTTTGCAAAAATTTCTAAAATTACTTGAGTACGATCCAGAACGGCACATTCTAATATCCTCTCTAAATTCTGGGTCTGTTTAGGGCTAAGTTGATTATCCACCAGCAGTGCATCAACGGCTTCATTTTTAAGCGTTAATTTAATCTCATCTAACTTACCTTTGCCAAAAAAATATGCAGGATGTATTTGTGTGCGCACCTGCACAATTTGTCTTGTCACTACTCCGCCTAGGGAATAGACGAGTGAAGACATTTCTTCTAGTGAACGCTTGACTTCTGCGTTTGATCTATTGGGCAGCTGTAGGGAAACAATTAAAGCATTTTTCCAATTATTGAATAATCTATTCTCGTCCATGCAACTTAGGGATTTGACTCAAACCTTGATGTATTTGCGCAAAAATTGTATCAAAAAAGCAGTTGAATGTAAAATCTAAAATGTGTAATAACAATCACAATTAGCCAAAATCAGCTCCGGAATTGAATCCCTTTTCAAACTGTCTATTATCTCGACTTGGTTTCCTGTTTTCATTTGTTGATGTAAGATTCACGCATTGCACGTTTGAGAGTCTTCCCTGCGACATTGCGTGGAAAAGATTTGTAAATTTGGACAGCTGAAATTCGCTGAAATTTTGCGTCTACACGTTCATTGGTCCATGTAATCAATTCGTCTGGACATAGGCTTTGACCATCGTGAAAAATTATAGCTGCAATAGGTGATTCTCCCCATTTTTTGTCGGGAGCTCCAAACACTGAAACTTCTGCAACCGCTGGATGCTGAATAATAACTTCTTCAATATCTTTTGGGTACACATTAACTCCGCCACTGATAATCATGTCTTTAACACGGTCCACGAGAAACAAAAACCCATCATCATCAAGGTATCCTAAATCGCCTGAATGTAACCAACCTTTAACTATAGTTTTTTTGGTTAATTCAGGCTGTTTATAATAACCGTTCATCATCATTGGACCACGACCGCAAATTTCTCCAACCTCACCCGCTTCACATTCTTCACCGTCTTCCCGTAAAATTTTTATGTCAAAAAATGGAGGTGCTGCGCCAACAGAACCTACTTTACGAAGAGCATCATCACGATCCAAATGTGAAAAGAATCCTTCTGTAACTCCATATAATTCATAAAATATTCCGGGTAATACTTCATTTAATTTGTGTTTGTATTCCAGCAGTAGTGGTGCACCGACATTTTGGAGCATTTCCAACGAACACAGTTTTTTTGGTTCAAAGTCAGGATGATTGAGCAGTGCGGAAATCTGTGCAGGCACCATAACTATGTGAGTCACTTTTTCTTTTTCAACTGCAGCCAATACCGCACCCGGGTCAAAGTAGTGGTGTAGAATGTAAGTCGCCCCTAGAAACATCCAAGGCATTAAATCCAGCATAGCCCCGTTGAAAACTATTGATCCTGCATGTAGCACAATACTTTCTGGAGTCATACGCCATGCGGAAGCAAAGTGCGTACAGTAATTAGCCCGAACATCATGCGTGTGAACAATACCTTTTGGAGCCCCAGTGGTTCCGCTAGAATACATAATGTTGTAGACATCATCATCACACAGTTGAGCATCCGGAGGTTCTTCAGTAGAGGCTCCCGCGATAAAATCAGGATAAGATTTAAAGCCACGAATCATTTTGCTTTCTCCCAGCATTATCCAATGATTATTTTGAATTGCAGGAAGCTCATTTTTAATTTTATCCAGTCGTTCTGCAAATTCTGCATCTGCAAAGACAACTACAGTATCAGAGTCCCTAAGCAGCGTTGCCAATCCGGAACCTTGCAGCAAAGGACTTCCCGGTACAATCACGATACCTGTTTTTGCGGCCGCCCAGTAGAGCAGCATCAACTCTTCGCAATTTGGCAGAACAGTTGCCATTTTTTGACCTTTGCGAATTCCGGAATCCAACAGTGCATTTGCCAGTCGATTCACACGCTCATTTAATTCAAAAAAGTTTAAACGCTCTTTCCCAACTACAAAAGCAAGGTTTTCCGGACGATAACGGGCATGTCTAGGTAAGAGGGAACCGATGTTCATGTTTTGTTATTATTTTTAGTTGAATGCTCCATTACTCATTAATTTGGAATGAGGTGATAGATACCACAGACGTTTTGATTTTTCAAGCAAAAGCTGGAATCATCAATGAGTAATTTCAATCAAAAAGAGAATATATTTTTGCAGAAAATAATTAAACTTTGAAAATGACAAGTCTTCAAAGTGTAATTTAGTGAATAGATAAAAGTTCTACCTAACTTATATTATAATAAAAATTACTTATAACGAAATTAGAATAGTTGATAATAAAAATATTTTAGTTTAAAGCAAATCCACTGACCAAAAAAATGAAACTGAAACGATTATTAACACTTTTTTTCATAGTACTGTTCCCACTTGTTTTATCAAGTTGCAGGTTTCCGGGAAAAACAAGTTCGGATTACCTTTCTACTTCAATTGCCGCACCGGAAGCACCTTTGCTTGCGGAAGTGATCATGCATCTGCAACTGGATTATGTACATCCAAAAAAACTGGAACCGGAGAAATTACTTCAAGGTGCTTTAACTGAACTTGGTCGGATGGTTCCAGAAGTGTGGGTTTTACCAGAATTTGGGAAAAATGGTCAGGGAACGAGATTACTAGTCAGGCTTGAGAAAGAATCTTCCTACATCTCTGTTGAAAAATTGAACGGGCTTTATGATTTGCATATCACTTTGCAGAAATTGATGAAACATCTTTTGCAAAAAACCCCCCAGCTAACTCAATTAAAAATTGAGCAATTGTTTGCTCGTGGAATCCTGAATTGCTTGGACGCATACTCAGTATTGTTGTCGAATGATATTTTTCAGGAATTCAACATCAATATCGGAGGTCAATTTGCTGGAGTAGGACTGGTTGTAGGCACACGTGATGATCAACTGACTGTGATTACACCGATGGATGGTAGCCCTGCCGCACAGGCTGGTATGAAACCACTTGACATAATAGTTGCAGTTGATGATGAGAAAACAGAACACTTGACACTCGACGAAATTCTTCATCGTTTACGCGGCGATATAGGAACGACGGTTACTATCAGTGTCCTCAGAAAAGGCCATGCAAAAGCCTTAAGTTTTGAACTTTTACGTGAAGAAATTAAGCTAGAAAGCGTTGAAACTTTTGATTTACAAAGCGGAGCTCAAACTGTTCGTTATGTAAGAATAAAAAATTTTCAAATCGCTACTTCACAAGAACTTAAAAACAAGCTTGCTGACTTAGCTAATGTCAAAGGAGTGGTGCTTGATTTGAGAAACAATCCTGGAGGATTACTGGAAGAAGCAGTGAAGGTTAGTGATTTATTTTTAACTGGAAAGCAGCGAATAGTCAGTACAGTAGGTCATTCGGTTTCAAATACTCATGATTCAAAACAGTTGTTTACCAACACCCTTTTAAAGGATATTCCGTTGGTTGTGATAATAAACCGCGGAAGTGCTTCTGCTTCAGAGATTGTTGCTGCTGCTTTAAAACAGAATCAACGTGCAATTGTGATTGGAGAGCAAAGTTTTGGTAAAGGTACAGTTCAAACTCTTTGGGATTTGAAAGACGGTTCAGGGCTGAAATTAACAATAGGAGAATATTTGACACCATCCGGACACTCGATCCACAATATCGGAGTAATGCCTACATTGAGATTAATTCCAGTTACTGTTCCACCTGCAAATAATCGGCAAGTAGTGGATATACAGAAAGAATCATTTACTCAGAAACGGTTCCATCTTTTGATTGAACAAAATAAGCACAATGTTAGTGCTGATTCTGAGATGTTTGAAATACGTTATTTGTCAGCCAAAGACGATTTTTTTGATGAAACTGAATTAATTGAAAACGTTGACATTATAGAAAATTTAAATAAAGATATTTTTGTAAAAACAGCTAAACAAATTTTGCTGACTTGGAACAAAGAAGATATAAATTCCAGGCTACACCAAATTTCGAGAAAAGTTTCTCAACAGGAAAGTGACAAAATAACCAAAGCACTTGAGAGACACCGAATTGACTGGAGTTTAAACCCTTTTTTAAATACACCTGTGGTAGAAAAACTCAATTTGACCTGGTTTGCGGAGGAAATATCTGCGAATCAAATTCAGCTAAAAGTTAAACTCAGTAATAAAGGCAAGCTTGCTGGCCAGCGATTGCTTGCTGTTACAAAGGCTGGCAATGTTTTACTTGACGGTTTAGAATTTCCATTAGGCCTGATTGAGGCGGATGCAGAAGCTGAACATACACTTAAGGTTAAATATTTCGCTGGAATGATGCAGGAGATTGAACCGATTGAACTTGTGCTTTTTGACCATAATTTTAAGAAATTAAAATCTTTAAATCTGCAGCTACATTTTTTACCGAAAAGAATTCCTTCGTTTCAGATGGCAATGAAAATACATGACGATGGAGAACTTGGCAGTCAAGGCAATGGTGACGGAAAAGTTCAATCCGGTGAAATTATCGCCTTAGCTTTCAAGCTGGTGAATAAGGGCAGGGAAACTGTACCGGAATTGTTACTGAGAATTAGGGGAACAGAAGGTTCATTCAGGGTTAATCGTGGTAAATTAATGCTAAAAAATCTTGAACCTGATCATGAGCAAACAGATTATTTTCTGTTTAAGACTTTGAAAAATAAAGTGTCTTTAGGAAAAATAAATTTGGAAATGATTGATACCAAATCTGGCACACCAAAGATAGTTCACCACTGGAATTTGCAGAATTCGCTTTCGAATAAAATGGTGAAGACACCTAAGTTTATCGATTTGAAATGGCAAGATTTTGAAGGAAACACAGTGCTGGGAGAAACTGATTTGCAGTCACTGGTTTTAAGTGGGAAAGTAAGCAACAAGGCTAATGTGAGAGATGTATTTGTGCATTTAAATCATGAAAAGGTGTTTTATTCTTCTAACTTAAAATCGCCTGAAGACAATCCGTTTCAGCGATCTGATAATGATGATTTTCTGTTTAGCACTGTACTCGAGCTGGTTCCTGGAATAAATCAAATCTCCGTTTTTTCTCGAAACCGATACGGATTTAGATCAGAACGCAGATTGAGGATTTTACAAAGACAATGAATGTGAGACGGAAATAATGTCTGCTGCTTAACGATAATTCGCAAACTGTACGTCAAAGTCAAATTCATGCTTTTTGATCGCCTGCATTACGGCCTGCAGGTCATCCTTTTTTTTACTGCTGACACGTACCGAATCGCTCTGGGTTTGCGGCTGAACTTTGATTTTGCTTGATTTGATAAATTGATTGATTTTTTTGCACTGCTCTTTGCTCAATCCCTGCTGCACAGTAATCTCTTTTTTTTGCACTCTCCCGCTTGGCTCAGTCTTACCATATACCAGCGATTTTACTGGGACGGAACGTTTGATCAATTTAGTCAGCATAATGTCGATCGTAATTTGCATTTTCATTTCATCATCGGCAGTTATCATCAATACAGATTTGGTTTTATCAAAATCAATTTCACAACTTGAACCTTTGAAATCATAACGGTTTTTAATTTCCCTTCGGGCCTGATCAACCGCGTTGCTTACTTCCTGGGTGTCAATTTCGCAGACAATATCAAATGAAGCCATTTTAGAGTTTTGGTTAAAGGTTTTTTTCGCTAATAATTACACACTTTTTGTGAAAGTGCGGCCTTGATGAAGCCGTTTATATCACCGTTCAAAACGGCTCGAGTGTTTCCTGCTTCCAAGTTTGTTCGATGATCTTTTACCATTTGATAGGGGTGTAGAACGTAGCTCCTGATTTGACTCCCCCAGGCATTTTCCTGTTTTTTGCTGTTTTCTAATTCCTTCTCTTTATTCAGTTCTTTCTGTTGTAAATCAAACAACTGTGCTTTGAGCATTTTCATCGCGGTGGCTTTGTTTTTGTGCTGGGAACGTTCATTTTGACACTGCACCACAATACCACTCGGAGAATGTGTTATACGTACCGCAGAGTCAGTAGTATTTACATGCTGCCCTCCGGCACCGCTCGCCCGATAAGTATCAATACGAATATCGTCAGTGTTTATTTCAACTTCGACATCATCATCAATTTCCGCATAAACAAAGACAGACGCAAAAGATGTATGACGTCTTTTTTGTGAATCAAACGGAGAAATGCGGACCAGTCTATGAACTCCAATTTCAGTTTTTAGTTTACCATAAGCATATGAACCTGCTACTGAAAAAGTAACTGACTTAATTCCAGCTTCATCTCCGGGGAGGTAGTCAAGCAATTGGAATTTATATCCTTCCTCGGAAAGCCATCTGCGGTACATTTCATAAAGCATTGAGACCCAGTCTGTGGATTCTGTCCCTCCTGCTCCTGGATGAATCGAGACGATGGCATTCCTGTCATCTGCGTCACCGTTAAATAATCCTGTTATTTCAAGGGATTCAAGATCATTATTAAGTTTAGTGCATGAAGCAAGAATCTCTTTCAATAAATCAGAATCCTCTTCTTCACGGTACAAATCAGCCGCAGCTTTTAAATCGTCATGCAAGGAATCAAGGGCACGCCAATCTTGAATTGAATCACTTAAACGTGAAATGTTTTTCAATAATGCAGTCCGCTCACCCTGAGGTAACTCCCAAAATCCGTCATGAGAAGTTTGCTGCTCTAAATCCTCTACAAGTTTTTGCTTAATAGGGACTTCAAAGAAACCCTTCTAAATCGTCCAGTCTCTGAGTTAGACTATCAATCTTAGTACTTATTTCTTCACTCAACATTGGATCAAATCCTTTTAAATTAAGGTAAAATGAAACATCAAGAATATGGTTTTTACGCCAAAATAACAAGTTGAAATCTTAAACGCTTGTGTTTAATCTATGTGTCAGTAAGGTGGTTGGGTGAAACATTTTTTTTGAAGTGGAATTTAAATGAAACTAAAATTTATCATTAATTACAAACCATTTTCTCTACCTGTTCTTCTGGTATACATCATAGGGATACAATTCTCCCTGTCTGCTTGTAAAACAATCGACATCAAGGACAGAGCTGATCTTTTGCCTTATATGCAAAAACCGGTGGCATTTCTGACTGTTAAGTCACCAAAAAATCTGGAAACTGTTTGGCCTGAAATGATGGAGCTAATTGAGCAGCGTTTGCGTGAACTGCCTTCTTTGGGTAAAGTGACAGGAATCAAGGAGCAAAAGCGAAAATTCGCGAACAATCCTAAACTTCGATCACATTTCAGAACTTACCTCAGTACGTTGATTCTAACCGGAATATCAGATAAAGATATTGCCCGGAAAATAGAAAAAGAACTGCAAAGTCCATTTTTTTTGCTACTAGATTTAGCATCTTTCCCCTGTACAAAGGATTGTTCTTCCAATGAACAATGGGTAATTCGTTTAAAACTGATAGAAGCGCATAGTGGTAATTTGATTTTTCGTGTAAGAAAACAGTATGTACTTGCAGAAGATGAAAAAACAAGTGAATCATACAATGCATTAGCAGTAAAACTTACAACAGAAATAGTAGATGAGTTTGCTGCCGGATTCATCGTACCTTGGCATCGCTGGCGTTATGAGCATCTGCAGCCTGCTTCGGAAAGAATTAACCGTGCCGAAATAGGGATTTAGTTTTTAACTTTTTTTATACAGATGCAGTTTATGAATCCATGGGAATCGCGCTGGCAGGAAGGACGAATCGGTTTTCATCTTCCTGAGGTGAATCCATATTTGATTCGCCATTACGGAGAGTTTTTAAAGAAGTCACCAGAAAACGTTTTTGTTCCGCTTTGTGGAAAAACTCTAGATTTGCCCTGGCTGGCAAACAGAGCGAAAAAAGTTGTCGGTGTTGAATTGGTGAGTAAGGCAGTTGAAGAATTTTTTACTGAAAACAAAATATTTCATTCTATTCAATCTGCAGGTAAATTACAACTCTTCAAGAGTGATACAATTGATATTTTTAAGGGTGACTTCTTTGACTTAACTCAGGAGCATACAGGTTTTTTTGAAGCAATTTATGATCGAGGTTCGATAGTTGCCCTTGATAGTCCGGAGCGGCAAAAGTATGCAGAACATCTTTTGTCATTTCTTGTTCCAGGAGGACGTCTTTTACTCATTACACTAGAGTATGAGCAGGATCAAATGAGTGGCCCGCCTTTCAGCGTTCCTGATAAGGAAATAGAAATGCTTTTTTCTCAATACGGCAGACTGGAACTATTTGAAACTAGTGATATTCTCGATATAAGACTGCGAAACAAAGGCCTGGACGGAATCCTTGAACGTGTTTATCAATTGGAAAAATATTAAGTATGATTCCGTCTTAAAATGGATTAAATTCTCTAGGTATCATCGACCACAGGAAGAAATTAGTGGTGGCTGAGAGAAGGTCCCTCGCTCCACTCGAGATAACCTATATTCAAAATTTTTATAAATATTCATCAATTATTAATCACCTTCTGTACAAGTATTTGTGAACTTATCCGGAGCAATAAAAACATTAGCGGTTATTCCTGCACGTTATGCGTCCAGTAGATTTCCAGGGAAACCTTTGGTAGAAATTGCCGGAAAATCAATGATTCAGCATGTATGGGAACGTGCCATGCAGACTAAGGCAATTGACGATGTCCTGGTTGCAACAGACGATCAGCGTATTTTGACTGCAGTAGAAAAATTTGGAGGCAAAGGCATTTTGACAAACCAGAAACACAAAACAGGTACTGACCGTATAGTTGAAGCGGTTTCCGGACGTTCCTGTGAATGGGTATTGAATATTCAGGGAGACGAGCCGCTGCTTCTATCTTCTGACATAGAAAGGCTTATCCTGCAGGCACAAAACACGGAAGGTACAAAAGGAGCAACCCTTATTTATAAAATCACTGATAAGAAAATGTTGCATGATCCTAATGTGGTTAAAGTAGTTTTAAACAAAAAAAATGAGGCACTCTATTTTTCACGGTCTCTGATTCCATTTCCACTTTCCGCACAATGGGAAAACTTTTCAATTTGGCGCCATTTGGGTGTTTATTTGTTTCAACTGGATTTTCTACTGCAATTTCACCAATGGCCCCAGTCTGTTCTTGAACATACTGAACAATTGGAACAATTGAGAATTCTAGAAAATGGTGAAACCCTGCTCTGCGTGGAAGCAGAAAATGACAGTGTAGGAGTAGATGTCCCCCTAGACGTCGAATATGCGGAAATTATGCTCAAGAGACAAAATTCGAAAAAAGCCTGATTTTCAAGGCTGGCAATTTCTATTTTTTAGTTTTGATTCTTTAATTAACCCGTGTAATGAGCTGGACTCATACCAAAAATAAGATACAGGCAAAAAAGTGTAAATACTGCTGCCAGGCCGAGCATGATGATTCCTACATGGTTGTCAGTACCATGCGAAACGCCTATTTCCCCTACATCCATACGCTGGTGAATTTCCTTATCAAGTGCTTCTCCTTCGTCAATGCTCATTTGACGTTTCCTTAAATCTTCATTAGTTGAGGCTTTATATTCACTCACCAACTCTTCCTGGCTACTCATATCTAACCTTTCAAATTCAATTATAAGTTAATTATTAAAAACCCTTTTTTAAAATGGCACCCTTTTATTTACAACAATACTGCTGATTATACTATTATCCACTGAGCCAAGACACTAACACACATAAAAATCCACGCCAAGCTTTTTATACATATCAATTTTTCCTTTTCAGCAGGACAGATTTAACAGCATCAAGTTTTTTCAGCATTTGATTTTTCAACAGTTGCCAATTTTTTTGTGTTTTTATCAGAAGTCTGTGTGACAGAGAAGTCACCGGCTTGAATACCTGCCGATGTTGATAATTTTGATGTTATATCCCCATTCTTTAAAGACTCCGATTCGCCAATCTCAGTATTTTCGATTGCGTCAGCAATTTTTTCAATTTGTGTGTCGGAACTCATTTTTGAGAGGGACAAGGGATCCATCTTATTTGCAACTCCTCCAAGTTCATTACTGAAATCTTCGGCGTTTTTGCGAACTTCATTAAGCTCAATCTCTTCTTCAATTTTATGCATTTCATCCTGAACAGTCGTTCTAACATCACTGGTTGCACGCTTAAGCTCAACCAGGCCCTTCCCAAGGGAACGCAAAACTCCAGGGAGTTTGTCCGGACCAATAAAAACAAGTGCGACTGCAGCAATGACAATAATTTCGGGAAGCCCGATTCCAAACATGCGAAAGCTCCATGAGATTGTGCAAATTTTTATATACTGCTATTATTATTTATCTAATAGATTATCTTGCTATTAAAGGAAAAGCAATGCAGGACTTCATAGCCGTGCTTGATTTTGGAAGTCAATACGCACATCTTATCGCAAAACGTGTACGACATTTAGGTGCCTACACCCAAATATTTTCTCCATCCGCAAGTGAAGAATTACTTTCGCAGGCAAAAGGTATAATTCTTTCCGGGGGGCCCTCCTCAGTTGGCTCTTCAAGAATTCCAAATTTTAATTCAAAAATATTTGAATTAAATCTTCCTGTCCTAGGTTTATGTTATGGTCATCAGTTGATTGCTAAAGAATTTGGCGGAACAATTACCAATACTGGCAAAGGGGAATTCGGCAAAGCAACCTTAACTCAGACTGCAGATTTTAAACTTTGGAAAAATGTTAGTTTTCCAAATCAGGTATGGATGAGTCACCAAGACAGCGTCACAGAATGTCCCCCAGATTTTAAAGTAACAGGAGTCACTACGTCAGGATGTATTGCTGCTATGAATCACTGTATTCTTCCAATATATACCTTACAGTTCCATCCGGAAGTAAATGACTCAGAACAGGGACTGACAATGTTAGAAAATTTCGTCAACATTTGTGATTTGAGTGGTCATTGGTCAATGGATAATTTTATTGAAGAAACTACTTGGCGGCTGCGGCAGGAGGTCGGTAATCGTAAAATTTTGATGTTTATCAGTGGGGGAGTTGATTCATCTGTGGCTTTTGCCTTGTTAAATAAAGTCCTTGGCAAAGAAAATATTTTGGGGCTTTACATCGATAACGGTTTCATGAGAAAAGATGAAAGCACTGAAATTATCGATCGTTACCAAAACTTGGGATATTACAATATTGAATCAAGAGATTACAGTACTTTCTTTCTGGACGCTGTGTCTGAAGAGGTTGATCCACAAATTAAAAGGCATAAAATTGGAGCAACTTTCATTCAGATGCGGGAAAGATTATTGACCGAATTAAACTTGCCTGAAACTGAATGGATGTTAGGACAGGGAACTCTCTATCCTGATATTATCGAATCTGGAGGAACGGAACACGCGGAAGTAATTAAATCACATCACAATCGTGTGCAAGACGTTCTAGATTTGATGAGTTCTGGCAAAGTTGTAGAACCGCTCAAAGATCTTTACAAGGATGAAGTTCGTCAGGTTGGGACACTATTGGGTCTACCTGACTCAATTGTCTTAAGGCATCCGTTTCCAGGCCCAGGACTTTCAATCAATATTTTATGTTCTAATGGCAAAGAAGGTTTTACAGAACTCGAAAAAACAGCTGAGTTAGTTTCAAAATGTTTGAAGAATAGTAATTGTGATAGTCAAATACTTCCCGTACGTTCGGTCGGAGTACAAGGGGATAAGCGTACTTACAAACTTCCGGCAGCACTCAGAAATGCTCCACGTGATTGGTGCTGGCTTGAAAAGGAGGCAACACTTTTAACAAATGAAGTCCGTGGAATTAATCGGGTTGTTGTTCAACTGGGATCAAACTTTAAAGATAGTAATGCACCTTTTTTAGTTCGAAAAGCATTTTGCAATAGTGATCGACTCGATCTTCTTAGAGAGGTAGATTTTTTTGCAACGCAAATGCTGAAAAAAAATTCTCTAATGCGAGAAATATTCCAGCTGCTGGTAATCTTACTACCGATTTCCAAAAATGGAAAAGAAGACAGTATCGTTTTACGGCCGGTTGTTTCTGAAGATGTTATGACTGCCCAATTTGCTCGTATCGATTGGCATTTGCTTGATCCATTGGTTGAATCAATTCTCTCTCTTTCTGGAATTGAAACAGTGTTTTACGACATCACTCACAAACCTCCAGGCACATTTGGGTGGGAGTAGATTTTATCTTTTAACTACTGTTTTTATTAGTTTATTTTGTTAGAAAGTAGTTAGAAAGTAAAATCATTTCATTTGATTTTTTTGAGTTTTGTGTTATTTGTTAGAAACAAACTTAGAGGAGATGATGGGGTTTATTTCATTTTAAAATTTTACTGGAACTTTCCATTTGTCCAGATGCCTAGCATTTCTCCATTTTTGTTGTATTTCCTAAATCCAAGGCATCTCACCCTTCCATTCACTCACATATTTCTCCCCATTGGAATAAGTGTGAGCACCTTGATCATTTTGGTAACTTAAAAATATTTTTAGTCTGAAAGCATAGTTTGCCAGGGTCTGTCATCTCTAAACACACCTTCCATTTTACTTCCATCTTCATATAATATGACACCCTTTCCATCCTTTTTCCCATCCTTCCACTCACCTTCATATTTTTTCCCATTAGGCCAAGTATAGTTGCCCTGACCTTCCATTTTGTCATTCTTCCACTCACCTTCATATTTACTTCCGTTAGGTGAAGTTAGAGAACCTAGACCTTCTTTTAGTCCCTCCTTCCATTCTCCTTCATATATTTCCCCATTTTCATAGGTA
>Ga0208277_1000269_pt1 | contig 31352 bp, 25 predicted proteins | sample ETNtaG_5_FD_185782 | JGI IMG/M metagenome (GOLD analysis project Ga0208277, IMG submission 185782) | Marine microbial and viral communities from oxygen minimum zone, Eastern Pacific Ocean - ETNP201406SV205 (SPAdes) (version 2) | ecosystem: Environmental > Aquatic > Marine > Oceanic ...
CTTCTTCAGCTGGAGCTTCTTCCTCTTTAGGGGCTTCTTCTTCAGCTGGAGCTTCTTCCTCTTTAGGGGCTTCTTCCTCTTTAGGGGCTTCTTCCTCAGCTGGAACTTCTTCCTCTTTAGGGGCTTCTAAGTCTACAGAAGCTTCTTTTGATTCTTTATTTTCTTGATTAGCCTGCTCATTAGAGCTGTCTTTAAAAGCATTATCATCAGATGGCATCTCAATATCAACTAAGTTAGCTTCGTCTTCCATTTTCTTTAAAGCTGCATCTAGCTTTTGACCTTTTTCTAAACCAACCATAGACTCATTAAATCGCCAATAACCTTCTTTGTCAGATGGAACACTTTTTACAAACTTAACATGGTCCAAGTCTTTGCTTTTAGATGAAGACGTTTTTTCTTCAAAACTTTTTTGTTTTTTAGCCATAGCTAGAATCTCCTAAAATAAAATGTAAATCGGCGAGGAATTTAGACTTATTATTTCATTAATCATTGCACTATTAGCTTAATTTTAATTATCATTGTCTCCATTCATACTCCATAACCTCACCATCGCTCATATTAGCTGGTCTTTTTGTGCCAGTTACAACTCGTATTTTATTATTATTAATAAACTCTACCAGACTAATTCTATTTTTTGATGCATCATCCATTTCAACAGTTAAAAGATAGGGTTTTTGATTAAAATCAAATTTGAACGAACCCTTTTCTTCATTACTTATTTTAGTTCCTAAGGATAGTCCCTGCATAAATCTTCCAGAAATTCCTGAATCATCAGGTTCAAAAACCCATACTACCTCTATAATAGCACCCTTATAATACCATTTACCAGCCATACTTCTTATATACTCTATAGATTCAACAAGAACAGGTTCTGCTTCATTATCAGCAAAGTCAACTGCATCAACACCTAAAGAGTACACGACTCCAGAGCTTAATGATTCTTCAATTGGCAATGACGCATTTTCATATCTACCTTTTTTTAGATATTGATCATAAAGTGGAATCTTTTGCTTATCAACCTCATCGCTCAACCCGCCAGTTCTAGTCCAAACCATTTTACCCTCTTTAAGGTCTTCACTTATATCAATATTAATTTCTGAACCCATAAAATAGGAATTAGATGTTGGGTAGTAGATATCAATACGGGGTCTTGTTACGTCATATTTAACGCTTTCAATCAGATTTGATTCCGCATTATTTGTTGCCAAGTCCTCTCCTTTGAATTGAATATTATATACAGAACCATCATTCAACATTGGTATTTGCTTTGTTTTTTGCGGTTGATCAAAACTCATCTCAAGTTCGCCAGATTCTAGATTAATAACGATTGGAGAGTTAGGATCTGGATCACCTCCAATTTTTGTATAAATTATTTCACCTAAGCTTAATTGCTCTGATATAGAATATGATATATCTAGATGATTGACAGCGGAATTATTTTCTGGATATTTTAATTCTAATACCGGTGGAACATCATCGTAAACTACACTCATAACAAATTTTTTACCTGTATTTCCAGCTAAATCCATACCTTCAAGCGTTATTCGATACATGGCATTCACAATAAGATCAAGTTGAGGTAGTTTGGAATTATCACCCATACCAGGCTTAAGCAGGTCTTCTGATAGTGTAAATTCATGAGGTGCGCTTGGATCAGGGTCACCACCCATATGAATCCATGTATATTTTCCGGATTGCAATTTTTCATTAACGTTCCAAGATACAGTTTGTGTATTTACGCGTGAGCTTGCAACTGGAGTTACTTGAGTGAAGATTGGTTTAGACGTATCAAATGTAATGTTTTTAGCTATAATTGCCATACTTTCATTTAAAGCCTTATCTTTTGCAGAAATTTCTATACTATAAACAGTTCCATCAGTGAGTTCAGTCTGAGAGCTCAATGTACCGATACCGAATGTTCCAGAAGAAAGCTCATTCATTGATAAATCAATTTTAATATTTTCTGCTCCATTTGCAGATTTCCAAATAATAAATCCTTCAATAAGGTTCTCATCAGAGGAATAACTTATTTCTGGCACATTTACGAAAGAGTTGTTTTGTGGAAATATTCCTGATAATTCTGGAGGTGTGTTGTCAAAAAATAAACGACCATGGTTATAAACCGATGAATTTCCAGCTCGATCAGTTCCATTGAATGAAACCAAATACCAACTTCCACTTACTAAAGATGGTTCTGGGTCAAATTTAACCTGTGGATATTCACCTTCAGCTAAAATTCCACCAACCAGATTTGATGCATGCTCCTTTTTAGGGTCTTCAACTCCTTCCTGCCATATCCAATCAACAGATGCAATATTCAATGTTTCATTGGAACGAAGTCCAACTACAGGAGAATTAATAAAAGAATCTATATCTGGTGAAATTATTGATATTTCCGGAGGAATATCATCAAAGGTTATATCATCAATAATATTTGAAATCCCTTTATTTCCAGCTATATCTAGACCTGTAATGCTAATCCTATAAACTGCATTGCTAGCTAAGTTGGCCTGCTGAGTAATATCAACGCTGATTTTTGATGACTGCAGTAGCTGATCATCGATGAGATTTATTTCATGAGGACTAGAAGAGTCATTAGGTCCACCTGTTCGCTCAAGAATTACTTTTCCACTTTTTAATTTTTCATTTAAGGAAAAATCTATAATTAATTGATTAGTAAAAATTGAAGGTTTTGGATTTAATACGGTCATTTCTGGGCCAGTTGAATCGTAGGTGATATTTTCTACTCTAAGCTCCTCTGCAACGTTACCAGCCATATCCGCTGCAAAGAATGTTATTGTATATACTGATCCATCTTTTAAAGAAATTTCATTTTCAAAGGACTCATCATAACGAGTGCCTTGTTGCAGTCTATTGCCAGTTAAACTTATTTCATGTGGGCTTTGAGGATCCTCGGCTCCAGATGTCCTTGTAAAGGTAATAGTAGATTTTCCCATCTCTTCATTTGAGGAATAAGTAACTACAGGTACATTGAATCGTGATCCCGGTAAAGGACTTTCAATGCCTATTACAGGAGGCAGTAAATCAAAAAATACATCATTTACAGTCTGAACAACAGCAGTATTACCAGCCTTATCAAAAGCTTCAATAGATACACTATAGCGTCCGCCATCAGCTAGTTGTGAAGTAATGCCAATATCAAAATCAGAATGAACTCCCTTAGTTAGTTCTTTTCCTGATAGAGATACTTTGTGAGGAGAATTTACATCAACTGTTCCGCTGGTTTGTGTAAAAACTACTGTTGCGGTCTCAAGATTTTCACTAGAAGAGTACGATAAAATAGTGGATTTGATTTGCTCTGCATCAATTGGCCTACTGATAGATAAATCAGGAGGCTGGTTATCGTATGTGATATTTTCTATTAATACTGATTTCGCTTTATTAGAAGCATAGTCTTCCCCGCCTAACTCATACGTATACACTGAGCCATTTTTAAGTATTGGATTATTATTAAGAGCAATCTCTTGATAGGAGCCTTTGGCTAGTTCTTTTCCTACAAGAGGTATTGATTGTGGAGAGTTATCATCTTCTGCTCCGGCAGTTCTAGTAATTATTAGCGTTGCATTTGCTAATGGTTCACTTAAAGTATAGCTTAATATATTAGTATTTATATGTATATTTTTAAATATGTTATCAATGCTTACAATAGGTTCAGTAATATCAAATGTAATATTTTGCACCAATACTTGATCAGCAATGTTACCAGCAAAATCAACACCATTGAACTCTAATTTATATGTTCCACCATCCACCCAATTCAATTCTTTAAAGATTTTGTCCTCAAGCGTTCCTATCTTTCTAAAGTCTTCTGTTAGGGTTAGTATGTGTGGGGAATTTTCATCTTTAGAACCCGCTATACTGGTTAGAATTAATCCTCCTTCAGCAAGATCTTCACTTATTGAGATCGAAACTTCTTTAGTATTAATAAATGCATTATCAATAGGCTTCATTATTGATAATGTCGGCTTTTCATTATCAAATACTATATTTTTAATCAAAACTTCAGGGGCATTATTTCCAGCAGCATCTACACCCTCAAATCTAATGTTGTAAATAGACCCATTTACTAATCGAATGAATGATTTTGGTAGTTTTCCACCTTGAACACCTTTGGTTTTTTTCCCACCAGCTAGCGTAATCATATGGGTAGTTTTTGGGTCTGTTGATCCACCAACATTTTCAAAATAAATCTTTCCTTCAGCTAAATCTTCTGTTAATGTGTAGTTTATAAATGCCTCCTGAATAAAAGCATTATCCCTAGGTTCTGTATCAACAAATTCTGGTGCAGTAGTATCATACAAGATATTATCTAAAAAAATGTCATCACCCCTATTTCCAGCAAGATCTGTTCCAGATATTGAGATTTGATATGTAACGCCATCAACTAACTTAGGAGGATCTGGAAAAACAATATCTATTTTATCTCCTTGAGTTTTCTGATCTCCATCTAAAGATATTACGTGAGGTGATAAAGGATCATCATTCTTAACTGCAGTCCATGTAACACTTCCAATTTCAAGGTCTTCACTAATGGCAAATGAAATATTTGTAGTATTAACAGGTGAATTTTCTAAAGGAGATGAAAATGCAAAAACCGGGGGAGTTATATCAAAGGTTACACTTTTCAAAGAATCAGATATTCCAACATTGGTGGCGCGATCAGTTGCTTTGATATAGATTGTATAAAACACTTTTTCTAGTGGGCTTACACCATAGTTCCTCAAAATATGCTTTCCTTCTAATATGTCCTCATCTCGTAACTTAAACACCATTGATTCCTGTCCATCTCCTACCCATATCATATCAGCTTCAACTAGCGGCTCATTGACAGTATATGTTATTTCATTTGAATTTACAAAACTACCTTCTTCAGGACTGATAATTGATATAATGGGTGGAGAAGTGTCGTAGGTTATATCGGTAACCGATATTTCCTCTGATCTATTTGAAGCAAAATCTTTACCTGCTATGGAAATAGTATATACCTCTCCATCACGTAGCGCAACATAGTTTGTTAGTGGAGTTGGGTCTTTTTTACCAGCCCTTAACTCATCACCATCTAAAACAGCTTCTAATCTAGCATTCGAAGAATTGCGTTTAAAATACACAGCTCCGCTATCTATGTCTTCAGATAAAAACCAACCTATTGATGCTAAATTAATAAAAGAGCCAGATTTGGGAGATAAATTCGAAAACTCAGGTGGAGTTAAGTCTACCTTAATATCGCTTATTCTTGCCTCTATAGCCTTATTATTGGCGCGATCAAGACCATTTATGGCTATTTCATATGTAGTCGCATCTTTTAATTCAGGGTTGAAAAGATCATCAGAATTATAGTTTCCAGAAAGAAGCGAATTGGGATGTATATAGGTTTTTTCATCAGGTTCACCGTTTAATGATTTACCTACCCATTTTATTTGAAAATCATACATGTCTTCATTGACATCAAAAAACATTTCTGATTTAGCTGTGAAAATATTTGATTGCGGTGAAGATATGGATAAAATTGGCGGAGTTATATCATAAAGTATTTTTTCAACCTTAACTGTGTCACTGATATTTCCAGCTGGATCTGAACCAACGAAATACAATGAATATTCCGATCCATCTTTTAAGCTAGGTTCATTATAAAGTGATACAGGTCCAATCTCTTTACCAAGCAACTCATCATTTTCGAGCTCTACGATGTGAGGAGACTTGGGGTCTTCTAATCCAGAAGTTTGCGACCAAATCATCTGAGCGGCTTGCAAAAGCTCACTATTTTGAAAGTGTACTTCTTTATAATTAATTGCTGAACCTGAATCAGGTTTTAAAATTGCTAATTCCGGCGGAGTGAAGTCGTATTGCAGTCCAGGTACGAACGCTTTTTTTGCTTTATTTCCAGCTCTATCTCTTCCTGAAAGAGACATGGTGTATAGTGCATTTTCAACAACCTCTGGGCTATTCTCAAGCTCAATTTCAATATAATCACCCTTTTGCATCTCTTCATTTGTAAGGATGGCCGTAAATGGCGCAGAGGGATCGTTGACACCTCCTAACCACATCCATTTAAATTCACCTTCAAACAAAGTTTCTGATAAACTGTAAGTTACAGCTATAGTTTTTGAAATTGATCTCGGCAAAGGATAAGTCAATATAATTTGCGGTTGGGTTATATCATAAAGTATATCTTCAACAAAAATTTTATTTGACTCATTTCCTGCTGGGTCAAACGCAGTATAGGAAATGTTATACACGCCTCCATCTACTAAAGGTGGGGCGTTAACAATAGATGCAGGTCCAAAATTTCCTGGATTTAATTCTGTATTATATAATTGCATAACATGAACACTGTCATCATCAGATTCTCCGGAAACCCATGACCATGCTATGGTCGCAGTTTTCAATAGCTCACTGTTTGAGAAATTTACTTTTTTATGATTTACGGCATCTCCATTTTTGGGCGATATCCATGTAAGTTTGGGTGGGGTAAAATCGTATTCTATTTTTGAGATAATAATAGTATCTGCTTTATTTCCAGCCCTATCTCTTCCTGAGATAGTTAACTCATAAATCGAGTTTTCAACAAAGTTTGGAATGTTGTCAAGCTGAATGCGCCTAAAACTTCCTTTTTTCATTTCATTTAGTGTTAAATCAGCGATATAAGGTGCTAGCGTATCTTCAACACCGCTAATCCTTGTCCATGCAAAGCTTCCTTTGAATAATTTCTCAGATAAAGTATATGAAACTTCTGTTGAATTGGTTATTAAGCTCGGCGTAGGATAATTAACAAGAATTTTTGGAGATGTAAAATCATATAATACATCATGTACTGATATTGTGTCTGCAATATTTCCAGCGCGATCAGATCCTGTAAAAAGAATTGTATAAACACCTCCATCTATTAATCCTGGCATGTTAACTAATTCTATATCTAAATGGTTGCCAAAATTAAGCTCCTCATTTGAAAATTTAACATTATGAGGTGCATCGGGGTCTTCCTTACCACCCGTTTGAATCCAAATCACTTCTCCCTTAAAAAGGTCTTCTGATATAGCGTAGGAAATTCGTTGATGATTTAATGCGCTACCAGAATCTGGTGCAATATTAGAAAAACTGGGTGGCGTTGTATCAAAAAGTATATTCGAAACAATGATTGGCTCACTATCATTGCTTGCAAGGTCTCTACCATTAACAGTTAAGGTATAAATTGAACCATCCATTAATATTGGCTCATGTATCATATTAATACGAATTTTTTCTTCTTTTGATAATTCATCTCCAGCTAAGTTCACAATATGCGGTGAGAGAGTATCCTCTTTGCCTTCAACCTGAGTCCAAAGCATCTCACCTAAAAACAATTGCTCGCTAATTGCATAACTAACAGCTGGATTGTTTATAGCTTCACCGTTGAATGGATAGATCATTGTAATGATTGGAGCAGTTATATCATAGCTCACTGAATCAACTATAGCAGTATCAGATACATTGCCTGCAAGATCAGTACCTGTCATTTCAAAAGAATACATTGAACCATCGTTAAGTGAAAAATAATCTATAAGATCTTGATTATCTGAAACCTGTATCGTGTCTTTGAATTCATAAAAATACGGTGCCTGATCATCAAAAATACCACCAACCCATTTTAAGTGAATAGACCAAGTTTGAATAGGTTCGTTTGTTTGCATTTCCATGCGTTGATGATTTAACCAATCGTTTGGCTCAGGATTAATAAATGACAGCTTTGGTGGTGTGATATCGTAAATCACCCCTTTAAAAATTCCAGGTATCGATATATTGGTAGCTCTATCATATCCATAAAGCTCAGGATTATACATGACTCCATCTACCAGGTCTTCTTGTTTAATGGGTCTAAATCGCCCGCTAATTTCTAATTCATTTTCAGATAAAAAAACAGTGTCTGCAGGAATGTCTGCAAAGTTTGAATCGGCTACCCATACAATAAAGGCAGAGTCTAGTATTTCTGACGCTGAAAAAGATATAGCTATATCTTTCATATATTTATCCATGTCAAGAGTCATTAAAGGTGGGCTTATATCATAGATTAAATTTGTGATCCTTCTCTTTGTTGCCATATAGCCTTTAACGCCTTCACCGTCAAAGAAAACATCGTATAGCATACTATCAGTTAGCAGAGTTTCATCGTTAAGGGGCTTTGTATAATCTCCTCTTTTCAAATCCGTAAGCATAACATTGACGGTATCTAAGCTGCTAGAATAATTCCAACCAATTTTCCCCCATTTTAAATCACCATCTAAATTGTATGCAATCTCACTAGAATTAACAAAAGATGAATCTGCAGGACCTGTAAACCAAAAAACCGCCTCCGTTCCGTCAGGACTTAATTTTACATCCATAATTAAAACTCCATTCGAATCGTACTCAAACATATGAGTTATATCCAGGTCATCGTAATACTTAAAAAGAAATTTATGCATTGATTTACCATCAGGTCTTCTAAGCCATTCATCGCGAATCACTCTACCCAGTGAATCGTAATCAAACTCCTTACCTCCATACTCAAAAGCATCTACATCAAAAAAGCGGTAATCTTTTGGTTTTATATTGGTATTAATATTTGATGTAGTAAATCTATCATTCCATCTTTTTACTGAGTCTACACCAAAAACCCATTCGATATAAGATACAGACTGCGGCTCCCTTCCAAATATTGTTTTATGAAAAAGCTCTCCTTCTGCGTTAATTAGTTCTTTTTGGCGTGCAACTGTAGCTGTATCAAGATATGTATACTGCTCTGTACCAATTGATTTTCCCGTTCGATCGATAAAGGATTTTCGAGTAAGCCTGTTTAAAGCATCATATTCTGCTCGAATATGAGATTTTCGAACCACCTCTGATTTAGGAACATTGTTATTTGCAAGAAAATCAAGCTCTGATAAAAAATACTTTACCTGATTTTGTCCTCCAATTAAAAAAAGGAAAATTGCTACAACGAATAAAAGTTTAAAGCTTTTCACGATGGTGTAATTTATGTGTGAAAAAACTGTAAGGAAATGAGCTTCTACAGTTAACTAGAAATAATCTATCTTAATAAATTAAGATAATTCAAGAAGAATTGTTTTCCTGAGAACGTTTTTTTTGCCTCTGCTGATCCTTTGCAAGCTTTCGCATATCTGCAACTTCATCAGATTCATCCATGATTTCTACGCCAAGCAATGTCTCAATACAATCCTCAAGAGTTACAATACCCGTTGTCCCTCCAAATTCATCTTTAACTATAAACATATGAGAACGATTTCTAGTAAACTTATTTAAAACTGACTCTACTGATTCTGTTTCATAAACAGAATCAACAGGTTCAACTATATCTGCCATTGTTTTCTCAAAGTAATCATCCGCCATTGTTTCAAGAACAGTATCTTTGTACACCATTCCAATTATATTGTCAATATTTTCTCGAAATACGGGTATTCTTGAAAAAATGATATCTTCGCTAGAGTCCATAATATTTCCAACCGTTTCTTTGTCTTCAAATGCATATATGACCGAACGGGGTGTTAAGATATCTTCAATCTGTATCTCTTTAAGACGAAAAAGATTTTCAATAATGTCTGATTCATGTTCATCAATAGAGCCTTCATCTTCACCCATTTCAGCCATAGCTGTGATTTCTTCACGACTGACTTTATCTTCATTGGTATTTATAGAATTAGACAAGGAATTGCTAAGCCATACAAACGGAAAAGCAATAACCATAAGAAAACGGATTATATAGGCAGATGGAATAGCAAGGCTTCTGCAAAAATAAGCACCCAATGTTTTTGGTAGAATTTCAGAAAAAATCAATATACTAAATGTCAATACTGCAGATGCAATTGCCACTGCATTCGATCCATAGACATTTAGAGCTTGTGCTCCCATTCCTGCAGCGCCAACAGTATTTGCAATGGTATTAAGCGTTAATATAGCTGCTAATGGACGATTAATGTCGTCCTTTAGGGCTTGAAGCATTTTGCCCTTTTTTGGTGTCTTTTTAACCAAAGTGCCAATATGTGAATGGGTAACAGATAAAATTACGGCCTCTAGTAGTGAACAAATAAAAGAAACGCCTAAAGCAAGAAAGAAATAACTAATAAGAAGTGACATTATACACTAAGAGGCTACCCTCTACTGATTTGCTCCTTATATAAATTGCGCTTTACGGATATCCACATAGGTAGATAAATTAACATCATAAACATAATGCCTGCTAATTGAAATGTAATCAAATAATATGGCCACTCGCCAATGAGAGCAGGATTTTCACCGCTAGGTTTTTCGCATATAAACCAATAATTAGCACCGTTACCAATTATTTTGTTAATAATACCAACTATAAAAATGGCACCATTGGTAATCAGTACTGTATTTATAAGAGAATATCTTCTACAACGCATATCAAAAACAAAAATCATCCAGAAAACATTTAGTATGATTAAACCGTGTGATAAAAAGCTCCAAACAGTAGAAATATAACCAAAATAAAAACGTGTAGGATCAGGTGTTAAAATTGCTTGTAAAGCGCCAGCCAGACCCCAAAAGAATGAAAGTTCAAAAGCAGTTTGATTTCGTGTATATAATGCATAACATGATATAAATAAACTAAATCCACACATATGAAGAGATATATCATTTGCAGGATCAAAACTATTCAGGTTTATTTTATAGAAATAATGTAGTAATTCTTGCAATAGGGTTACTGAAATCAATGCTATAATTATATTTTTTTTCTGAGACTGTGATGCATATCTCCTACCAATTAATGGTAAAAAGAACCAAACACCAATACATATAAGAAGATAAATTAAATGCTCAAAACCAAAGGTTTGAAATGAATAATCTTTCAATTTTTTATTTTTCTCTTTTGATCAACTTAAACGGTAAATAAGAAATGGTCATTATAAATAATCCAACTAAACTTACATTTATAATGTACCATGGCCATTCACCGAATACTATTGGATTTGATACATCTGGCGCTTGCATTAAAAACATATAATTTCCCCCAGTTAACCAGGATATCACACCTACAGGTATAACCATAACCCAAAAAAATCCATACACTCTAAACACTGAACGTTTTCTCGGTCTCTTGTTATCAATAAATATACCCCAAAGTGCAAAAATAACTATTAATGCGTGTGCTGCAAAAAATAATATATATTCAAGCATATTGATCATTTTAAATTCAGGTGTAAGAATAGTAATAAATGCCGCCCCCAACCCAACAAGGTACGTTATTTCAAACAAAAATTGTTTTTTTGTCCACATATAAACTAGTCCGATATAAAAAACATAATTACAAATATGTAAAGGCAGGTCTTCAAACCAATTGAGATCACGAAAATATATTCGATTACCATAATCTAAGATTTCTTGAATCAGACCAATTCCAATCAAAAGCATAGATACTAATTGCTGATTCTCCTTATCTAATTTATTTCCTAAATACGGTATAAGTAAAAAACACAAAAGACATACAAGGATTGTACAAATATGTGTTGAGTCAAACTGAATGACCTGCTGATAAGAAAATATTGCTAGATACATTAACTAATTTATCTAGTTAGCTAGTAGATACGACTTATTCCCCATTCTATTCGCCCTCTACCTGTTCTACGGAATGTGTAGGAACTGTCCACAATCTTCCATCTTCACTTCTTAAAATATATCTCGTTGGATAATGCGCTATACTATCCAATTCTAAAATAACACCTTCTTCAAGGTCGCCTAAAACCTCATGGTGCGGTTTAATTGTTTTGTACTTCATGCCTTTTGAAGCTTCAACATGCTTATTCGATACTTTATTAAATTCTTTTGGTGGCATTTATAGTTATTTCCTTATTACACATTTATATTAAAGCTTTTTTAACAATCTATCTAAAATAATTTTAAGTTCTAAGTAGATATATGTCAAAAAATAAACATACAGTTTTTGGGATTAATGGCAGTATTGCTGTTTTATCATCTAGAAAATATAAAATTTCTGAGATATTAATTCAAAATGGAAGTAAGGCAGAAAGCGATGGAAATATAACTCGTCTTATTGGTCATTATGGTGGGTATGTGAAATTCTTAAGAAAAACATACTTCAAGGATAATTATTCAGGACTAAGAACTCAAGGGATAGTAATAAAATTTACCGCAGAAATAGAGCAAGAACTACCTTCGCTAAAGAACGAGTCGGGTAATAAATGCATCTTAGCATTAGACCGGATTGAAGACCCTCAAAACTTTGGGCAAATTATAAGGACTGCAGCGTGTGCGGGCGTAGATGCTATTTTGATACCTAAATACGACAGTTGTAAAATCACCGATACGGTTATGCAGGTGAGTCAAGGAGCATTTACTGAAATTTCTATTTATCAGGTCAATAATTTAAATAGGTCACTAGAACAACTCAAAAAAGATGGATTTTGGATTGTAGCTATGGAAAACAGTTTAGATGCTAAAGATTGGCATAAAATTGATTACAAAGATAAGATTGTTATTGTTGCTGGTAGCGAAGGACATGGAATTAAAAAGATTATTTTAGATAATTGCGATTTTCAAACAACAATACCTATGCAAGGAAAAGTAAACTCTCTAAATGTATCTGCAGCTGTTAGTGTAATATTATTTGAAAGACTTAGACAAATATCAAAATAGCTACATTTGCACTCTTTTTTTATTTATCAAAAATTGCCAATCCTTAACATGTACAACTGAGTGTTCATTAACTATCACTGTTTGTTTTTCTGTTTTAGGAATAATACGCTTCTCTTGACCATTTACTTCTATATTTATCGGCATGGCAAAATCATTTACCGTATCAGCCCATCGGTAGTGAAATTGATTTCCAGCTTGATAATATTGAAGCGTTGGCACCCTTTTATCAAAAAAATATTGATCGAAAAAATAACCTAATCGCATCTTGGTCTTATTTTCAACGTGAGAAATAAAATCTTTAGTATTTACATTTGATTTGGCATTTTCCGTAGCAAATGTCTTAATAGTTTCCCACCACAAATTGTCATTATTAACAACATGTCTAAGTGTATGCATTGCCCATGCACCCTTATTGTAAGAATCGCCAAAAGCCCAGTAGTTTTCATTTTCGGGTCCTACAATCGGTGAGATATTCTGAAATCGTCTCTTTTTCTGCATAAAGTCTATCATGACATTGTAACCAAGCTCTTGCTCTATGAACATAGCCTCACTATAAACAGCCATACCTTCATGTATCCAAACGTGAGCAGGATCTATTGCAGTTATGCTATTACCCCACCATTCATGCGCTGTCTCATGAAATAACAATCCATCGATAATGCCATAGTAATCTCTTGTCCATGAACGATGGTCTCCACCCCAATTACTCCACACGTTTCCATAGGTAACAGCAGACTGGTGCTCCATACCTAAGTAGGACACTTCAACAAGCTTATATCCATCTTCCCAAAATTGATAATCGCCAAAATTCTTTTCAAAAAATCTTATAACCTTGCGAGCTTGAGGGAATACTGTGCTGGCAACTTCCTTATGGTAATCTAATACGTAGTGATTCATTGTTTCAATTTTACCATTAGAGCGATGAACAGTGTCAACAAGTGAAACATAATTTCCCAGCTGAACTGAAATATTATAATTATTTATTGGATTAATAACCTGCCAAATATATGTACGGGTTCCATTATCGTTATCAACATTGTCAATCAGCCTACCATTACTTACGCACATTAGGTCTTTTGGTACGGTAAAAGTCATTTTAGCGCCCCTATCGGGCTCATCAGAGATATGGTCTTTAAGTGGCCACCAGAGACCGCATCCATCACCTTCGCAGGCAACCGATATATAATCCCTACCAGCTTCATCTTTCTCCCAAACGAAGCCGCCATCCCAAGGCGGGTTTTTTGCAACTTGAGGTTTACCTTCATAATAAACTCTAAATGTAAACTCTTCTCCAGTAGAAATTTTTGGAAAATTTATATAAACAGCATCTTCTATTCTATTCGTGCTTAAAATTTTACCATTATACTCAACATTATTAAGCTGCATCGATTTCGCTAAATCAACTTGAAGTTTTTGAAAATCATTAGTAGCTAGAGCAGTAAAATCAACATAACCTTTTAAATATTTATTTTCTACATCAATATTAATGTTGATATCGTAAAACAAAACATCGTAGCATGTTCGTTCTGGCAATAACTCTCCTAGAAGCCTATTCCTTTCTGTTAGCTTTACAGTTCCGGTGGTTAAAAAATAGTCTAGACTAGAGCATCCTCCTAAAAAGATTGAAAAAAATAGAGGTATATATAATTTCACAGGAGATTAGAAATTTATACTAATTCCAATCGTTAGCGTCGTATCATCTTTTTTGTAGTTTGTAACATAATAGTCACCAAAACCATCTGCACTGGACTGTTCTGGTGTTCTATCAATTACTGGTCTATTCTCGGGTTTTACCTTGCTTCCCGGGCTTTCAAAAGAAGCAGTGCGCGAGAATCCTTCATAATATTTCATAAAATATTTTGGAGCAGGTCTCGAGTCTTGTTTGAAGTTATATTTAATTTCGATATTCAACCATTCTTCAGCTGTTTTAATTACAAATTTATTCTTGAAGTCCGTCAAAATATCATCACCAGCGGGTTTATAAAAATATTCACTTTGAAAGTAAAAATTTTCACCAAGCGGAAGTTTTAGTTTTGGGCGAATCGATATTCTGCTATAGCTGGACGGTTGAATGGTTGGATGATCAGAAAGCGTATACAGGCCCAAAGAATCACCATAATCAACATATTCATATACTCTATTTTTACCTATGACTTCTTCGCTTTCCGATAAGAACGCAGCGCTCACTGAAAGCACATCACCAATTAATCTATATTTAGCACCAACACCAAAATTACTACGGTCTTTAATACCTCGAAAAGTATCAAAGGATTTTTCTGCTATGATAAATGGTGAAAATCTACCGTTTGCCCAAAGATCAAAAAGAAATAATATATTCTGGTCATCTTCATAATCTTCACCTGAATAGGTAGAAAAATTCTTATCGACTGATAGAAAAAATTCTGAATCTTTTACCTGCAATCCTCCTAAAGCAAAGTCACCATATGCTGTAACAGATAAACCTGCATTATAATATTTGTAATCAGTATTACCTGCTTGGTCATAGTAGCCGCCATTGACTTGATATTTGAATTGACCAAAGACAAAGGATATAGAAAAGAAAGCTAAAATATATAATGATCGTAAATACATGAACTAAAACTCCTATTTAGTGGAGTATAAAATTATAAAATTTAGGGCAAAAAAAATAGGGTGAAAATTCACCCTATTTTTAAGATTGACTAAAAAAAGAAAATTTAGTTCTTTTTCTTAGTGTCTGGCTTATCCTCACCGGCTGAATTTCTACCAGTTAGACGTTGCCAGAAGCTTCTTCTTACGCCTTTTTCTGGCGCTGCATCTACTGCTGCAGGCTTACCAGCTTCGTGGCTTTTACCAACATATACTTTCTTATCTTTACCTGGCTTCATTTTCACTGGTGCTGCAGAAGCTTTACCTTTAGCTCCATCATCACCAACTACTGATTTACCAACCTTAGAATCTTTAGCATCATCAACTTCAACTTGACCAAAAGCAAGTGAAACAGAAGAAACTAAAAGAGCAATAGCAAGTACTTGTAAATTGCGAATCATAATGATCTCCTTAATTTCTATTAATGTTTGACCTTTAAAAGTCTGGTATGATATTAATTATTAAAAAACGATTGTTCAAGTGCATTATTAAAGCTTGTGATATAGGTCACAAAGCATATTTTACCCAAAATACCAGTTCTAGATAATTATAGTTTTAACTTATAATTAATTAATCTATTAAGTCTTATAGATAATGTGGATGAATATTTTTTTTTAGCTTCAGGGAAGACCAAAGGTCTTATTAGTCTGGACATCTCTTTCACTGGTTCAGTAATTGTTTTCATGCAACTACAAGGCTTTTGATACGATCATTTGCTTTAACCCTTCAGGAAGAGCCATAACCACTTTGTGTAGCTCATCAGGGGCGCTATCAAATACGACCATTTCTTCTCCATCTAGAAAACCAAATACTGTTTCAACAGAAATCTGGTTACTATCTAAAATAATCCAAACTTTTTGTTTGATAATAAATTCTTTTCCTGAAGGTTCATCATATACACCACTATTCAACCAATCTGTTTCTAGATACTCTGCTGTATAAAAACCATTTTGATTTCTAAGGGTCATTCTTGTGTCATTTTTATTGAGAACCTTATAGCCTTGTAATTCGATATAAGGTATAAATTCATCTAGAATCAATTGTGGATTGGCTGTGTATTCAAATTGAGTAGGATAAACGATTTTATTTGCACCACAACTAATTATAAATAGAGATACGAGTGATAGAAATAATGCTTTTTGAATCTTCATATTAACCCTTTTTTATTGTTATTTAGTTATTTCAATTTAGTTTTTAGTAAATAAAATAGGAAGAATGAATTATTTTTTTTCAACATCATAATCAAAAGGCAGCTGGTCACCCACTCCTTCCCATGACAAATACCCCTGTCTCTCTATCATATAAGGCTCAGAATAACGTCCATACTTATCAAAATAAACAGAATCTGCTCTTAGCAATATATAAGATGTTTGCTGATAAGACGAGGGTGAATCATTTTCTAATAAATATGTAAACTCTGGAGATTCTTTTAAATATGTAACCATCATCCTTCCTTCAAATGAAAGTAAGGGTTCATCTGGTTTGCCTATAAAAACTAACGTATCATTTTTAAGAGGCTTGTACTGCTCAGGAATAATAATAGAAGAACCAAAAAGATCTTTCTTATTTATCAACAAAGAAAAGCCCTCTTTTACCAATGGGTCTTTTCGTGTACGGGTTACTGAAATCCAATTTGGCTGTTCTTCCATTTGCCCATCAATAATATTAAAGCGCAATTCAAAGCGATTAGCCAATGTATGCAAAAAATGTCGCAATGAACCTTTGTAAGCTTTCTGTCTATTTTTGTACCAATTTTTTAATTGCTTCTTTGACTGAGTTGCGATTTCTTCAAAAAAAATATCACCAGAATACTGAACCTCATCACCATCTTTAGTAAAATCATATAAAATGTAGGTTATTTTATATCCAAGCTCAGGGTTATTGATTATCAAAGGCTGGCTAGCTTTTGCAGAAAAAATCGTTCCTGGCTTACTAAATGAAAGTACATATTCATTTAAGATTGTACATGCTTCGCCATTTTTACCCGTACCCAAAAAAGAGCGTTTGAAAATACCGTAATTTTTATCCCATTGCCGATCTTTCTTGGCAGTGACATTTATTTCATTCATTAAAATAGCTTGTGGGGCTAGCCTAAAATTTACAGTAAGATTATCACTGTCTTCAATTATCATGCTCTCTCTTTCAACTTCATACCCTATCATTGAAACAATCAATTCATATTGACCCGCAGGGATTTTAGTAAGTGCATAGAATCCATTTTCATCAGAAGTAGTGCCCAGAGTAGTCTTTGAAAAGAAAATATTAACACCAACAAGTGGTTCGGATGTGGTTTTGTCAACTATTCTTCCATCAATGCGAGATTGTGATAATAATGGAGATATAATACTAAATACTAGTACTAGACTAGTGGTGAATTTATAAATACTAATTACCTTGAAGCTTCAAAAGGGATTTATCAGCTGAATTTCTAATAATTTTTCTAGGAGACCATTTATTCCTATGGAGCTCTATTTTTCCGATATCTGATTTATCACCAATATTCCCTAATTGCTTAATCATTTCAGCCTGAACAATATAGCTATCATCCCTATCAAGGTATTTACGGATCAATTTTAGTGCATCATCAGGATGATAAGATGCCATTTTTGAAATTATAGTTCTTCTAGGCTGAGAATGCTTTTCTCTTATGTAGGCAATTAAAAAATCTTTTGAAGACATTTCAATACCGACAGATTTTAAAGCCGCATTCCTAACAAACCAGGATCTGTCATGAACCGCAATGCGCTTTAAAATGCGAATAGTCTTAGGTTCCTCCAAAAAGGCTGAAAGGTCAGTTGCGGCATCCATCCTACCAATCACATTATCACGCTTCACTTTATTTAATAGAGCATCCAATGAAAGTTTTTGATTTACCTCAATAAGTAAATCGTTATCAGGGTCAAAGCGAACAAACAAAGGTTCTTTTTTCATTTCAAACCTATGTATCGATCGCTTTCTATCGATTAATATTTCCTCAATAATTATTTCATTTTTATAATAAAAAGCGACTTTAGCTGGCAAACGATACTTTGTAGGTGTTTTTCTACCAATCTGAGTCTGATTAACATGTAAAGATAAAATATTATCTTTCCAATTGGATTTAATCTCCAATTGTGGATGGCCAGCGCTTAAGACCCATTGCTTAAAAAACCATGTTAAGTCTTTTTCAGAAACATCATTAACAACAGTAATTAAATCGTTTGTATTGGGATTACCAAATGCATATTTAGTCAAGAAAACTTCTTGAAACTCTTTAAATTTATCATCACCAATAATTTGCCTAAGCATATGGAGAACAGCAGCACCTCTTGGGTAAATATGACTGTCAAAATTCTGATTTGGGTATTCCCAGTATGGATGCATCATAGGTCTTGAATATCGATTTCTATATTCATTCAAATAACTTTGCTTCTTTTTCCACAAATTTATTTTTCCTTCATCTTTTCCATATAAATAAGAGCTGTACAAATACTCGCCATATGTAGCAAAAGATTCGTTCAACCAGGCATGATGCCAATTTTGCATAGTTATATAATCACCCCACCATTGATGGGCGGCTTCATGCGCAACAAGCCAATGACTTGGAAAATCTTTTTCAGCCTTTGCGTCATGAATCGTTTTTTCACCTAAAATAGTTGCGGTTGTACTTTCGGCTCCACCACCAATACCGGGAATAGTTATTTGATCCATTTTTGGCCACGGATATGGAACCCCATATTCTTTTTCAAAAAATCTCATTATCTCTGGTGTGCGATGAAATGATCTATGTGCGTGCTCTTTATCTTTTGGGTAGACCCAATAACTCATTGGAATATCTCCATGATAATCCTGAATCACCTCAAAAGGACCAGCTACCATAACATATAAATAGGTTGAATTAGGTAGTTGAAGCTCCCAATTATACGTAGTTGAGTCACCTGAACCTTCAGTTCTAATTCGCATCCCATTTGCCAGCTTTTTCCAATTGGTTGATTTGCTCTTTAATACTCCATTGGCTAAAACCTTCCAATCGGATCGAACAGTGGTAATAATTGTGCTAGTTGCTTTATCTGCAGGATGATCATTAGATGGAAACCAATGGCGAGCACCCTCAGGAAATGAATGCGTTTGTACCAATGCTGGATTATCCTCAGATTCATCAAAAAAACCTAAGCCTAATACACGAACACCTCCCATGTTATAATCTGAAGGATTTGCAACCTTACCATCAGATTGATAATAGATGGTATAAGTACGCTTCTCATCCTTATAGATTGGAGATTCAGGTTTAATAATCAATGCGCCATTTTGTTGATCAAATAATAAGGAAGATGTATCCTCAAGTACTTTTGTAACCCTAAATGTTTCAACATCAAAACGTACACTATCAACTCTAGTGCGTTTTGCTAAAAAATCTATAGATGTCTTACCATAAAATGTTTTTTCATGGTCATTTATCTTAAGGTTTATTTCATAATGGAGAACATCGATATCAAAATCAGGCTCACCATGAAAAGGCCTTTTGTAAAGATCAGAGCTTTGCGCAGATACAAAACAAAGTAGAGTAAAAAGTGTTAATAGTTGCTTCATAGTATATTAAATATAAATATCTTTTATTTATTTTGCCCTAGAATCATTTAATTGAATTTAAAATGAAAAAAATGAATAAACTGAATTTACTTGTTTTAATCTGATATGATTTTCTTTTAGATTATATACATGAATAGACTATTCTTCATGCGAAACAGAAGTTTATTTGAAAAGATCTTTCTTTTATTCTTCTTAACCTGTATGGTTCTGGTAACGCCTTTTTCAACATACCTTTCTTCTGATGACTATGTACAAATGAATGAGAGTTTTATAAACCTATCGTTCACACCAACGGAAGTTATGTTTATTGGTGTGGTTGCACTTTTTATATTTATTATTTTTGGCGGTAAAAATGATGATGAAGATGAGGATGAATCTCTTGATATAATAAAACCTATGGTTGGTAAATTTGAGAACGATGAGGAATTGGGTCAATATATTAGAGCTCTTGCTAATGCATCTTCGGCTACAAATAGCCTAACAGGTAAATCTAGAAAAAAAACTAAAAAGTAAAATTAATCAATAAATTCATGATATTTTTTATTGTGATGATTTTTATATATGAAATTTATTATCGGACTTTTTAGTGCAGCTATTATTGTTATAGTTTATAATTTTTTCGAACAAAGCAATAAACCTCCACGAAACTTGATTAAAGCAGCAGTTGAATTGACTATAATTATCTACGCTATTATTTTTTTTGTTTACAGATTTTTTTTTCTATTTCGATAGTTTAGATTTTAAATAATAATCTATGGCAACAGATATCCCCATTCTTATCGGTGATATGGCTATGAAAATGATAACTAAGAGCGCTCCAATAATATAAATACGCTTAGGATCTACGCCAAAATACATCAATACCACTAATGGGAAGATGAAAAATGCCCTATCAAGCAATAATAGAAAAAACCATGTACCATCATTATTATCCTGAAAAACCACTCCACAGTTGCTGCAGACATCATTAATTTTAAAACGCGTTGCAAAAAGTGTCGTATGCTTACACTTAGGACATTTACCCGTTATGGCGCTATATATGTGCTTAAACATTATTATTATTAATTGAGACTTGATTATTAATTATAAAGCCTACAATTAATAAATCAATGGCTACTATAAACATGTATAATATGGAGCATTGTAAATAATTCTATCTAAATCATTTTGGGATAATCCATCGGTAAAAAATCTTTCAGAGTCAGATTCAAAAATGATGCCAAATTCTTCGATACTCTCACCTGGCTGAATATCTAAATCATTGATATAAAATCGAGTTTTTAATATATCGTCATTTTTAAAATAAAGATATACTGTTACATGAATAGAGTTAACTGCCAAATCACCTATATTTTCAGCATTAACCAAAAAACGTATATTAGCGTTGTTCGCACCTGCAGACCAATCCTCTTTTATCGTAAGGTTTAATCTGCATTGTTCGGTTAGAAAATCATCAGTAGGGGTATCGACATCATCGCACATTATAGTTGTAAATGCGATTAATATTAGGAATGAATTTCTCAACTATTTTTTCAATAAAGACTCGAGCTCTTTAACCTTATCATTTCCAGATAAACTTTGACTGTAGTGTTCTAGTGATTTTTTATAATATTTTAAAGAATTTTCGTAATCCTTTTCATAGTAATAAAATTCTCCCATAGAATCATAAGAATTGCTGCCAGGATAAGTATTGACGTATTCTTCAAAGTACTTTTTTGCGGATTCTTTTTGATCCAAACTGTAGTATGAGTAAGCAAGACTATTTAATACATGCGCATATGACTTACCATTAGATGTATCAGTGGATTTTAATTTTTCTAATAAAATTTGATATTCATCAATTTGCTCTTGTATGGTTGGTTTTGTTGACGCATAATAACTATGAATAAATCTTCCCTCAGGTTCAATTTTATGCATCTTGGACCAAGCATCATGCCATCTCTTAATTGCATCTTCACCTCCACCTATATCCAATGTGGAAACAAATAGTTTTGATGTTTCATTTTTACCTTCAACAAATTTTTTAGCCTTTGCTATATAGTTATTTTTAATATCTCCAGTAGGGGTATACCATGCCAATACAACGTAGGATGCAAAATTTGTTGAATCTAAATCTACAGCAGCTTTAAAGTAGGAATAAGCCATATGCCATTCAGCATTTTGATGATGAAATCTTCCTCTTTTAATCAGTTCATCTGCTAGTTTATTTGAACTACCCCATTCAATATATTTTCTAGTAGGCTCATTTTGACATGCTGAAAAGAAAATTGAAAATGTTAGAAAAAAAACTGATAAAATATTTTTTATCCGCTGATAATGCATTAATACTCCTGGTTTAATTTAAAATATCAATATTTAACTAGTGCCCGAGGGCGGACTCGAACCGCCACGGCTTATTCAGCCAACGGATTTTAAGTCCGTCATGTCTACCAATTCCATCACCCGGGCACAATTTTGGTGAGGCGTCGGCCGGATTCGAACCGGCGAATGGCGGTTTTGCAAACCGATCCCTTAGACCACTTGGGTACGACGCCACATAAATAAATAATGTAAAAAAACGAAAACGAAATTAGCGCTATTTAAGCATAAATCAATCAAGCAAATCTAAATAATAATTCACGAACTGATTCCATTTTAGTATTTAACTCATCTAGTGTTTTATTCTGCAACCATAGTTGGGTCGAAATTGATAGAAATCCAATAATTAGGATACTATAAATTATTTTAATGTGTTTATCCATATAACTACTCCTTTTTCGTCAAATAGAATATTCTTAAGTTAAAATATGAAAGCATCTAATTTAAACATATATCAACGGCTAAGAGATTTTAATGTTCCAGCTGCAGTTCTTGATGAAATTTTTTCAAATAATGATGATTTAAGTACACTAATTACATCTTGGGATGAATTGAAAAATCAAAATCTAAAAGATGATCAGATTGCCGAAGCAGTATCAAAAATTATCTTAAAAGAACTTGGGGATGACTTTATTCAGTCTTTAGAGAATTCATCAATCAAAAAGTAGTGGTAGCGAATATTTCTTTTTTTTGTCCTCACTATATTTGGATTGTATCTCTTGTTAATCATTTGACCAACTGCCCGCTTTATACTTTCTGAGCGTATGGCCAGTGCTTTGCTTTTTGAATCTTTCTCTGCAAGCAAAAGGTATTTTGTGCTCTCTGTGTGAATTTTTTTTAGATCTCCAGTTTTTGGCTCATCAAGATAATATCCAACCTCAGCCTCTATTCCTCGCTGAATTCGTAAAACATACTTGTAGTCAGGTGATGGTTCAATAGGTTGCGCATAAATAAAGGTATTCAAATATATGAATAAAGCAAATATCTGCAGTTTATAAATCATTGCTTTTGACCGTTGGTAAGTGTCAGGTACAATAAAAATGAGCCTACGCAATATGTAATACTCGATGCCTTACCCGTTAATTTTTTTGATTTGCTAGAATCCTCTCTAAGTTGTTTTTTATCTATCTGACCATGTACTATTTTAGATTGATTTCTATATTTACACCTTCGCGTATCAACATAGTATCTAAGTCTTTCAATGGTTGTTAAAGATTCCAAACCTTCATTCATTGCTTTTTCAATCTCTGGTGTTTCGCAGGTACCTACCCATTCAACATATTCTTTTGAATTGATATCTACCTGATCAATTTGAGCATAAATATTTTTAGTGAAGAAAATTAATGTGAACAATACTAAAAATTTAATTTTCGATAAAGAATTCATTATTTTCTATATACCTAAAACAAGATTGATGTGAAGAACGGGCAATCTACCTATCTTCATTGGCGGGCCATTAACTTTTTCACCCTCAAGCTTCCAGTTCTTATCGCTATAACTAGACATAAAATATCCAAGCTTACCTTCAAGAGATAATAGTCTTGAAAAATAATACCGGTAACCTATGTGGCTTGAAAAACCCAGCCATCTTTTTGTCATACTACTACCAGTTTCAAGGCTTACGCTAGAATTTCCATACGCTGAAAGAAAAGTATCCCAGTCACTTGTTGGTGCTTTTGCGCTAATAGTTACAGAACCTTTATTAAGCATTGGAGCTAAAGAAAAATTAAGCTCCATCTTTTCCTTCATAAAATAAAAGGTTTCAAAACTAATTGAGCGATAGGATATATTTCGTCTGTAATTTGAAGTTCCAATTGATCCAAAATGCAAAGAATGTGACTGGGAATAGCCGATTCTAACATTTGGATAAATTTGATATCTCATGCCCCAGTTTAGTAGTAAATTTTTACCAACGAAACCGATCTTTGGAATAGGGTCACTTGTTTCTATTTTTGGATTGTAGTAACCTGTGCCAAGGATAAGGTTGAGTTTTGGCTGCGCAAAAACTATAGCCGTTAAAATGTATAACGATAAGATAAATCTAGACATAAAATATTTTATTAACATTGGTCTAAAATTACAAAATTTTTTTACCATTGCCATGAATTCAAAAATACTAAAACATCAGCTACTTTTATTCTTATTTATTTCATCCACACTATATTCTCAAGAATTAAATACTGAGATTATAGATGCTGATACATCAACATCTATATCTAATGACTCTTTGATTGTAACGCAAGCCGATTCAATACAAGTAATAGATAAAACATATACAATCTATGGAATTGCTGCCTATGGAAATGGATTGCCTGTGCCAGATGCAGAAGTTACTCTTCTTGATACTCTCGAAAAAACGTTAGAAAAAACACGTACCACTACAAAGCTATTTAGAAGATTCTTTGGAGGTAGGTTCAGATTTGAAGATATTTTACCAGGACACTATATTGTTTCTGTTGACCTTGGAACTCGTGTAGGTATAAAAAAACGTATTCATTTAAAAGATAAAGATCTCGAATTAGGTATTGTCAAAAATGAGGTTGAATTTCCAAAATATGTAATTGATGACTATACTGATTCTACCCGCATTTACTACGATAGATTAAATACTGATCCTATAGAGCCAGATTCAATTAATATACGCCATATAATCGTTGAATTAGATGGGAAAGCAAACACGGTATATATTGATTCAGTTCTAAGGGATAGTCTGTTTTTTACCCTATCTGGAGAGTTAACCAGAGACTCTATACCAATGGATAAAACATATATAGTCTATAATGACTATGGCTACATTTTCCATCAAAGTAGATCTTTTAGAAATAGAGTAAGCGAGGTTCAAAGACGAGACGGATTTATAGTTTTTCATAGCGGAGATACTCTTGAGTTTGATAATATATTTTTTGAGCCATCTTTAAAAACACCAGATGTTGCAACGTTTCATTATAATGATTCTACCGGTCTACCCAGGTTTCACTCTTTTTATGATATTTATAAGGTTTATACTGGACCATCCTATATAGAAAGATCTATTAGGAGAGGATTTTATACAGGAGTTACCTTACATGGAGCAACCATAGGATTAAGTATGCTGAGCAAGAAATCTTTCAAACCACCCCTATACTACCTCCCAAATTTTTCTAAACCTGAACAAAAACCTAGTAACTACTATTCCATGATTACTTCGTTCTCATTTTTTTCACTAGCATGGGTTGGCTATGATTGGTATATGGATAGAAGATCAAACTACTTTACTCCAAAAGATGAACTAACTCCATTCCCTAACAATATGTTTGTCTTTTCATCGAAAGAATGGGCTATAAAACAGATTATGCCCCTGTTTGATCCAGTGTTCAAATCAAGAACCTATAGGTTATGGCAAATGAGAAAAAAAGAGAAAGCCAAGAATAAAAGGTCTAAGAGAAAATCAGTATTTGATTAAAGCTGACCCGCTAAGGCCTGTATTGCAATAAGAACAGCTTCAGCTGTTGCAGTATGCGGTGCATTTACAGGAACAAGTATATCTAACTCTTTAGCTGCATCTGAATAATTTGAAAGATTAAAATATGCCTGAATGAGAGAATAACGCACATCTTTATAATCAATATTATCATTTTTTGAAAACACATAGTTTGATGTACTCGCAAGTAAGCTTGACGCTGCATTGACAACGCCAACATAATGCTCAGTCGTGGTTTGAAAATTAATTAAAACACCGCTTATAGAAATCCCGGCAAGGACATCTAGCTTAGAATTCTTTGATAATTTTACCCCATTTGCTGAAATTGAATTAAAATCAATGTATGATACTCTTGCAAAATCAACTGTCTCTTGAACAAAAAGAGTCGACCATGCCCTGCCATTTTTAGATTCATTTGCAAGTGAGTCATAAGTAGAACTAACCATAGATGCATTTATCGCATCTTGAAATTTTTGTTTACTCTCAGAATAATTTTTTGAACTGAATAAAGTCCAACCTTCGTTGATATTATCTATAATTTGAGCTGATATATCTTTGATGCCAGATAATGAGACTTTTAATGGGCTTTGCTTTGTAGAGCTATTGTGATTGATTTGCAGTGTTTTAGTGGCAGTGTTTTGTGTTGGTGAATAACGCACAGTTAAAGTTTTAGTAGTATTAGGTGACAAAGTGAAGTTTGTCTGGCTTCCAATTGTAAAATCACTCAAAGGTAAATCAAGAAGTAGCTCGAGATCAAAGTCAGATGATTCATCATTTTTAATAACCAGATCTAGGTCTTTTGTATTCCCAGCTTCCACTAAGCCAAAATTAAGACTAGTAGGTTCTATGGAAAATGAAACTGGATTACCACCAGTTCCTGATAGGAAAAATTCATTTAATGATTTATCATTTTTAATAACTAGCTTACCTGAATATTGTTCAGATGCGCCAGGAGCAAAAGAAAGATATATTTCTTTTGATTCATTTTTTTGCAATACCAAAACACCACTAAAATCCATTGAAAAATTTGGAGAATCAACAATCTCAGCGCTGCCAGTAAATGCTCCAGATGATGCATCTGTGTTCTTGATTCTAATTTTAGTTGATACTGACTTATTTATTTCGACTTTACCAAAATCATGTTCTGATGTAGGACTAAACTCAATAACATATTTTTCTTCATTTTTAGTATCCTCGCATGAGAAAAGGATAAAAAATGATGTAAAAAATATTCTAGTAAGGTACTTCATCATCGCGAGAGGACCATTTTTTTAGTAGATGAAAATGTATTTGTTTTCAACTGATATAAATAAATACCACTACCCATAGGTTTTCCTAGCGCATCATTACCATTCCATACCGTATTGTACTTACCCGGGGTTTTATATTCGTTTACCAGGTCTAATATCTTTCTACCCAGAATATCATAAATAACTATTGAAGCGGTACCCGAATGAGCTATATCATAACTAATTTTAGTATCAGGGTTAAAGGGATTCGGAAAGTTTTGTTCTAACGCAAATTCCGTAGGAATTATTGATTCATTAATTACAGATAGCGAAGATCCAGACCCTTTTTCAATTAAGGCAAAGTGACCTAAATATTGCGTATGCGCATTAATAGTTTTTCCATCAATCGATGCATAAGAGATAAGCTCTTTCCATTGATCATCATTCCAATAACCGATCGAATAATCTGAAGCATTAAGACCTTCAGCATTGAAAACAATATGTGCAGCTGATCCCAGTTCTTTATTCAGTGGAGTTGTTGTATAGACATCAGAATGAACGATGCTTAGGTCTAAAGCGTTGCGACCTGTATAACTATTTTTACCTGTTACAAGAAATGATTTTTCGCTGAAACTTTCTTTATTAAGATTAATTGTATACACCCCATCACGAGACGATATTTGTAACGGTTTAGAAAGATTGGATAAACCAACCGAATATTTAAATGTTGTGTCAAAGCGAGCGTTGCTATAAAGATAAGTTCCAGTAGCACGAATATCTAAACCTCCACTAGTTTTTAATTTATAGTCAGCAATTCGTATAGAATCGTTTGAAGCAAGTGGGAGGGAATTTAAAGTCATTAATTCATTTTGATTTTCAGCATAGATTTCTATGTCATCGTTATTAAAGATTGAATTTCCCAACACATAGATCTTTAACTGGTCATTAAAGATACTATTTTGCATAAAACCAGCATGAAGGTTGGGAACAGTAGTATTTTTAACTTTCCAGTTCGTTCTAAACATAAAATTCCAACCATCGAGCGTTGCCCCTCCGCTTAAATAATTGCTAATTGAGTTTAACGTGCCCGCTTCATAGGCATAGGTTTTCGTCACAGGAATGTCATTGCTCATACCAAAATAGACACCCAGAGTATCATCATCTACGACGCCAATAACAACTTTTCCTAGGTTTGTCAGTTGTTCTGCATAAGATGATAAATCAATATTTACCCAACCAATGCCAGTTATTCCACGAGCTTTTCCATCAATTTTTATTGGTGGTAATACATTTTCAACATTTCCATTGTCATCAGTAGTCTTCCAAATATGTAGATCGAAATCTTTGTCTGCAGATTCAGGTATAGTTGAGCCTGATGAAAAATCCTGAGCAAAACCCATATTTATAGAAGCAGAAAGCAATTGATTTTCACTTACTCTAGGGTCGAACTCAACACCCCAACCCCATCCTAATCTTCCTCCCCAACCTAAATAACCAAATGTATTTCCATCTGATTGCGTGAATACATCAACCTCTCCATCATCATAAGCCAATTCTGTAGTCGCAAACCAACCTCCTGTATTTGCACCATTAGATTTATAGCTGTAGAGCGATTCAGTATTATTGAGATTGCTTACGATAAATGCGGCGCTAGTTACAGTACTATTATCATCTTTTACAATATATTCTTGATTGTTTTCAATTTTTTTGACTTCTAATGTATCGTTTTTATATTCAATTGAAGTAACGTTAACGGGAATACCGCTCGTAGAAAATGTAATTGGCAGCGAGTCTGCGCCTGAAGAATAATAAACATAATTTGCATCATAGCTCAGTATAGTTGCTGGTGTGGATGGCACATATCCATCTGTATGCCAGAAAGACGCATTAGCCCTTCCGACTCGACTCCAATCGTAACCATAGGCAGAGTCAATGGATTTATTATTCAGGTAGTTGGCGATGTGCCAATTTCCAATCCATTGTTGATAATTCAAACCTACATTATAAACATTTAAAACCCGCTGAAAAGCATTCCAACCAGTGGCTGCAGTTTCTTGAAATTTTAATAGCGATTCAAAGCCCAGTTGCTCAGCAAAGTACAGCATAAATAAAAAACCCATGGAATAATGCTCAGATCCACCTTCCCAATCCCAACCTACCTGACCTACTCGGCTGAGATAGGTATTTGGCCTTACACCATTCCACATTCCCGCTATATAGGATGCAACTTCACTCATCCCCTCATTCATCTTTAAATCTTTTCTAACATAATTTGAATGAATTAGGTGCTGAAGTTCATGAGAAATTGTAGCTGTTGCATAGGATTGGCTTGAAAAAACGTCGATATACAATATGTCACGACGATTGCTACCAGCACCATTTCCTTGATCAGATGGTGAGAAGTAGCCTGCAGCTCCTGGATAAAGATCGGCAAATAAATAGTCAATTATCCCGTCTCCATCCTTGTTTGGAGCACTTCCAAAATATTGTGTCACTAGCTCATGCGCACCTTTTGTGGAGTCAAATGAAGTGGATGGGGTAGAATCTTCTAAGAACGCTAAATATTCTAAAGCGGTATTAGCATCAATGTTGCTTTGATCTGCTCCAATCTGATTCACATCGGCCCAAATCGCGGAGTAGGTACCCTGAGCTAATAGTTGAGCGGTAATCTCTTCATCCTTCTCACCACCATTACCGTCATCAACCGTCACCCAAAATTTTTGAGTCATACCAAGTGAGTACGTTTTATTAAGTCTTGGTGGAAGCAACATGCGTTGATACTCATCAGGATAATAAGTTTGCATTTTAACGCGTTGTGCTTCTATGTATTCATCTGTAAACAATGAAGAGCCACACACAAGATGGTGGTGCGTTAAATCTTCTGTAGATTTATCTAAATTTTCATTATTAAAAATGTTTTGAGAAAATACAAAAGACAATGAAAGTGAAATATATAATATTTTTTTCATGCTATATACAAAGTTAACTAATATTTTATTTCTTAACTAAATATTATAAGTATATAAATATACTATCTTGGTAATCTATTATCCATATCAGCTACAACATATGCCATTACCGCCATTGTTGCAACGCACCTATTAAATTCATCTTTGTCAACTTTATCAAAAGTATCGGCTTCAGTATGGTGATACCAAAAATATTTAGACCCATCCACCTTAAGACCCATACCAGGAACCCCTTCACGCATTATAGGGCCAATATCAGCGCCTCCACCACCTTTAGTTATTACCCCTGAGTCAATACGTTTTAACAATGTTCCAATATCCTGAAGTATGTTAAAGGCTTTATCTGTTCCGGTAAAACCAAAACCTGAGGGTTTAAAAACACCAGCATCTGACTCCATTGCAAGGATATGGTTATCTAGCTCACTAAAGTGTGCATCTCTGTATGCTTCACCGCCCCGCAAACCATTTTCTTCGTTAGTCCACATTACAGCACGAATTGTCCGCTTAGGCTTTATGCCTAAATCTTTAATTAATTTAATAGCTTGCCATGCAGCAACACAACCACCGCCATCATCGTGCGCACCTTGTCCAGCATCCCAAGAATCAATATGCCCACCCAGTACAATTACTTCATCGGGATATTCCGAACCAATGATCTCACCCATCACATTCTGCGAAAGAACATCCTTAAAAGTCTGTGCTTCCATATAAAGTGATACTTTAATTGTTAGGCCTCTTGCGCTCATACGTCCCATCATAGCTGCATCTTCCAGAGTTACAGCTGCGTGCGGTATTTTTTTCACACCCTCTTCATACGCACTGGTACCTGTATGTGGTGTATTCATTGAATAAGGTCCAACTGAACGAACCAAGCTTGCAATGCCACCCACTTTAGCAGCTTCGGATGCTCCTCGATATCTATATTGAACCGTTTCTCCATAGGTAGTAAATGGAACATTGTATAAAATTATCTTTCCACTAGCATCACGCGCTCTAGCTTTTAAGTCTTCGAAACTATTAACAACAAAAACTTCACCCCTTAATCCTTTTGGACCTGTACCAACACTTCCACCCAACGCTAAGATATCTAATTCTTTTTTCCATGGTGAAGTCATAGTAGCAGATTCTTTTCCTCTGACCCACTTAGGAACCATGACATCTTCTCCATGTACATTAGAAAGCCCATCTTTATTCATTTCATCAATAATCCACTCTAGGGTTTTTTCCAAATTTGAAGAACCTGAAAGCCTAGGACCAAAAGTATCTAACATTTCGCCCAAGCGATCATAGCCTTGCGAGTCAGCTATCGCCCTATTAATAATAAGGTCAGCATTTTTTTTATGTTTTTTAGCAATTTCCCCTAATGCGACTGAAGAGCTGTCTTTTATTGTGCATGAAAAAAATATTATGAAGAAAAAAACACTTAGCGTTCTTGAAAAAATACTTGTCATCTTAAAATACTCCTCGTTG
>Ga0208277_1000271_pt1 | contig 31118 bp, 28 predicted proteins | sample ETNtaG_5_FD_185782 | JGI IMG/M metagenome (GOLD analysis project Ga0208277, IMG submission 185782) | Marine microbial and viral communities from oxygen minimum zone, Eastern Pacific Ocean - ETNP201406SV205 (SPAdes) (version 2) | ecosystem: Environmental > Aquatic > Marine > Oceanic ...
TTCATTCCCATATAAGCCAACTGAATGCACTTCATCGAGATATGTTATTGCATTATATTGCTTAGCTAAACGGACAATCTCTTTTAATGGCGATCTAATACCTTCCATAGAATAGATTGATTCACAAATAATCAGTTTTGGAGCATCTATATCAGTTGCCTCAAGTAAACTTGAAAGATGATCCATATCGTTATGCTCAAAAATATGATATTGTGCTTTACTGTTTCGAATGCCTTCAATAAGAGAAGCATGATTCAACCTATCAGAAAAAATTTCAATACCTTCAATATTTCTGCATAAGGTAGCAATTGTAGCTTGATTAGCGGTATAAGCAGAAGGAAAAACCAATGCTGCTTCTTTATTATGTAACTCTGATAATGTTTGTTCTAATTTTACATGATAAGAAGATGTTCCAGAAATATTTCTAGTTCCACCTGAGCCAGTTCCCAATTTATTTATTACATTAATACAAGAGTCTAGAACTTCAGGATTCTGACTCATATTTAAATAATCATTTGAGCACCATATTTCGACTTCTCTATCATTACCATCGACGGTTTCAAGGGCTTTAGGAAACATATTTTGAACTCTATCAATTGACCTAAAGGTTCTATACAAACCTTCATCTTTAAGAGTTTTAAGTTCCTCTTCAAAAAATTTATCGTAGTCCAAAGCTTGTCCCCTTTATTCGTTAAATAGGATTAGCACCCATCTTTATAAATATAAATAACAAAAATAATATTATTTTATTTTCTTTAGACAATATGTCGCATAGTAGTAACAAATTAGTTAAAATAGGCAATAAATACACTATAAAAATATAATAATGATTAAAATTATCTCTAGAAAAAGCGACTTAGCTGTTATTCAGGCTGAGATTGTGGCTGAAGCTTTAAAGCAAGCTGATAAAGATATTTCTATATCTTTTATCAAAAGGGAAACAGAGGGGGACATTGATCAGCTAACATCATTAAGTAAGTTATCTAATATTGGTGTATTTACTAATGATATTAGGGAATCACTTTTAAATAATGAGGCTGATTTAGCAGTTCATTCTCTTAAAGACCTCCCAATAGAAGATCAAAAGGATACATTAATAGTTTCTATACTTGAGCGCGCTGACTCAAGAGATATTTTATTCCTAAAAAAAGACATATTTGAAAATTATAACAATAAAGAATTAAGAATTCTTACTTCCTCGCCCAGAAGAGTTTACAATTTTTCAAACTTTTTAGAATCTTTACTTCCTTTTAATCCAAAAAGGATAAATTTTGAGGATGTAAGAGGTAATATTCCTACAAGACTAAGAAAGTTATTAAATGGAGACTGCCAAGGGTTAATCGTTGCTAAAGCTGCAATTGATAGATTAATCTCATATGGAAATAAAGATATATCAGGTAAAATACAATCATATCTTGATGATTTGTTCTGGATGATTATTCCTTTATCTTTAAATCCATGTGCCCCTGGTCAAGGAGCAATTGCTGTAGAGGTAAATTCAAAAAGAAAAGATATTATTGAGTTGATTAATAAAATTAACCATGTTGAGACATTTTCCCAAGTTTTAAAAGAGAGAGAGATTCTTCAAAATTATGGAGGGGGCTGCCATCAAAAAATTGGGGTAAGTATTGAGTCTAAATTTTTTGGAAAAATTCTTACTATAAAAGGCCAGACTGAAGAGGGTTTAAAAATTGAAAAAAGAGAGGTTGTAAATCAAAACACTGATTGGAAAAATATTCCGGAAGCAAATTTTTTCCCGTCAAATATAAGTAAGTACAAATTGTTTGAAAGAAAGTTAATTAATAAAAATTTAAAAAAAATTAATAAACTTAAGAATACAAATATTTATGTGAGTAGAGAAAATGCTTTACCAAGCAATCAGAATATTGAATTAACAAATGTGATCTGGACAAGCGGAGTTAAAACATGGAAAAAATTAGCCAAAAAGGGTTATTGGGTAAATGGTTCTTCGGATAGCCTAGGGGAAGAGAATCCAGAAATTAAATGTTTATCAAAAAATAAAAAATGGGTAAAGTTGACTCATAATCTTACGCCAAAGAATTATTTCAAATTACATAAAGACCCACAAAATGCTCGAATCATTGCTACCTATGAATTAAAACCAGTTAATGTGATTGAAGATTTAAATGAAAAGAGCCATTTCTATTGGATGAGTGGATCAGCATTTAAATTAGCCTTAAAAAATTACCCTAAAATAATAAATGCCAATCACTCTTGTGGACCAGGAAATACTCTTAAAACTATTAAAAAGTTCATAAATAAAAATAATATAAATGTTTTCCTTTCATATGAAGATGCTCTAAAAAATGTAACAAGATCTGGCGATAAAAAATGAAAATATACAATGAAAGATTTAGTAATGCTTTAGAGCATATACAGCAAAAGACACCCCCTATATGGTTTATGAGGCAAGCAGGAAGATATCACTCCCATTATCAAAATTTAAAAAAAAGTTATACCTTTGAAGAATTATGTAAAAATCCTGATTTGGCAGCTGAAACAGCTCTGGGTCCAATAAATGACTTTGATTTTGATGTAGCAATTTTATTTAGTGATATTTTATTTGTTCTTGAGGCATTGGGTATGTCATTAAAATATGATCCTGGTCCTATCTTTAGTAAATTTATTGATGAAAGTAATTATGATGAATTAAAATCTCCAGAAAATGCAATTAAGGAAATGAATTTTCAAGAAAATGCTTTATTGGCAACAAGAGATTTACTGCCTGATCATAAAAGCCTTATTGGTTTTGTCGGCGGTCCATGGACAGTTTTATCATATGGTCTTGGTTTAAATAAAGGCATCCAATATGAAAGTAATTACTCTAATAGTTTTGTTTTTAAAGTTCTTTCAGAAAAGATTATTCCTCTAATTAAATATAATATTTCACTTCAATTAAATGCTGGAGCAGAATTAGTTATGATTTTTGATACAGATGCTAAAAGTATATCCGATAGTAGCAATTTTAATAATTACTCTAAGTATTTATATGAGGAAATCATTAAAGAATTCCCCAAAAAAATTGGATATTATTCAAAATCACCTTTTGATAATAAATTTTTTGTTGATGACCTTAATAGTGATGATTGTTTTCTAGCTGGCCTAGGTGTAGATCACCAATTATCTATGGATCATTGGTTTAAAGAGATAAATAACGGCTTTATTCAAGGTAACTTTAATCAAGAAAGTATGGTTAAGGGTCACGATGAATTTAAAAAAGACTTTGATGTATATGTCGATCATATACAAAGTATAAATGAAAAAGATAGAGCTGGCTGGGTCTGTGGATTAGGTCACGGAATATTAAAAGATACACCTGAAGAAAATGTTCATTACTTTATTGAGAATATAAGAAAAATTTTTAGTTAACTGAGGAATTATCTTGGAAATAGAAGAAAAAAAAGATCTAGCAAGTTCATGGTTTAGGAATCTCAGAGATCAGTTCTGTAAAGAATTCGAAACATTAGATGGCTCAAGTTTTGAAAGAACGAAATGGAATCATTCTGGAAGTGGTGGAGGTGAAATTAGCCTTATGAAAGGTAATGTATTTGAAAAAGTTGGTGTGAATATTTCTACAGTAAGCGGAGAATTTAAAGAAGATTATAGAAGCAATGTTTCAGGAACGGAGGAGTCACCAGAATATTGGGCTAGCGGATTAAGTATCGTTGCGCATATGAACTCTCCTTTTGTACCTGCATTTCATTTTAATACGCGTTTTATAGTTACCGGGAAAAGTTGGTTTGGCGGTGGCGCAGATATGACTCCTACTTACATTTATAATGATGACACAGAGGATTTTCATAATTCTCTTAAAGATGCTTGTGATAAATATAATAAAAATTACTATCCTGATTTTAAAAAAAATTGTGCAGAATATTTTTTCTTACCACATAGAGGAGAAGAAAGAGGAGTAGGTGGTATTTTCTTTGATCATCTTACAACAGATAATTGGGAAACTGATTTTTCATTTATTAAGGATGTTGGGTTATCTTTTTTTAAAATAGTTCCTCATATTATTAACAAAAGAAAAGATGATAATTGGACAAAGGAAGAGAAGAATAAGCAGTTATTAAAAAGGGGAAGATATGTCGAATTTAATCTGCTATGGGATAGAGGTACACAATTTGGGATTAAAACCGGCGGTAATACTGATGCAATTCTAATGTCTATGCCTCCAGATGCGCGTTGGGAATAATTATATGATTTACTCTCTTTTTGAAGCCATACATATAATTTCAGTCATCGCTTGGATGGCAGGATTATTATATTTACCAAGATTATTTGTTTATCATAGTGACGATCTTATCAAAAGAAATGAAGATACAACCAACACATTTAAAATTATGGAAAATAAACTTTATAGAGTAATTATGAATCCTGCTGTTGCATTAGTATGGATAACAGGGTTAACGCTTTTTTATTTTAATGGTTTTCAGTTATGGTTAATTGTAAAACTTTTTTTTGTTTTCCTAATGACACTTTTTCATATCTTTTTAGGGCAATGCCTTCGTAGTTTTGCCATAGATGACAATAAATTTTCGTCAAAGTTTTTTAGAATCATTAATGAGGTCCCAACCTTAATAATGATTGTTATTGTATTTCTTGTTGTTTTTAAACCTTAGCTTTTATTATTAATTGCATTCCAAACTTTATTAGGTGTCGCAGGCATATCGAATTCAGTTACTCCTTTTTCTTTAAGAGCATCCAATATTGCATGTATAACAGCTGGAGGAGCAGCAATTGCACCCGCTTCACCACATCCTTTTACACCTAATCCATGGGCGCAAGGCGTTACCTCTGTTTCTACTATCATATGTGGTACATTATCTGCCCTAGGCATTGTATAATCCATAAATGATCCATTAATTAATTGTGCTGTATTTTCTTCATAGATACAGTTTTCAAATAATGCTTGGCCAATACCCTGCGCAACACCTCCATGTACTTGGCCCTCGACTATCATAGGGTTCATTACGATACCAAAATCATCTGATACACAATAATTTTTGATATCAATTTGACCTGTTTCAGGATCTATTTCTATTTCGCATATGTGTGCTCCTGCTGGGTATGTAAGATTAGGTGGATCATAAAATGATGTTTCTTCTAAACCAGGTTCGAGGGTTTCTATTGGGTAATTGCCCGGAACATATGCTGCTCCAACAACATCAGCAAATGCAACAAATTTGTTTGATTCTGATACTGAGAATTCTCCATCTTTAAAAACTATTTCTTCAACTGATGCATCTAATAGATGAGCTGCTATTTTCTTTCCCTTTTCAATTATTTTATCAATTGATCGCATTAATGCCGGACCCCCTACAGCAAGCGATCGTGAACCAACAGTTCCAACACCAAAAGGCACTCTACCTGTATCGCCATGAACTACATCAATTGATTCAAAAGCTACGCCAAGTTTTTCATGAACGATTTGTGCAAAAACTGTTTCATGTCCCTGTCCATGTGAATGTGAGCCAGTGAAGACAGTTACAGACCCAGTAGGGTTAATTCTAACAGTTGAAGACTCATAATATCCACCTCTGCCACCTGCTTCCAAAGTAAGTTTTGAAGGCGCAACACCGCACGCTTCAATATAGCAAGAAATGCCTAATCCTCTTAATTTACCATTAGTTTTTGATTCAACTTTTCTTTTATTAAAATCATCATAATTTATACTTTTTAATGCTGAATCAAGAGTTGCTTCATAATCACCGCTATCATAAGTTAGTGTTCCCGGAGAGTTATATGGAAATTGATCTGGTTGTATAAAGTTTCTTTTTCTTAATTCTATTGAATCTATGCCAGTTACCTCTGCTGCAGCTTCAACTAAACGTTCAGTTACATATGTTGCTTCAGGCCTGCCAGCCCCTCTATACGCGTCTACAGGTACCGTATTAGTAAAAACACCACGAACATTACAATAAAAAGTAGGGGTTTTGTATGGACCAGGAATTAATGGTCCATAAAAGAAAGTTGGAATAGCTGGTCCTGATCCAGATAAATAACCTCCGAGAGCTGCAACAGTATTGATACGCATTGCCATAAAATTTCCACTATCATCAATTGCAACTTCTGCATTAGTAATATGATCTCTACCGTGCCTGTCACTTATAAAGGCTTCACTTCTTTCAGCAGTCCATTTTATAGGTTTATTTAGCTTTTGTGACGCCCAGGTTACTATAGATTCTTCTGCGTAGTGAAATGCTTTAGAACCAAAACCACCTCCAACATCAGGTGAAATAACTCTTACTTTTTGTTCTTCTAGTCCTAAAACACCGCAAACTAACATTCTAATTATATGAGGAAGCTGTGTAGTGGTGTAGAGAGTATGCTCATCTTTTCCTTTATCATATGAACCAATATAAGATCTTGGCTCCATGGCATTTGGTACAAGTCTATTGTTTAAAAGCTCAATTGAGGCTGTAAATGCAGCGCTATTGAAAGCTTTGTCTGTCATTTCTTTATCACCAATTTCCCAATCGAAACATTGATTATTAGGTATGTTGTCCCATATTAAATCGGAACTTATTTCCAATGATTTTTCAGGCGAAACTACCGCTTCAAGCTCTTCATAATCATACTGAATTAACTCACTTGCATCTTTTGCTTGGTTAACTGTATCAGCGATAACAACAGCAATGATCTCACCTACAAACCTTATTTTGTCTTGAGCAAATAAAGGCCATGGGGGTTCTGCCATAGGAGGAGTACCATCTCTTGTAGGGGTTTCCCAACCACACGGAAGAAAAGCTTGAGTATCTTTTCCAAAATAAATTGCTTTAACCCCATCACATTTTAAAGCTTCCTCAATATTTACTGAATTTAGTTTAGCATGTGCTATTGGTGATCTTAAGAAGTAAGCATACAATTGATGGGGAAGGTTAATATCATCAGTATAATTTCCTCTTCCAGTAATAAATCGGAAATCCTCTTTTCTCTTAACAGACTGACCAATACCTTTTTCTAGCATTTTCAAAACCTTTAAAATTATTTATTATAAGTAAATAATTATCAAAATTACCTGTATAATAACATATTAAATTTTAAGGGGATAGAATGGATCTTGGAATTAAAAATAAAGTGGCGCTTGTTACAGCTGCAAGTCAGGGTTTGGGTAAAGCTTCAGCAATAGAACTTGCTAATGAGGGAGTTAAATTAGCTATTTGCTCAAGAGACCAAGATAAAATAAACCAAACCGCTGAGGAAATTCAAAATTTATCAGGCGCAGAAGTTCTTGCAGTTAAAGCTGATTTAGACAGCGCAGATGATATAGAAAATCTAATAAAAGAAATAGAAAAGAAATTTAGTACGGTTGATATTCTTGTTAATAATACTGGCGGTCCAAAAGCAGGTTTTTTTGATGATCTTTCTGATGACGATTGGTTAAAAACATTTGAGTCAACTTTCTTATCTGCAGTTCGAGTTACAAGAAAAGTTTTACCTTTTATGAAAAAAAATAAATGGGGAAGAATAATTAATATAAGCTCAGTATCAGCAAAACAACCTATAGACAATCTTATGCTATCCAATGGAGTGAGGATGTCTATTCATGGATGGGCAAAGACATTATCTAATCAGGTAGCTTCTGATAATATCTTGATTAATAATGTATGTCCTGGTTTTACTCATACAGAAAGAGTTGATGGACTTATAAAAACACAAGTTGAGAATTCAAACTCTTCACGTGAGGATATCATAAAGTCTATTGCAAGTGATATTCCTGCAAAAAGAGTTGGTCAAGCTGAAGAACTTGCGGCTTTAGTTGCATTTCTATCCTCTGAAAAAGCTAGCTATATAACTGGTCAATCAATTGCAGTTGATGGAGGTATTTCTAGTCTTCCAATATAGTCAGTCTTCTGTAAGACCCAATCCTAAACCCCCATCCACATCAAGTATTGCTCCTGTTGTCCATCGGGCGTTAATTAAATACTCAACTGCTTCCGATATATCTTCTGGAGTTCCAATTTCCCCTAAAGCATGTATTTTTGCCATTGAATCAAGACGTTTTTTTGCTTGATCATCATCAAATAAACCAGCTCTTTGGTTAATTTCTGTAAAAATCGCCCCAGGTACCACACAATTTACCCTTATTTTGTCTTTTCCTAACTCAGCAGCCAATACTCTTGTAAGAGTTTCTAAAGCTCCTTTTGTTGCTGCATATGGCGAAGCTCCAGGGAAAGCTCTTCGATTATGAACAGAGCCAATGAAAATATTTACTCCTTCAGTTTCCTTTAAATATTGCTTAGCTTTACCTAAAAGCAACATTCCGGAAATTACATTTGAGTTAAAAATTTCAATTAGTTTGCTTTCTTCAAGTTCATCAATATTACCTCGATACATGTTCCCTGCATTATTGATAAGTACATCAATTTTTCCGCCATGCTCTATAGTTTGATTAATAATTCTATCTCTATCTTCTTCATTAGTGACATCAGCGACAATTCCAATTGAATTAACTTTTAAATTACTTATTGCCTCATCTATTTTTTCTTTTCTTCTTCCGCAAATTGTTACAAAAGCACCTTTTTCTGAAAACCTTTTGGCCATAGCAAAACCCAGTCCAGTAGCGCCACCAGTTACCAATATTGATTTCTTATCTAGATTATCCACTACCCTTTATCCTCGAGCCAATTTATAGATTGTTTAATTATTTTTACAAAGTTTTCATTTTCTAATGATTCACTGTCATGACCTAAAGCGTTATATACAACTTTCCCTTTTTCAAATTGATATGTCCATCCAATTATGTGCTCTTCATTAGTTTCTTTTGTTAAGCCCTTGAGAAATGGCTCTGATGAGTCTTCAAGCTCTAAATGATGATAAATTTCGTCATTAATTTTAAAATTGTCTATATTTTCTGAAATTTCATGACTGTTAATAGGTGATATTTCAACTATTCCTTGCGGTGGATGGTAGGTTTTATCCCAAACCCATTTACCGCCGATGACTTTTTTATAATCTGACCAATCATCAAAACAAATTGATGATGTATGAAAGGCAATTATTGAACCTCCATTCTTTAAATAATTTTTCAAATGTTCTTGACCTTTTTTTGATAAACTAAATTGCCATTCATTAAGGTAGGGAATATATTTTTCATGATTCAGCATTCGCCATCTTAAAAAATTCATCGTTAGAAGGTCGTAATTATTAAGGTTACTAAATCCTTTTTCTACATCTAAAGTTATTTCAGACACATAATTCATTTCAGAAAGAATATTAGATAATGAATTAGAAGTTTCTTCAAAAGGATGAAATATTCCACCAGTTACTATTAAGTTTTTTTTCATTAATCCCTTGGCAGTTGACCTAAAACACTATTAATTACACCACCATCAACTACTAAATTATGCCCATTGATATAAGATGCATTGTCTGACGCAAGAAAAAGAACAGCATTAGCTATATCTTCAGCTTCACCAAGCTTTTTTATAGGAACAGCATTGCCTCTCAATTCTCTAACTTTATTTACGGCATATATTGGTTTAGACATTCCTGCATCAATAAAACCTGGCGCTATTGAGTTTGTTCTAATCCCATACGGACCCCATTCAATAGACATTTGCTGAGTTAATGAAACAATTCCTGCTTTTGCTGGAGGATAACCACCAGTACCTGGACCAGGATGCACACCATTTATTGATGACATATTGATAATACAACCCGAGTTCTTTTTTATCATTGAAGCTATTGCTAGTCGTGAAACTAAGTAAGATCCTATAAGGCTAACATCTACACTTTTTTTAAAATCTTCAATGCTTTGCTCCTCCAGTCCTCCAAAAATAACTATTCCAGCATTGTTAACAATTAAATCAGGTGTTTTGTTAAATGTATTCAATGCGTTTTTTATTGATTCTTCGTTAGTTACATCTCCTTCAATAGCAACGCTATTACTGATATTTTCACTTTCTTTAAATAGATTTTCTTTATCAACATCTATCATTCCAACATAGTAGTCATTTTCACTAAGTTTTTTTGAAATCTCTAAACCAATTCCGTTGCTTGCCCCGGTAACGATTGCATTTTTCATTTTTTTTCTCCAAATATTACAGGGTATTTTCCCCAATTAGGCCTTTCTGTTTTTATATCTCTTTCTGGTTTATTTTTAGGATCCCTTTGAACATTATGCTCAAAAAGCTTTTTTATCAATAATGTTACAACACCATACTGATGTTTTGATGGGTCTGTTTCTTGATTTGGAGAAACACCGCCATCTAAATCTCTTCCAAAACACATATGAAGACCTATACCAAAAGTTAGACCCCATAAATTTTGTTGAGATTTTAGCTCTCTATCAGGATTAAAGGAATTGGCGTCTTCTCCAAATATTCCAACATCACGATTTGCCGTATACAAATCCATAACAAGAAGATCATCTTCTTTTAAATGAGTATTTTTTTCTATTTTAACTGGACATGTTGGTTTTCTCCAAGCTACAGGGCTTGCAGGATGGAGCCTCATACTTTCATGAACACATTTTTGAAGAAAGATAGGGTCATTTATTATTTTATTAAACTTTTGTTTGTCATTGTTGATCCAGTTCGAAATTTCATGAAATGCATGCGTCATTGAGTTAGCTGTACTGTGTGAACCAGCTTGAAGATAAAATGCAATTTCTTTTTTTATAATATCATCATTTATATTTATATCATCTTCATTCATTAAGAGAACAGTGAGCACATCCCTGGGTAGCTTATCTTTTTTTATTTCGGCATTATTATATGCTGAAATTAATTTCAGTCTTTTTTCAATAGAAGGTTTTAAAAAATCTATTTCAAAAACATCCAAAGCATCTAAAACTTCTTTTTCTACAATACTTTTATCTCTTTTCGAATGTACTAATGTTGCTCCCTCGCTAAATTTTTTTACAAGAGTTAAAAGTTTATTGGTTTCATTAGGCGTTTTTTGTGTTCTATCAATTCCTGCAAAATCAGCGGTTAGGTTCATTGTTATTCTATAACCAAAGTCTATTAAATCTGCTTTTTTTGATTTTATAAATGGTTCTATTGTTTCATCTAATGTTTTTGGAAAAAGTTCCTGCTCGTAATATTTGAAATAGTCTCTTTGAAAAACTTTATGCTCTAATTTTCTTCTTTTGTGATGCTCTTCTCCATGAAGAGTTAAAAGAACCCCATCCATAATAACTTTTCCTTCATCGTAAAGGGCTTGCTTAAGATCTCTATTAACCATTGCATTTTTAATTGTTTCGTAATCAGATATCTTAAATTGGGTCAAATTTAAACCTTCTAAACATCAAAAATTATCGGATAATATCCCCAATTTGGCCTTTTTGTTTTCTCATCCATTTTTGGAGCATTGTTGGGGTCAGGTTTTGCATTGTATTCAAATAATTTATTTAAAATTAAGGCGACTGTTCCGTAATGATGGTCATTAGGATCTGTATCTTCTTTTGGAACCACACCTGCTGCAAGATTTCTACCAATGCAGGAGTGCATACCTAATCCAAAAGATAGACCATATACATTTTGTCCACTTGGGGCCTCCCTATTTGGATTGAATTCTTTAGCATCTTCGCCAAACATTTCCTCATCCCTATTACAGGTATATAAATCAATAATAACCTTATCTCCTTCCTTTGCCTCTTCATTATTTGGGAGGTGAACCGGACATGTTGGTTTTCTCCAAGCAACTGGGCTTGATGGATGAAGTCTTGTGCTTTCATGAACTGCCTTTTGAACAAATATTGGATCATATATATTTTTTTTCTTATCTGGATTTTTTTCAACCCACTTAATAATTTCATGAAAGGTATGAACTAAAGAATGAATAGATGTCTGAGCACCTGCAAGCAAGTAAAACGCTATTTCTCTCATCAAAACATCATATGGCAACTGTAATTTGTCTTGATTATTCAATAATGCTGTTAGTATATCTTGGCGATTAAGAAGAACTCCTGTCGGTAATTCATTTTCATTCGAATCTTTAATTAATTCCTCACGCCTTTTTATTGAAGGACCAAGAAATTTACTTTCAAACTCTTTAAGAGCTACTTTAATTTCTTCTTTCACTTCATCCCTATCCCGAGTTGAATGCGCTAAAGTAGCTCCAGAAGCAAATATTTTTAATAACTTTATCAGCTTTTCAGTTTCTTCAGGTGATTTTTCAGGCCTATCTACACCAGAAAAATCTGCTGTTAGGTTTAATAAAACTCTGAAACCAAAATCTACTAGATCCATTTTACCTTTTTTTAAAAAAGGTTGAATAGTTTGATCTAATGTTACTGGATAAATATCGGTTTCATAAAGTCTGAAAGTTTCACGAGAAAAAACTTTATTTTCAACTTTTCTTCTTTTTCTATGATCATCTCCATGCAGACAAACTAAAACCTGATCCATAATAATTTCACCCTCATCATATAGGGCTTGCATGAGATTTTTTTCCCGATAGATCTTTATAGCATCTTCGTATTTAGTGAAGTTAAATTCTTTCATTTTTATTTTTTGGCAAGTTCCTGAGTTAAAATTCCATCAGAATAGGGTGATAATCGCCATCCTTGAGGTGGTGTAATATCTTTAATTTCTTCTTCTCTTTTTATTTCTTTACCATTTAAGAAAATGTGAGATAATTTTGTTTTGTTACCTAAGACTGTAATGTCTTTAAGTGGGTCACCATCAACAACAAGGATATCTGCTAACATTCCTTTTTCAATAGTTCCGACTTTATTTTCCATTTTAATTGATTTAGCGGCATTCTTTGTAGCACAAGTGATCGCCTCTAGGTTTGTCATACCAATATCTTTAATAAATACTTCTAACTCTCTATAGTGCCATTCTCCATAAGGAGTGATTGAAAAACCACTTTCTGTTCCACAAAGAAGAGGTACTCCAGCATCATGTATTTTTTTAAATATTTCTGCATTATCATCGATTTCTTTTTTAAAGATTTGGCGATAATCTTCTGAAGCACCTATTGCTTCGCCAAAATCAGCAAGATTTGCTTGAAATGTGAAAGTAGGCACAATTGGTGTTTTTGTCTCGCAAACTAAGTCAATTGCCTCTTCGTCCATAAAAGTGGCATGTAAAATCATATCCATGCCCGCTTTTATACAGTCTTTAACGCCTTTTGCATTCCTAACATGCCCGATTACTGGTGTTCCTAAATCATGAGCTAAATCGCAAACTAACTTAAGTTCTTCAAATGACCAGACGGAAATTTCACCTTCTTCTTTTTGATTAGGGATTAAACCTGTAACATGAATTTTAATCCAATCGACACCATTTTTAATTTGTCTCCTAACCTCAGTTACAATCTCATCTTTATTTTGAACGATCTTTGCGTAGCCTCTTAAACCCTCATCAGGAATTAGTCTTCCAGCTGTTCCACCAACAGATGTTAATAATGCATTTCCGCCAACAGACATTCTTGGTCCCTCTACATACCCACTTTTGATTGCATCTCTTAAATCAACTCCGATACTATGAAGACTATCTGGATCACAAAAACCAGTAACTCCTGCATAAAGAACTTTTTTTGCATTATATGCTGCTATAATAGCTGATAAAGCTTCTCTTCTATGAAAAAATAATTCATCATTTGAGGAGGGCTCATCGAAGGTCACATGAATATGTGCATCAATTAGTCCTGGCATTATAGTTTTACCAGCGGCATCTATTTTGATTACATCATTAGAATCGGCAAGTTTATCCGCATCTTTACCTGTTGCTTTAATGCTACATTTATCAATAAGTATGGACTCTTTTTTGGGTTTTGCTCCAGTTCCATCAATTATAATGCCGTTTTGTATAAGAGTCTTTTCTTCCATTTTTAAAACCTCTGTTGCATTATATTAGCAATTTTATACATTATTCGCGATAATTAATTAATAAGGTTTATAATTAGCTACAAATTTTCAATAAAGGCAAGATAAGCGATGACAAATTTTGAACACCCAAAATCGACAGGTTTACTTAGATCTCTTCTTCTTTTGGTTTTAATTCTTTTCGGTTTTTGGGTTCTGAATGATCAAGGGTTAGTAGGTATTGTCTTAGAGGGCGATAAAAGCCATATATCTAAAGCAATAATAAGTCTTTGGGTTATAATATCAGTTTATTGGATTTATATTTCTAGAAATATTTATTTAGAAAAATCAATTCTAGCTAACAACATTAAATCAAAAAAAATTTTATCTATTAATAAATATATACATTCGCTTAACAAGGGAGAAGACAAAGAGATATTGTTAAGAATTTTTGAGGCCGAATATGCAAAAAAACTAAGTTATGGATGGATGGCTGCAGACATATCTTTAAAATTAGGTTTATTAGGAACAGTGATTGGCTTTATTCTAATGCTCCAACCCATCTCAGAACTTAACAATACAAGTCCAGAAGAATTAAAATTAGCATTGTCTGCTATGAGCTCTGGTATGGCTGTAGCTTTATACACAACATTAACTGGTTTAATTTCAAGTATTCTTATTCGGCTTGAATTTCAAATAGCATCTGCAAATGTTGCGACACTAATTAATGAATTATCTTTTTATACGGAAGAATAACTTGAGAGATAAAGTAATTTTTAATGATGATAACAGCGGAGACGCATTTACTGATTTATTATTTAATGCGCTTTTGGGTTTTGCTTTTATGTTTTTTATTTCATTTGCTCTAATACAAAAACCTTTAGAAGATGGAAATATTGAGTCAAAAGCAGAATTTATAATTTCGGTTGAATGGGATGATTATCATCCTGATGATGTTGATTTAATAGTTGAAGATCCAAAGGGTAATGTTGTTTATTTTCAAAACAAAGAAGATGGATTAATGCATCTTGATAGAGATGATAGAGGTACGCTTGCCGATAGAATAACGATTGATGGAAAAAATATTGAAAACCCCACAAATCAAGAAATTGTTACAATCAGAGGTATTATGGGTGGTGAATATATCGTTAATCTCTTACATTATAAGGCAAATTTTGTAGTTCCATTGAAAACTAAGGTTAAAATTGAAAAAATTAACCCAAGAGTACAAACAATATATTTTGGAGATCATTTTTTAACAAAGACTGGACATGAATTGACTGCCGTGCGCCTTTTTCTTGATGATAAAGGTAATGTTGAAGATTTAAGTTTCATAGAAAAACTTTTAATTACTAAAAGTGGGGTCCTTAAATAATGAATCCGGATTCAATTACAGTCGCTATTCTTTTTGCTCTATCCTTTTCCTTTTTATTGTTGTTTGTTTTTTACTCTCGTTTTTCTCTAACTTTCAAATTAAGTTTAATTCTTATTGCATTTTTTTTATTTATCCTCTCTTACAACCTAATAGATGAAATGCTTGGTAAACCAAGAATAACAAGATTAGAATTTGTTGAAGGAGATAGATTTATTTATATAGCTCATGATTGCATTGAACCAAATAAGATTGAAAATACATTAGGTAAAATGTTCATCATTTATCGAAAAGAAGAGGGTAATAACTTTAATATTGTTCCTGAGATAAGTGAATTTCCTTATGATCGAAGATATTGTGAAGCATTTTCAGATGCAGAAAAATATCAAATTTATAAATTTGAAAAAGTAAACACTGAAGAATTAAATGAGTTAAATGAGACCGGTCTCGAGGAAAAGCTTAAAGAGGGAAATAAATATTATTCTGTTGATGATGAATGGATGCTCGAGTTAATAGATCCACCAATAACAAGACTACCTTCTAAAGATTAGTTTTTATTTAATTGAGCTTTTCTTTCTCTTGTTGCTACATCGACAATGTAAGAGTGAACCTCAAATACATTCTGTTCCGTTAATATATCTGAAAAACCTTTCATGCCATTATCCTCTAGCATTCCATCAAAAACTATTTTTTTGAAATTTTCATGCGTACTTTCACTCATATATCTTAAATCAGAGATAGTTTTGCCATGGACACCACTTCCATGACAAATAGCACAGTAATTTGCATATATATCTAAACCAGCATTTATATTATCAAGACTAGCGTTTAATATTGGTTGCTGAGGAATTGTCAGATCTCTCTCAGGTAAAGCCTCAATTTTAGATTTTCCACCTAACTTGAATGTTAATAGTTTTCCATAATTACCATATTTAATTGATGCTACTTTGCCTTCCCATTCACCAAAATTATCTCCAAGAAAATTACTTGCTCCTCCATCACCAGCTAAAATACTAATATATTGTTGTCCATCAATCATATATGTAACTGGAGGCGCCATGATTCCTATCCATGTATTTCTTGACCATAGTAATTCACCATTTTCTGCATTATAAGCTTCAAAGAAACCTGAACCATTACCCTGAAAAACTAAATTTCCTGCAGTTGTAAGAGGGCCTCCATTCCAAAATTGTTCATGTTTTACTTTCCATTTAGTTTCACCAGTTAAAGGATCAAAGGCAATAAGTTCACCTGTGATAGGAGGAATACTCTCGCCATCAGACATATCTGGAACTGTTTGAAATAAATTAAATTCAGTACCAGTATTTACTGTTCCAGGTTGCATTTTAAATAAGCCAGTTTCTGCAAATGACTCCTTTACTTTATGAACTGCTGCAATTTCCATAATTGGTATAAAAACTATTTTTTGTTTGGGATCGTAAGACATAGCTTGCCAGCCATGCCCTCCAAAAGTTCCAGGTAACATCCAAATTGCTTTTTCATAGTAGTCTTTATCAGGATTAAGAACAGGTCTTCCTGTTTCTAGATCAACATGAGTAGCCCAATTTGTCCTTACATAGTTATTAGCCCGGAGAAGTTCACCAGTTTTTCTATCGATAACATAAAAGAAACCATTTTTTGGCGCTTGCATTAAGACTTTTCTGTTTGTGCCATCAATCTCAAGATCAGCCAGCATAATATCTTGGGTAGCTGTATAATCCCACCTTTCCTCAGGTGTTGTTTGATAATACCAATTCATTTTTCCGGTATCAGCATCTAATGCGACAATTGAAGAAAGGAATAAATTATCACCACCTCCAGGAGATCTTATTTGTTGATTCCAGGGAGAGCCGTTACCGGTCCCAATATATAGTTGATTAAATTCGGGATCATAGACTATTGAATTCCATACAGTTCCACCACCACCCATTGTCCACCATTGCCCTGTCCAAGTTTTTGCTGCCATTTCTAGTTCAGTGTGTTCGAATGGTAATGAAGGATCGCCAGGAACAGTAAAAAAGCGCCATTTCAAACTACCATCATTTGTATTGTAAGCTGATACATAGCCTCTAACTCCGCCCATATCAGCACCGCCATTTCCAATATAAACCAAACCATTTGCTACCCTTGGTGCGCCAGTAATAGTGTAATCTTTATCCGTATCAATAAGGGTATTTATTTCCCAAAATAGCTTTCCTGTTTTTGCATCTAAACTAATAAGGCGTCCATCAATAGTTCCAAAATATACTTTTCCTTCCCATACAGCGACACCTCTATTGACAACATCACAGCAGACTTTACGCGCCCAACTTCTTGGAACATTTGGATCATAAACCCATAATTCTTCACCAGTTCTAGCATCAACTGCATGAACAACACTCCATGTGCTGGACACAAACATTATACCATTATCTACTATAGGTGTTGCTTCAAGACCTCGAGTTGTGCCCATATCTAATGACCATTCTAATTCCAAATTATTGACTGTTTCAGTATTTATTTTATTAAGTGGAGAGTAACGTTGCTCATAATAATTTCTACCATGTGAGAGCCAGTTATGTGGTTCACTATTTGAATTGATTATCCTTTGAGTGTTGATATTTCCGTATAGTTCATCTTTTTTAAGAGATATTTCTTTATTGATGTTAATTTCTTTAACGACATTTTTTTCAGTACTTAAAACAATCTTATATAAAACAAGTAAACATAAGGTTAGTATTGCAATAAAATTTATTGCAGTAGCTGACCTTTTTCCTAAGCTTGGATGTCCCATAATGTACCTCTAAAATTTTCTAATTATTTTGTTCTAATTGAATTTGTCTATCTACTGAAGCTGTTTTTACAATGTAATGATAAATGCTTTCAACATCATTTTCTGATAAAACATCAGAAAAAGATGACATACCATTTTCACTTAAAATTCCTTCATAAACTATTTTTTTAAATAATTCATGACTATCGTTATTCATCATGCGTAAATCCGGTAGAGCTGGTCCTGCTCTTACAGCTGTACCATGACAAAAAGCACAATATTCTCCATAAAGTTCCGTTCCTCTTGAAATCTGAAATTCAGTTGATTGTAAAAGTGGTTGCTCAGGTATTATCTTTTCTAGTAAATCTAACCTTGGTAAAGTTAGTTCACCATTTAATTTAAATGCTAATAATCTACCAGCATTTCCATATTTTAATGATGCCAAGTGCTCAGCATGAAAACCTAGGGTATCTCCACCATGATTGTTCCCTCCACCAGTTCCAGCTAAAATAGCAATATATTGTTCTCCATCTATCATAAAGGTTATTGGAGGAGCTAACATGCTTGTCTGAATATCTTTTGACCATAATAGCTCACCTGAAAAAGAGTCATATGCGTTAAGAGCACCCATTCCATTACCTTGAAATGTAATACCAGATTTTGTTGACATAGTTCCACCATTCCAATGTTGGGGGTACATGACCTCCCATTTAGTTTCGCCACTTATTGGATCAAATGCCTGTAATGAGCCAGTAGGAATAGGTACATCAGGAGTTGTTAAGGCTAAATCTAGATATTTTCCTAACTCAACGCCTGTATTCCATGAGTTTGGTTTGTATTTTAGTTTTCCTGTTTTCTGCCATTCTTCAGTCATTTTATATATAGTTGGTGCAATTTGAGTAGGGATATAGACTAATCCCAAATCAGGATCAAATGACATTGCTTGCCAGTTATGGCCCCCTAGGGCCCCAGGTAGAATCCATTGTTTTTCTTCTAGATAATCCTTATCTTTATTTTCAACAGGTCTCCCGGTTTCCATATCAACATGAGTGGCCCAATTTACTTCTGCATATTTGTGTGCCCTTAAGAGCTCACCATTTTTTCTATCCAAAACATAAAAGAAACCATTTTTTGGAGCCTGCATAATAACTTTTCTTTTGTCACCATCAATCTCAATTTCAGCTAACATCATATCCTGTACAGCCGTGTAATCCCAATTATCTCCTGGTGTAGTTTGATAGTGCCAATTCATCTTTCCAGTATCTGCATCTAAGGCAATCATTGATGATAAAAATAAATTATCTCCACCGCCAGGTGATCTTATTACTCTTGTCCAAGGCGTACCGTTACCAACACCTATATATACTTGATTAAATTCAGGGTCATAAACTATTGAATTCCAAACGGTGCCCCCGCCTCCAATTTTCCACCATTCACCACCTTTCCAGGTTTCAGCAGCAAGTTCCATTTCTGGATGTTCGAAGGGTAGGGAAGGATCGCCAGGTACTGTATAAAATCTCCAAGCCAATTGACCTGTATCAACATCAAAAGCTGATACATAACCTCTTACTCCATATTCCGCACCACCATTACCAATAAAAATTAAATTATTGGCAATTCTTGGAGCACCAGTAATAGTGTAATCTCTTGCTCTATCTATAAGGGTGTCTATTTCCCATACTAGTTCGCCAGTCTTAGCATCTAACTTTATTAATCTGCCATCAAGTGTTGCAGAATATACATAACCTTTCCAAACTGCTGCTCCTCTGTTAACAACATCACAACAGGCTTTTCTACCCCAATCTTTTGGAACTTCGGGATCATAGTACCAAACTTCAGTACCTGTCTTTGCATCTATCGCGTAAACAATACTCCATTCACTTGTTAGAAACATAATACCGTCAACAACTATTGGTGTTGATTCAAGAGCTCTAGTGCTGCTCATATCAAATGACCAAGCTAACTCAAGATTGTCTATATTGTCTTTATTTATCTGAACTAAAGGAGAATATCTTTGCTCTTCGTAGTTTCTTCCATGCGATAACCATGAACCGGGCTCATTATCTGCATTTATTATTCTTTCCTGATTAATATTTGCAAATATAGGATTTGCTATATCTGATTTAATAATTTGATCTTTTTTATTTTCTAATTCTTTATTGCCTGTGTTTATTTGTGTAAATATGTAACCCCCAGCAATTACTATGATAAAAGTATAAAGGTAATTTCTAAATTTCATAAGTTACTCCAAATTTATAAAAATATTATATGACTTAAAAATTGGTTGCAATAAATTCTGGATTTAAAAAATCTTTATCAAGTTTTCCATATAGAAAATTATCACCATTAAGTTTTTTTAAAGATCCGCCTGCGCCATTTAGTATTGCATGACCTGCTGCAGTATCCCATTCACATGTAGGACCAAGTCTCGGGTAAATATCAGCAGTACCATTTGCTATAAGACAAAACTTAAGAGAGGATCCGCATATTATTTTGTTTTTGATTTTATAATTTTTCAAATAGTTGTCAGTTTTTTTATTATTATGTGACCTACTAGTAGTTGAAATGAGATATTTTCTTTCATTAGAAACATTTATTTGTTTTGAATTTTCTAATTTCACATCATTTTCATTGTTATTTATGTTTAATTGATATGACCTCTTCTCATTATTTGTATAATACAACTCTCTTTTTGCTGGCGCATAAATAACACCTAATTCAGTCTTGTTATTTATAATTAATGCAATATTGACTGTAAATTCATCATTTTTTTCGATGAATTCTTTCGTTCCATCAAGAGGATCTATAAGAAAAAAAATATCACTAATTTTAGTTAAATTTTTACTTTTATAGCTTTCTTCAGAAATACATAATATTTCAGGAAATTTTTTTTCAAGTCTATCGCAAATTAATTTATCTGATGCTCTATCAGCTTCTGTAACTGGAGAAAAGTCATCTTTTTTTTCTGAAACAATCTTATTTGGATAAAACTTCATTATTTCTTCACCCGCAAAAAAAGATAAAGAAGCCATTTCATTGATTATATCATTATATTGGTTCATTTTATTAGTTAGCTATATAACATATTTCAAATCAATAAATTATTTATAAATTATTGAATAATTAACCTATAGTGCTTTATAAGAGTTTAAAATATTAAGGTTTTTTTTAAATGTTACCGATTATTGATTTAGATATAAAGGGAAAGCCAGAAGAGACTAAAGTGGTTGTGGCAATGAGTGGGGGCGTTGACTCATCTGTTGCAGCTGCGTTGGTTAAGAATGCCGGATATTCTACCATAGGGATAACCTTGCAGTTATATGACTCAGGGTCCTCAAATGGTAAAAAAGGGAGTTGTTGCGCAGGGCAGGATATTCAAGATGCCAGAAAAGTGGCTGCAGATCTCGAAATTTCACATTATGTTTTAAACTATGAAGATGTTTTTAAAGAAAAAGTTATTAATAGTTTTTCAGAGTCTTATCAAAAAGGTGAAACTCCAATCCCATGTGTTTTATGTAATGAAAGAGTTAAATTTGATGATTTATTTGAAGCTGCAAAAGGTTTAAATGCCAAAGCTCTTGTCACTGGACATTATATCATAACACAAGGCTATGATCATAACCGTCAAATGTATCGTGCAAAAGACTCAGAAAAAGATCAAAGCTATTTTTTATTTAAAACAACAAAAGAACAATTAGAATTTTTAAGATTTCCTTTGGGAGCTTTTAAAAAATCTGAAATAAGGTCGTTTGCAAAGGAAATTGGTTTATCTGTTTCAGATAAACCTGATAGTCAAGATATATGCTTTGTTCCAGATGGTAAGTATGCTGATGTTTTAAAAAAAATCGATCCCAATAATCTCAAACCAGGTTACTTAAAATCTGTTGATGGTAGTATTCTTGGCCAACATGAAGGTATAGTTAATTTTACTATTGGACAAAGAAAAGGTCTAGGAGTTGCAACTGGAACTCCATTATATGTAATTGATATTAATTCAGATACTTACGATGTTATTCTTGGTTCAAAAGATGACTTAAGAAGAAGAGATATTTATGTCAGAGATGTAAATTGGATTGGTGATGATGATATCACTCAAATAGAAAATAAAAAAATTAGAATAAAGGCAAAGATACGCTCATCCCAAGAGCCAAAATTAGCTAATTTGTTTTTCTCAAATAAAAGGTTATGTATAAACTTTGATGAAGATGTCGAGGGTGTTTCTCCTGGCCAAGCATGTGTATTTTATGATGCGAATAATTCATCAAGAGTCCTTGGAGGAGGTTGGATAACCCAATAAGTATTGTTGACATTAATATCCCTAAAGGATTAATGATGACATCTCATGGCGGGGTAGCTCAGTTGGTTAGAGCAGCGGAATCATAATCCGCGTGTCGGGGGTTCAAATCCCTCCCCCGCTACCATAGGAGGTTTAGTTGGGAAGAAATATTAAACTTGAAGGTGCAACTAATTTTAGAGATTTAGGTGGGTATGAGGCTTCAGAAGGATCGAAAATTAGAAAAGGTTTAGTTTTTAGATCTGATCATTTATCAAATCTTACCTCATCAGATTTTAATATTCTTGAAACATTAGGAATAAAAACTGTTTGTGATTTTAGAAGTGATATTGAAATGGTCGAGAATCCATCTCCATTCATTCAATCATCTTCTCCTAAGTTACTTCATATACCCATTAAAACACTTGGGACACAAGATCTTCAGGAGTTATCATCTAGAGAAGATGTTACTAGTCAGGAGCTCGCCAATGCGCTTCAAAGTCATTATGTTTTATATGTAAATCAGCATAAAGAAAAATACTCTTCATTTCTTGAAAATGTTGCCCTTGGAGAAATACCAATAGTGTTTCATTGCTTTGCAGGCAAAGATAGAACTGGTTTTGCATCATTACTTTTGCTCGGTTTAATGGGTGTTAAAAAAGATGTAATTATTGAGGATTATTTGTTGACTAATGAATATTATAAAGGCCCTACATCGGGAAATAACTGGAATGATGAGATTTCAGAAAAAATTAAACCTCTCTTTGAAGCAAGAATAGATTATATAAATGCCGCATTTAATGAAATTGAGAGCAGGCACATAAAGATTGATGATTTTGTGATGAAGGAATTAAATATAAAACCGAGTATAATTGATAAGATAAAGAATAAGATACTTGAATAGAATTATTCTTTTACAAAGGTAACTGCATAATACTCTTCACCTTCAAATAAATCTTTTGCATCATCAACGCCTTCAATAATCTGAAATCTTCTTGGAACTATAGTGCCTTCCATTCTATATCCTTTTGCGCTCATATTCTTTTTATGAAATTCCATAGCAGCGGGTGTAAAATCTTTTGCTAAAACAGTTATTCTTTCAATTTTTTTATCTGAATTATTCATAACAATTATTATACCTCTACTTTATCGCCTGTTCCATAGAAAACGAAACCAGGAACATTATCATTATCTTTAAATGCCAAAAAGTTTTTAGACATAAATTCAGCTCTTCTTATATCAGATTCCAATGAATTTGAAGAGTTGTGTGGAGACATAATTAAATTATTTAATTCATGAAAAGGTAAATTTGAAGGCATTGGATTTTTATTTTCTTTATCAGAATATGGATATACCCACCAGGTATCTATTGCTGCACCAGCGATTTTATTAGTTTTAAGACAATTGTATAAATCATCTTCATTGCAGACATTCCCTCTAGCAATATTAATTAGAAATGAAGTTTTTTTCATTTTATTAAGTGTTTTCTTATTAATAAGGTTATGCGTTGTTTCATTTAAATCGCAGGCTAATAAAACATAATCGCTTTCTTTGAGTAGTTTATCTATTTCGTCAGTTGATCCATGCCAATCAAGGTTTGATGGAAGCTTTTTCTTTGTTTTTCTATTTACTCCCATAACTTTCATTCCTAGGCTTTTTGCTCTTTTTGCACATTCTTTGCCAATTAATCCATAACCTACAATACCAAGTGTTTTTCCAAAAATTTCATTGTTTATTGATTTTGTATGTGTAAGCCCAGGCCAATTTTCCCAAGAGCCATTTCTAAATGATTTATCAACATTAAATAGGTCTAATGCTAAAGATAACATAGTCCCAATACAGTACTCGGCCATAGCTATTTCATGGCCTGATGCGTTAGCTATCATAACATTTGAGGGTATAAATGATTTATCAAGCCAATCTACGCCAACAAAAGGTATTTGAAGTAATTTTAATTTTTTTGCTTCTGAAATATATTTAAAGACATTACCCGTATTCATAGCATCAAAGCCAGTAACAATTATTTCTGCTGTTTTATATTTTTCAATAAGAATATCGCTTCCCTCTTCAGGGCGCCAAGTAGAGATTGTCCAACTTTCATCTAAATTATTTCTGAATATAGATAAATATGGGATGCATTTCTCACCTAATAATAAAACTTTCATTATTGTATTCCTATGTAATAGTTACTCCGCCATCAATCACAAAGTTCTGTCCGGTTGTAAATGCACCTGCACCACTTGCTAAGAAAACTGCAGCACCAGCAATTTCATCTGGCATACCTATTCTTCTTAAAGGTGCTTTTGATGTCGTATTTTCAAGAATTTCAGGATTATCCCAAAGAGCCTTTGCAAAGTAGGTTTTTACTAATCCCGGTGAAATACAATTTGCTCTAATATTACTGGGACCATGTTCAACTGCTATATTTCTAGCTAATTGCATATCTGCTGCTTTAGATATACTGTAAGCGCCAAGAAGTTCTGACCCCTTTAAGCCTCCGACAGATGAAATAATTATGATTACGCCATCTTTTTTTTCAATCATTTGAGGTAATACAAGATTACAAAGCCAGTGATTGGATTTTATATTTGCACTTAATATTTTATCGAATGCATCATCCGGTATATCTAAGGATGAACCGAAAAAGGGATTAACTGCTGCATTACAAACAAGGACATCAACTCCTCCAAGTTGTTTATTTGTTTCATTAACTAGATTTTCTAATTGTTCTTTATGGTTAATGTTGCAAGGTATTGAAACTGCGCTTTCAGGGTTTTTATTATTTATGTCATCCTTTACCTGCTCACACAAATCTTCTTTTCTGCTAGATATAACTACTTTTGCTCCATGATTTGAAAATTGCCTTGCTATAGCTTCACCAATACCTTTTGTTGAGCCTGTGATTAAGGCATTTTTACCATTTAAATCAAATAAACCCATTACTCCCTCCTTTTAACAACTATAACTTATCAGAGCTTTAAAACTAAATGAACCAATAGTTGACTGAATATGATAGTTACATTAGTGAATTGCAAATGGAAAATAATTTTGAAGAATTACAAGAGGTTAACAAATTTTCGGATATTTCATATCAATATAATGCTTTGATATGTGATATATGGGGGGTAATTCATAATGGGCAAGAATTATTTCCAGGTATAAATGAATGTCTGCTTAATTATAAAGAGCAAAATAATATTGTTGTTCTATTATCTAATGCTCCAAGGCCATCATCATATGTTAAGACGGTTTTAGATAATTTTGGTTTTAAAAGTGATTGTTATGATGACATTATAACATCTGGAGATTTAACAAGAAAATCACTTAATGAAAAAGTTTTTGGTGATAGTTGTTATCATATTGGACCTGATAGAGATTTGAATATTTTTGAAGGCACAAGTGTTAAAAGAGTAGATTTCGATGATTCAGACTTTATTTTTGTTACCGGACTTTTTGATGACGAAAATGAGGATGAAAATGATTATTTGGATCTTTTAAATTCTGCTAAAGAAAGAAAAATGACTTTAGTATGTGCAAATCCCGATCTTCTAGTTCAACGTGGAAAAAAATTAATACCATGTGCTGGGTTAATTTCAAAAACTTATGAAGAAATTGGTGGAAAAGTCATAAATATTGGGAAACCTTACTCACCAATTTTTACTGAAGCCATTGAAATAATAAAAAAAATTAGCAGTTCAAATGAGCAAAATATATTAGTTGTAGGCGATGGTCTGGAAACAGATATAAAAGGCGCAAATTTAATTGGTTTAGACTCTATTTTAGTTCTTGGAGGATTATTTTCTAATAATAGTAAAGATAAAATTTTAGAATCGATAGAAAATAAGGGCATTTATCCTAATTTTTTTATAGATGAAGTTAACTGGTAGATATCCCTAATGTTAGTTGTAAAAAATAATACCAAAGTTATTAAACCTGGAGGAGTTTTTGCATTAGGTAATTTTGATGGAGTGCATCTAGGTCATAAAGAAATTATTGAAATTACTAAGGAAGCTTCCATTAAGAACTCTTCTTATGCAGGTGTTATCGTATTTGAACCGCATCCAAGAAAATTTTTCAGTAAAAACTCTGATGATTTTTATTTATCTGATTTAAAAACAAAAGAGTATTTGCTGAGTAAACTTGGTATGGAATGCTTTGTTGTTTTAGATTTTGATAAAGATATGGCCGATAGGACTCCCGAGGAATTCATTAATGATATTATAATTGAAACAATCAAGCCATCAGTCATAATTGTTGGCTATGACTTTCGGTTTGGTAAAAATAGAGCTGGCGATACTGACGATTTAAACAGAATTTGTTCACAGAATGATATTTTTGTTAAGGTTGTAGAGAAACAAAAAAAGGACGAAACTGTTCTCTCTTCATCAAATGTCAGAGATCTTTTAAAGGCTGGTGATTTCAAATCTGCCGAAAAGATGCTTGGTCATAAATGGTTAATAAAAGGAAAAGTGGTATCAGGAGATAAGCGTGGAAGAGAAATTGGTTTTCCAACTGCCAATCTAGAAGTTAATAATTTCCTAAAAATTAATTTTGGTGTTTATGCTGTTAAAGTTGAGGTAGATGGCATTAGTTACAATGGAATATCTAATTATGGCATTAGACCAACTTTTAATGACGATAAATTGCTTCTTGAGACCTATTTATTTGACTTTTCAAAAGACATTTATGGTAAGGATATAGTGATTTCATTTATTGAGTTTATTAGAAAAGAAAAAAAATTTGATAGTATTGATTTATTAAAAAAACAAATTGCGTTGGATTCAAAAAAAGCAATTGAAATATTGGATAAATAGATGTCAGAAGAAAAAAATATCAAGGATTATAGGGATACACTTCTTTTACCAAAGACAGATCTTCCTATGAAAGCTAAATTATCTGAAAATGAACCTAAGCTTTTAGATAATTGGGATAAAATTGATACTTATGGCTCTATAAGAAAAGCTTCTACAGGTAAGGAAAAATTTATTCTTCATGATGGACCGCCTTACGCAAATGGGAATGTGCATATGGGCACAGCGTTAAATAAAATTCTCAAAGATATAATTATAAAATCTAAACAAATGGCAGGTTTTGATGCAATTTATAGACCAGGTTGGGATTGTCATGGCCTTCCCATTGAATGGAAGATTGAAGAGCAGTACAGGGAGCAAGGAAAATCAAAGGAAGAAGTGCCAATAAATGAATTCAGAAGTGAGTGCAGACTATTTGCAAAAAAATGGATTGATATTCAAAAAAAAGAATTTAGAAGATTAGGAGTTTTTGGAGATTGGGGTAATCCTTATACCACAATGGAATTTGACTCTGAGGCTATTATTGTTAGAGAATTTCATAAATTTCTAATGAATGATGATTTGTATTGTGGATCTAAGCCGGTTATGTGGTCAGTTGTAGAAAAAACTGCTTTGGCTGAGGCTGAGGTAGAATATAAAGAACATGTATCACCAACTGTTTGGGTTAAATTTCCTATAATTACTCAAAAAAAACCATATAAAGACTCTAATATTCTTATCTGGACAACAACCCCATGGACCATACCTGCGAATAGAGCAATTGCTTTTTCTTCAAAGTATGAATACGGACTTTACGAGGTTATGGAAATAGAAGAAGGCAGTTTGGCAAAAATTGGAGAAAAGATTATTATTAATAATTCTCTTAAAGATAATTTAGAAAGCGCATCCAAAGCTAAAATAAAGTTTATTCAAAATGTTGATGAGATTGAAAACTTAATTTGTAAACATCCTTTTAATTCTCTCGGGTATGAATTTGATATTCCCCTTCTAGAAGGTGAGTTTGTAACTGATGAAACAGGGACAGGTTTTGTGCATATTGCTCCAAGTCATGGCCAGGATGATTACGAATTAGCATCTAAAAATGGGATTGAAGCACCTTTTATGATTGATGATGAAGGTGTTTATTTGCCAAATGTAAAAATTTTTGCTGGAAAAAAAGTGTATGAGGATGATGGTTCTTACGGTGATGGTAATGGTGCAGTAATTAGAGAATTAATTAATAGCAATGCTTTATTTGCAAAAGGAAAACTTCGTCATCAATACCCGCATAGTTGGAGATCTAAAGCACCCTTGTTATTTAGAAATACGCCACAGTGGTTTATTTCTATGGAAAAAAATAATCTTAGAGATAAATCTTTATCTGAGATCGAGAGTGTCGAATGGATACCTAAGAGAGGAAAAAATAGAATTAAATCCATGGTAGATAACAGACCAGATTGGGTTATATCACGTCAAAGAGCATGGGGAGTACCTTTAGCAATATTTTTAAACAAAAAAACAGGAGAAATTCTTAAAGATAAAGAAATCAATGAAAGAATATTTAATAATTTTAAAAAAAATGGTTCAGATTCTTGGTTTGAATTATCTTCAGAAGAAATTCTGGGTAAAAAATATAATTCTGATGAATGGGAAAAAATTGATGATATTTTAGATGTTTGGTTTGACTCAGGGTCAACGCAAGCTTTTGTATTAGAGGGAAATCAAGGAATAGGCTTTCCTGCAGATTTGTATCTTGAAGGATCAGACCAACACCGTGGTTGGTTCCAGTCTTCGTTACTTGTTGGTTGCGGAACAAGAGGTAAAGCTCCATTTAAAAAGGTATTAACTCATGGGTTTGTAGTTGATAAAGATGGAAAAAAAGAATCTAAATCGCTTGGAAATGTTACAAAACCTGAAGATTTAATTAAACAATATGGTGCTGATGTTATCAGATTGTGGGTAGTTTCTTCTGACTTTACAGATGATCTAAGAGTTGGTCAGGATATAATGAAAGCAAATGTTGAGTCTTATAGGAAAATTAGAAATACTTTTCGTTTTTTACTCGGAAACCTTGATAATTTTTCTGAAGACGAAGTTGTAGATTATAAAGATATGCCAGAGTTAGAAAGATATATTCTTCACAAGCTTTGCTTAATAGATAATGAAGTTAGAGAGTCTTATGAAAATTTTGATTTAAAATCAGTATTTCAAATATTATTAAATTTTTCAAACCTTGATCTTTCTTCATTTTATTTTGACATAAGAAAGGATTCCTTATACTGCGACAGTCCAAAAAGCAATATCAGAAAATCAACTAGGACTGTTCTTGATCTCCTTTTTAATTATTTGGTTAGGTGGTTTGCTCCAATTTTATGTTTTACTGCTGAAGAAGTCAGAAAATCTAGATTTCCTGACCTAAATAATTCTATCCATGAAATGCAATTTTTAAATGTTAAAGATGAATGGAATAATTCAGAATTATTTGAAAAATGGGAGAGAATTAGATCAATACGAAGGGTAGTTACTGGAGCAATTGAGCTTGAAAGAAAAGAAAAAAGGATTGGCTCAAGCCTTGAAGCAAAACCAATAGTTTTTATTTCAAATGATGATTATGCGGATACATTAAGAGATATTGATTTACCTGAGATATTTATCACTTCTCAAGCAGCGTTGAGAAATGAAAAAGGTCCTGAAAATGCATTTACTTTGGATGAAATTAATGATGTTGCTGTAATATGTGATATTGCTGAAGGTAATAAATGTAGTAGATCTTGGAAAATTTTGCCAGAAGTGGGGACGGACAAGGAATACCCAGATTTAAGTCTTCGTGATGCAGAAGTAATGAGAGAAATTAATGATAAAGGTAATTAAAGAATATCTTGTTGTTATATTATCATCTAGTAGTGTCTTTTTAATTGATCTCTTAAGTAAAAATAAAATTATATCAATCTTCAAAGACGGTGTTGTTGAAAAAATTTATGTTAATGAGTATTTGGACTTTATTTTAGTTTTTAATACAGGTATTTCCTATGGTCTATTTTCTGGAGGAGGTGATTTTCAGAAATGGATACTAATTTCACTTTCCATTTTAATTATAATTTTTCTTTTAAACTTTATTAGAAATGAATCTTCAATTGTTTCAAAGCTAAGTATATCCTTCATAATCGGAGGTGCCCTAGGAAATGTATTAGATAGATTTACATATGGTGCAGTAGTAGACTTTATTTCTCTTCATGCGAGAGGTTTTTCTTGGTATATATTTAATATTGCAGATATGTTTATTGTTGTAGGGGTAATTCTTTTTATTCTTAGCCAATTTATTTTATCTAAAAATAATGTAGGAAATTAAATTATGGTAAAAAATTTTATAGTTATGTTAGTTTTATTAACGCCGATCTTTTTAATTGGCTGCGGAAGTGAACTTGCCAAAGTTTTGGGTACTGATAAAATGCCTCCAGATGAATTTACAATTTTAACAAAACCTAATTTAATTATACCTCCAGAATATAATTTAAGACCTCCTGCTGAAGGAGAGGTTAGGCCAACGCCTCAACAACCAAGTAGAGAACTGCAGGCAATATTATTTAATAATTCAAATAGTTCAGAAGATTTTAGTCAGTCAGAGATTAATTTAATGACAGGTGCTGATGTTGCAGAATCTATACCAAATATAAAAGAAGTTTTGGATTCAGAGATGCGTGATGTAGAAGAGGTTAATGCAAACCTTGAAACACAAATTATAAATACTCCAGCAAAAAAAATTAATTAAATTATTTAAAAAGATTCTTAATATTTGAAATTGATATTTCAATTTTTTTATTATTCTTATTATTTTTTATAATTATTCCGTTTTTCGATTCAGTAAGTTGAAAGTTTTTGTGAAAATTGAAAACTGACTTAATTAAATTGTTTTTATTCCTTTCTTCGTTAGCAAATTCGTATATTTGTTTTGAAAATGATTTTAATATTAACCCTTTTGTCATTTTTTCAACCTTTTTTCTTTCAACTAAATTTTCATTATAGTTTAAAAAAATGAAGAAAGATGGATATCCATCAACTTCGAACGACTTCCTGTAAATATCATTAAACGCTCTTTTAATTCCTAAAAATCTTGCTGGCTTATTGTTTACAATAATGTATTGATTATTCTT
>Ga0208277_1000272_pt1 | contig 31111 bp, 22 predicted proteins | sample ETNtaG_5_FD_185782 | JGI IMG/M metagenome (GOLD analysis project Ga0208277, IMG submission 185782) | Marine microbial and viral communities from oxygen minimum zone, Eastern Pacific Ocean - ETNP201406SV205 (SPAdes) (version 2) | ecosystem: Environmental > Aquatic > Marine > Oceanic ...
ATCCAATAACAACTGGTCCAGGTGTAGTAGTGACATGGAATATTGTTGGAGAACTCCCTGAAGGAATTACGTTTAATTCAACCTCTGGAATTATTTCTGGAACACCAACTGAATTGATGTCTACAACACAATACACCATTTGGGCCAATAATTCAGGAGGTTCAATTTCTACTGTGATTAACATTTCAGTAGTTGATCAATTACCGTCGTTAACCTATCCTTTGATTTCTCTCTATTTGGTAGTCAATACAATCAATTCAGACATTCCATTCGAACCATCACTCTCTGGTCCCGGCGAGATTATTTCGTGGGAAATGGCTGGAGCATTACCCTCTGGTATGCAATTCAATTCTTCAACAGGTATTCTTTCTGGTATTCCTACCGAACTTTGGGCTACTGCGAATTATACCGTATGGGCGAACAATACAGGCGGATCAATCGATTTCTCATTCAGTCTTACTGTTGTTGATCAAGTCCCGAATGAAATTGGTTATTCAGATGTCAATCTAACTTTAACCAATAATACTGCTATGTCTCCAGAACAACCTTTGATTACAGGGCCAGGAACAATTACTTCTTGGGCTATTGATGGTGAATTGCCTAACGGCATTTCATTCAATCAATCAACTGGTGAGATTTCTGGAACCCCAACAGAATTGTGGCCAATCACTCCGTATACGGTATGGGCAAACAATTCCGGAGGATCTGTGTTCGTTGAATTCAATCTTTCAGTGATTGCAATCGAACCGTCAATATCTTACAATTCAAGCGTGTTAACATTTACAGTTGGCGTTCCTATAACTCCATTGGAATCATTGAGTACTGGAGGAGTAATTGCTTCTTGGGAAGTGTATCCTGAATTACCAGATGGAATTTCAATTGATTCAGTTACAGGCCATATTTCAGGAACTCCTACAACATTACAATCATCACAATCCTACACCATTTGGGCCAACAATACCGGTGGAACAACAACATTTGAACTTTCCATCAGTATTATTGACATTCCAGCATCGATTGACATATCTCCAAATTCAATTGTTCTAACGATTGGAGAATCAATGAATCCTGCTCAAATTAGTGCATCTGGCGGTCAAGTAATTGAATGGGGTATTCATCCTGAATTACCACAAGGGCTTCTCTTTGATACAACGAACCGATCAATTTCTGGAACCCCATCAGAATTGAGTCCTGAAACCTTCTACACCATTTGGGCGAATAACTCAGGCGGATCCCAAACTGCATCAATCACAATCACTGTAATTGATATTCCACCCACAATCGATTATATTGATGAACATGTATTCTATTCGAATGTCTCTGATGTCTTAATTGAACCAATTGTGGGCGGTGGAGCGATATTGAATTACTCCATTAACACTTCTTTACCCAACGGATTATCATTCGATTATTCGAATGGATCAATTGTTGGAATTCCAATTGAGATTTTCACAAGAACACAATTCAATGTCACTGTTTTCAATTCTGGAGGAACAGTTACTACAACTCTAAACATAACGATTTTATCAAATATAGGATGTATGGATTCATTGGCCGAAAACTATGACCCAATTGCAATTGAAGATAGTGGATTATGTGTTTATACTGATACAGATGGAGATGGTGTAGCAGATATCAACGAGATTGAAGGATGTACAAACTTGGACGCTGTTAATTATCAATCAATTGCAACTGATGATGACGGAACTTGTATTGCTCGATTATCAGTGGCTTATCCTGATTCTTCAATCGAATTGATTGTTGGACAAAATAATGTTTCAATTTTCCCATCAGTAGTTGGGCAGACAGTAGAAACGTGGTCAATTGAACCTGCTCTACCGAAACCACTTGAGTTCAGTTATCTCGTTGAGAATGGAATATTGACTATGGGCAAAGGAACAATTTCTGGAATCCCTCTTTATTCCCAAGAATTGACAAATTACTCAATAATTGCAATTGATGAAGATACAAATCAGTCGGTTACAATCCAAATTTCTATACTAATTCTCAAAGATACAGATGGAGATGGTAAGCCAAATGTAGGCACTGAGAATTGGGATGAAGATTTGGATGATGACGATGATGGATTCTTGGATACAATTGAGATTTTATGTGGGTCAGATCATGAAGATCCAAATGAAATACCTGAATTAGATTCTGAAGGCAATTGTGTGCAGGAAGACACAACAACTGAGACAGAACCACTGTCTCCTCCAACTACAAGCCTCTACTATTGGTGTATACTTCCATTAGCAATTATTCTAATAGTTATGATCCTGTCTCTTATGTCTAGGCAAAGACAAAAAGAAGAAGACATTAACAAATCAGAAAATGACGAATATGGTCAACCACTTGAGTTAGTCACTTCTGATTCCAAGTAGAATTAATGCAACTCCGAAGAAACCTACTCCATATGCTAGCAATGGTTTGAGTTTTACGTTGTAAGAAATTTCAACATTCACACTTTCCTTTTCTCCACCCAATGAGTTCCCAACCACTGCACGTAAATCTCCTCCTTCCAATGACCAAGTTAGAGACCCATCAGCATCTGGTCCACCAGCTAAGAACACCATATTTTCAGTATCACATGCAAGATATCCATTGCCACCATCAATACATTCATCGGCATATTTGGCATCCACAATCCCTACCCAAACATCATTGGAACCCCACTCAATGTTTACATCTGCAGCAACCAAACCCTGCAAGGCAGCAGGTACAGTAACGCCCTCGTCCACCATTATTGCACTATCACAAACATCAAGGAACGAAATTCCTGAATCACATGCAGGAATATCAGCACTTATTGGAGGTAAATCCCCACTATATCCAACAATTCCTGTTGGAATAAAAATGAGAATTAGTATGGCTCCATTGACTATCCACTTGAGTTTCATAACCGGTCTAGAATAGTCCCCCCAAATGAACTTGGTCGAAATTTGGGTCATGATACAGTCATCCTTCTGTGATACTCAAGTGCTCAGTAAACCCAATTCGTTGATATAGAGGAGGAAGGTGCAAGGTTACTTCCTAGGTGAGCGGAGCATGCAGGAACTACAACAAATAAACGAACGAATGAAGAATATGCGTAGCAGAACATCTGCCACGATACTTGTGTTTTTGATGGTAATGAGTACAACATTGGCAATGATGCCTGTTGGCGCTGATTCCTCCTCTACAGGTTCTGGAATGTATGCAACTGATGAAGACCGTACCCCCATTCAATCCACTGGACAAGGAGGTTTTCAACAAGGAGGGGCACCAGTTCCAGGTGCGGTAGACCGTTCACTTTTCACTCACCCGGCTCTCCGCGATCCGTCATGGACTGATTTGTTTTCAGGTACTGGAAAGATAGCAGATCTTTCCGCAACATCACTTCGTTCTGAAGCCTATGCTTTCCTACTTGAGGAGACAAATCTAGGTGATCACGACAATGATGGAATTGGCGATTTAGACGATTTGGATGATGACAATGATGGAATCTATGATCTCATTGAGAGATTTGATGGTTGTTTTGGAACAGATCCATTGGACCATGATAATGATGGAGTCGTTGATGAGTTTGACAATGATGATGACAATGATGGAATCCTCGAAGGACCAATTGATTACACCCAAGGAGCAGATCCTCTCAATGTCAGTACTGATAGATACGTTGTCCCAACAACAATTCATCCATGGACATTGACCCAAGTCGGTTCAGGATATTTGGTAGATCAGAATCCTTTGGATCGAGATAATGACGGAGTAGATGATGAAGATCCAGACGGTAGTGGCCGCGAGTCATTCGACGAAGATGATGATAACGATGGTCGATTAGATCAATTCCTTTGGCCATGTGATTTTGATGGTGACGGAATCCAAGATTACATGGATGATGACGATGATGATGATGGAGTAGATGATTACTTGGATGTAGACCCATACAACAGTTCCGCTACCCAAACTATGGCATCCGCAGCAGCAGCCAGTTCTTCCGATGATATGATTTATGATGCAGCAATTTCTTGGAATTTCAATAGTTATGCACCTTATTCTTTCAGTGTAGACTATGTTGCATTGGAAGCACTTTATCACCCTAATAACCCTACTTTTACTACTATCTTCGACGGTGACCTTGATGGTGATGGAATTCCAAATTTCCTAGACCCTGATAATGACAACGACGGATTACCAGATTCTGCAGATACCGATGACGACAACGACGGCCTTCTTGATATGTGGGATCCTGATGATGATAATGATGGAGTCAAAGACGTTTGTCTTCGAGTTGATACTAATGGTGATGGAGTAATCGATTATCCAGGTATTACTGGAGCGTTGGAAACCCTTGGAACAGATTGTGAAATGGATTATGACCAAGATCTTGATGATGACCGTTGGAGAGCAATGGATCAAGATTATGATCTAACAATGGATTGGTTCGATGAGGATGTGGGGGGAACTCCAAATCCAGATAATGATCTTGGCCCTCCAGCTGTCGACATTAATGACGATCCTTGGGATTTGGATAATGATGGTGTTCAGAATGAGAATGATTCTTACATGAATGCAACTCAGACACAAGTCTTCAGTTCAACTGGTTGGAATTGCCCTACACCTACTAACAAGAACCCTCAGAACCCTGCTCCTGAATGTATCACTGAGCGCAAATCATTCGTTGGAAATAACGATTGGGATGGCGACGGGATCAGTAATTGGTATGATGTTGATGATGACAACGATGGATTGCCAGATTTCTTAGACATAGATTGGAACTGTGATCTTGATGACGATAATGATCTTCATTTGATTAACGGTTCACGTTACAGAGACGACGGTCCGAATGATATTGATTCTGATATTGATGGAGACGGATTAATGAACGACGAGGATTGGGATGACGATAACGATGGAATCAACGATTTATACGATCCAGACGATGGAAATTGTGGTGAGTTAGATATTGACAACACTGATGATTTTGCTCAACCGTACTATCCTGTTTCGGATGGTACTTCCATTACAGGGGATCTTGATGGGCAAGTCTACAGTTCTAACATGTCTGATTTCTGGAATATGAGTCACACTACAAATCCATTCACTCTAGCAAATGGTTTCGTAATTCCTTACAATGGATACGATGCTACTACGAACCCAGTAACGAATGGTAGAATCCCAGAATTCTACTGGTATTACATTAGTAGATGGAGTCCTTGGAATGGAGACAATGCTTGGGATATAGATTCTGATGGAGATTCTCTAATCAATGGTCTTGACGTTGATCAGGATGGTGATGGTTTACCAAATGGATGGGACCAAGATGAAGGAAATGACGGAATCCTCGATGTTGATGATGTTCGAATGGGAGGTACATTTGACTATGATAGATGTGGATGGAATGCAGTTGGCGGTTATGTCTGTGGATACGAATATGCATTTAGTTACATGTTACCCTTGGACTCTGGAACAAATTTCCAATACACTAAACCATACAGTATTCGACCTGATAGTACATACACAGATGGCCAATATGATGGTGCAAATAGCAATGGTAATTTCGATTGCTTTGAAGCAAGTTGTTGGCACTTTGAATTCAATGGTCAGGTTTCATCAGCAGTAACTTTTGATGAGATTAATCATAATCGAGACCTGTTTATTACTTGGAGAGGCCTTAGTGCTGGTTTATTCAATTGGAATGCAGACATCAATGGAAACTTCTTCCCGGATGAATATGCAGATATGTTGAACGATAGCGTAGATCCAGACGACGATTGCGGAGCTCCAAACGCAGGAACTCCAAATCCTCAATGTATGTTCAATGATACTGCAGATTTAGATGATGATTTCGATGGCATTTATGACCATTGGGACATGGATGATGATAACGATGGAATTTGGGATTTCTTCGAAGTTGATGTTGATGATGATTTAGATGATGATGCAAATACTCTTCCTCCAGGCAATTTCTTCACAGGAACAAATTGTTTCGACAACGACGATGACGGGACGGATACTGACCCCGATGAAGACGGCTTCTATCAAGCAGTTTGGGATAAGGGAATACTAGGTCAGGGGTTGTTATTCCCAGAGTACTATGATGTTGACAATGACAATGATGGGATTGTTGATACTGAAGATCCTGATGACGATAACAATGGTATTCCTGATGTTACTCAAGAGTTAACCTGTTTCGTTGGAGAAGAACAATTCCCATGGGACCATGATAACGATGGAACCCCAGATTGGAAAGACACCGATTGGGACATGGATGGAATCTCCAATACAATAGAACTCAGTAATGTAACTCCATGGGTATCACCATGGGATCACGACAACGACGGAATTCGTGACGATGTTGATTTGGATGATGACTCAGATGGAATGATGGATAAGGATGAGATTTTACTTTGGCCTCAAAGATACAACAACCAATCCACTAATCCTTGGGATCATGATGATTTTGGCGGCGGATTAGGAATTGCTAATCCAAGCGACCCATCGACTGGTCCAGATGTAATCGATAATGATGATGACAATGATTCTCGAATAGATGCCGATTGGGATCATATTGAGGATTCAGAACTATCGTCTGATTGGGATTCAGATAACGACGGTATTCTTGATGAGGATGACAAAATACCTACTCGTGTTAATATGAGCATTCCAGAAGTAATGTGGATGGATGGTAAGAAAGCAGCCATTTTCTCTGGTTCAGTTTCTTGGTTAGATCCAGCGATAAGTCAATTTGTACCTGCTCCAAATCTACCCGTTCAAGTAACAATTGAGTGGGCAAATAATGGTACAATGGCTCTCGAAACAATCGATGTATTATCTACCCAGTTTGGTGGATTTACAGTTGGCCAATTCTTGTTACCAGAAGATTTGGACGTTGGACCAAATACGACATACAACGTGTATGCTGAGGTTACTGAGATGTTTATTCATGATGGTAGCCAATCAGATCTTTATCCTCTAGAAATTAGAGCCAACACAACATTCGATTTCGTAGCCCCTGAATATCTAAGAAGTGGAGAAAACCCACTTTATCTTGACTTCAAGACCCATTATTCAGCAGATTGGGATCGAGGAATTTTCGATAACAGAATCAAGTATGCACCAGTTGCATTCAATGTTAGTGGCGGGCCCTTTGGTAATCGTCAGAACCCTTCTTCATTCGATGGAGCTGGACAAGGATTCCGTGCAGATGAAGGAGGATATGTTTCTCTAACATTCGTTCAATCTTCAGGCGCTCAAGGAGAATGGAAGCAGGTACGATACAATGCATCTATGGATAATGGTCCAGGTACGATTCCTGGTGGATATGAAGAAATTATTTGGAACGCATTCTTGAATGATCATGATGTTCTTGGGACATACACGTATTCCAATACCACATTACCTAAGGGTAATTACGAATTTTCTGGAAGAGTGGATATGAGCTATGCAGGGACAAATGAATGGCCATTCCCATGGTTAGAAGGAGATGAAACTGATACATTCATCATCAAATCCATGGAACGGATGTACATCGGTTCTCAGATCATAGTACCTTCTCACAATCCAGTCTTCTTCTGGGATGCTCAGCAGTTTACTGGGGCAAGTTTCGGAGCGTGGAGACCAATGTTCAGTCAAGACGGCTTAATTAATGCCGGATTTGATACTGATTCCTCAGGAACCATCGAACAGAATGAATTCGATGTTGTTGCGAGTGGCAGGCAATATGCTGTTCTTTGGAATGACAATCTTGCTGACTTACCTCTTGGAGATGCAAATGAAGGAATAGATTCCCCATTGCGTGATTATGTAAGTACAAACAGTACACATTGGTTCATTGCAATGTTGAATGGAGCAGATTCTAATGCACCACCTTGTGGACCAGTCAATCCTTTAGATCCAGAAAGTCCAGTGCGATGTGAAATAGTCCCAGAGATGAATACAGGTGAAAGATTTGAGACTATTGGAGATGTAAAGAATAGAACATTATCTCCTTGGACTGAAGCTAGCATGGTTCTACAAGTTGATTTAGATCAAGACGGAATCTTCGCTGGAACTCGAGAGAATACCAATGCAAAGGTCCCAACTTTGGCCGGTGGTCTGGCGATGGTCAATTTCTCTTGGGATTGGTATGAAACCTACGAGGCACTTACTTACGGAGTAAGAATGAACTTCGTAGACTCCAACTTCTTCTTTACTGGAAATCAGACATTCACACTATCTCCTACGGGAGCTTATGTCAACGTCAGTGTTGTTGGAACAACGGATTTCAAATTGAATTCAGTACCAACTCTATACAGGGGAATGAATACAACATTGGAGGCTAAATTGATAGATAACGCCAACCAAGCAGTTCCATTCCAACCAGTGAATTGGACTTGGTCTGCCAATGGAACTTCTGGCCTGTCTCAAACCAACCAACAAGGTATTTTCAAGATCGATTTGAATATCAGTAAATCTCATGACCTTGGTAATTTCACAATGTCTTTTGGTTTCCCAGGTACAAGTCGTTTGAAGAGTTCATCAGTTTCCCAGAATCTTTGGGTTGTTAGTCGGACATTCATCAATATCGAGTCCACAACTAGTGGTGAAAGGTCAAGTGGTGACGTCTGGTCTGTCTCTGCCCAAGTTACAGATGATAATCGCACTCCATCTATTCGGGATTTAGGTCAAGCATTAGATGGACAAGGAGAAAATGGAGGTAAGGTATTATTGATCTTTGAAGGCACTGATTTCGAAAATCGTCAACATCGTCAAATCATGTCTACTCTCTATCCGAATGCAGGTTCTGTGTATCATGAAATGTTACTAGATCCGCAGTTGCTTCAAGACGATCCTCAATCATTCTTACCTGATGGTTTTGGTCCTGTGAATGTTATTCTAAGATTTGAAGAGAATTTACCTCACGAAGGTTGCATTGCTCTTGAAGAGTATATGTTGGGAATGCAAGGTGCCTGGGATCCATGTACCTCTGTTCCAAACAATGAACACTATCGTAGAGAGATGCAGTACAATGTAGACGGATTCTACCTAAAGGGTAGAACCACATTGGATGTCGACGATCAGATCGTATATACTAGCGAAGTTAATCCAGTAACTGGTGAAGTTATTGAGAAGCCAATGACGATCACTGGTAGATTAACCGATGAATTAGGTGGAAACTTATCCAACCGTAATATCCTCGTTAGTTACCAAATGACCGGTTCTGCAGTTGAAGCACCTCAATGCCAGCAAGGAAGCACAGATTCGGATGGATATTTCTCAGTAGATTGTCCATTGAATGATGTAATGGCAGGTCAAGCGCAAGTAACCATCCGTTACAAAGCTGATTTGAATAATGATGGATATAGATACAAGGATTCCACAGTCATCAAGAATTTCGCTGTGTTTTCGAATAGTACTTTGTTAATCGAAGAAGTCGGGCCAATGCTAACAGATGTAGATCGTTATGTCTTCCAAGGAAACGGAACAAGCATCCCAGTTCTTTACCTGAAGGAACCATTCCATGTTCATGCATTATTGCAACAGAGCAATGGAAACACACTTGGTGGCCGATGTTTGAACATCTACCTAAGTCCAGAAATCAATCCTCGACCAATTGCTTCTGCTGTAACAAATGATGAAGATGGTAGAATTGAGTGGTATTCTGGAGATACAGAACAGAATCCTAGTCGAAGAGGCGTTGAACCCATTGGAGGTTCTGGTTTGGAAGGATTCCGAACACTGAGAGTTGCGTATGAACCCAAACTCGCTGTTAATGGAGGTTGTAGCCAAGAAGCTAATGCAGTCGTTAATGGTTCGTTCATGGATATTACTGTGCTCGTTAGAAGTCGTGTTGACATCATCTTACAGGACACATGGTCTCGAAATGGCGGATATCAACCCGATGAATGGGTAAATGGAACCGTTCAAATTACTCGAGATAGATTGGACGTTCCAGTTTCGGGTGAACAAGTAATTTTCGTACGTGAATATTGGAATGGATCTGCCTGGGTCCTTGAGAACGTCGAATACGTCACTACATTGGATAATGGATATGCATCATTTGCATGGCAATACACTGGAACCGATGTTCCTGGAGCTGAAGATGGAATCGAAGCTGTTGGAGGAAAATGGAGAATCGTTGTACAATTCCGCGACTCACCATTTTTCCAGGAGTCATTCCTAAACAATACTCCTGAAATTGAATTAGGTGATGCACCTATGATGGAACAATCCGGCGGGTTATTCCAATTACAGTATATCTTACCATTGATGATCGCTCTTCTTTTGGCTGCGTTAATTGGTGCTGTTATGTATCGTAATTACCAGGAGCGAAGAAGAATCGAAATCCTACGAGGTATTTTGACAGATTCACTAATGTCTCTAAGAGCATCAAACGAATACATCCAAGCTATCTTCAATTGTTGGAAGGAGTTAGTAGCATTCTTCCGAAGTAAGGGTGCAATGAAGAAGGTGTATGAGACAACTCGTGAGTTCGAAGATGCTGTCAACAAGATGTTAGGCGGCATTACTCCTCCACATGAGTTAGATGCTTTCCTGAGTTTGTTTGAAGAAGCACGTTATTCCGATCACAATATTGGAGCAGCTCAAAGAGATAGAGCAATCCAGACGTTGCAAGCAATCGTGAATAGCCTAACTTTGGCATTGGGAGAAACCCAACTAAGCCGCACAGCCGTTGAATCCGATCTATATGATAGCCTAACTAAAGCAGGCGAGTTTGTCGATGCGGAAGGAAATGTCCGCCAAGCAGGCTTGGAAGAAGAAGGCGCAGATAATTTCTCACTTTAAGTGGGAATCTTAGGAGGTTCTAACCTCTAGGTAGCGGTAGCTTTGTCAAAATACACATCATAGTCGGTGTAAAAAGTAAACTAAGGTATTTCAATAATACCGGCTGTTGGGAAAACAACCGCAAATTAACGTCAAAATGGTATTTTTTTGGACGTTTTTATATACTGTATGGCTGGATATGGTTACCAATCCTTAGGAAAGGAGTGAAAAAAATGGAAGAAGAACTTGATACGAAAATGATGATGACAGAATTGATCGGCTCGCTCGCAGTCGTTTACTTCGCAGCGCGCTTTGCTATGCCTGGCTCGCCTACGATGTACAGCGCAATGGCAGCGGGTTTGGTCCTAGCAGTGATGATGATGACCTTTACAGGCGCTATGATTCTGCCATGGATTACGATTGGAAAGATGGCAAATGGTGACATTACATGGCAAAACGGCGCTCTCGCCTTTGCTATGCAGATGCTCGGAGCTGTCCTTGCATGGACAATCAATATGTGGAGTGCTGGCATGCTAGACCATGCTGAACACATGTGGTCCGTAGGAACCATGGATGTTCAAGCAGGTGCTATGACACTAATCGGCGGTTTCCTGCTGATGATTGTCTATGAACGCCTTTCAGGAGACAGCCTTGGAAACGCTGCTGTTGGTATCTTTGTATGGATGCTTGCTGCTGCGGGCCTTAGCGTTGTAAATGCAGGCGATGTTGGTGGAATGCTGATTACTTCAGGATGGACTGGCGACAACATGATCATGATCTTCGGATCAATGATTATTGGTGGTGTTGGTGCAACTGCAGCCCTCATGTTCGGGGATATGATCCTCGGCGAAGAGGAATAATCCTCAGTATAGCTGAATCACAATAAAAGCCCATTAGGGCACAAAATGACCTCGGGGTGAGGAATCGGCAAATGCCCATTCCTCATCCCGATTTTTTATTTTCAAAGCTTGACTTGAACATAATCGCCTTCAATTCTAGTTTCGTATAGAGGTAGATCTTTCTTCTTCGAAAGTTTACCAATTATTTTTCCATATGGTGGGAAAAGAGGGAATGGGGACCATTCTACTAGGGATCCATCATCGAGTTTGTGAGTTGTTTGGTGTAGTGGACATGTTATACAACCATCTTTCACCTTTCCACCCAATCCAAGTGGCCATCTCATATGCCTACATAGTCCCTCAGTAGCATGATACTCTCCATTGAATAGGACTAACATTAGTGTCTTGAATCCAATATTTACCATCTTAGGTTTATCTGGCTTTAATTTAGATACACGGATTGCATTTTTCCATTCCATTACCATGTATTGGCACCACCACTAAATAATACTACGAGGAGTAAAATGAATAACGCAAGTATTGCTAAAAGGATTAGAACGAATATTATGGTGCCAATTATTCCTACTCCGCCTACAATTCCCAAACTAGTAATTTGAACGATTCTCATTGCTTGCGAATCGACAATATTTGCTGTGTGTGTATTATCTTGATTTGCATCAATAGATGCATCATTTTGGTGTTGAACCTGTTGATCTTTTCGTAAAAACAGCCCTAATGCAGCGAGAGTCACGGATAATGGCAATAATACTCCACATGCAAAACCAATTTTTCCAAACACTTGATCAATATCATCTTCACCAATCCACATTTCATTTCCATTTGCATCAGTACATGTATCATACTCTTGGCCATTTACAATTTCTGTGCCCATATATTCTACTGGACAACTCACACCAATCGCACTAAAGAAGATTATAATGGAAATTAGTAATAGAACGACTCCTGTTATTGAAAGCCCCACAGCTAAATGATTTCGACCAAGACCTTGAGTCGAAGCTTGTATTTTTTTACTGATATCTTGAACTCTTTCAGCAAACTCATTTTTTTCTGAAATAGTTTGAATTTCTCCACAATTTGGACATTTTACTCTCCCTTGATGATTGGCAGAAATTCTAAGAATGGAGTTACATTTCTTACAATCAAATTCAATTTTGTCCTCAATAGATGTTTGATTATTTTCAATCAGACGTTCGATAAGAATTGATTTCTTTCCAGAAATTGGAAGATTTCTTTCTCGAAGTTCCTCCTTTAGACGTGCCACAGTCCAATCATTGTAGTCTGATGACATATCGAATCACTATTATCAAGTGCAAATTAATACATCGCCGAATCAAATCATTTCGCCTTTAGCGTCCAGCACTTCTACTGTAAGATTAGCTTCCTCAACACCTGCAGTAATTTCGTTATGAAGGGAATCACTGAACTCATCTAGACTAGCGAGAATAGAACCTGAGTTCGGGTCAACCAAATCATCGATAAGGTGATTCAATACACATGAGACTCCGTATGATTGTCCTGTTCTGAAAGCATGGTCAAGATCTCCTGGCTCCGCACCTTCTGCTTTAGCTCGAATTGTTACAGTTTGTACATATGCTGAAAGAGCACCATAAAGGGAAACCATTGCTTGCGAAACTTCTTCGGAAGATTGCAAAAGCATCTGCACCTCATTCATTGCCGCATCTTGACATTGAGTTAGTAATCGATGAGTTGCTACTACATCGCTTTGGTCGCCAGTCATTGCCTCGGTCATCATGTCCATCCAGTTGTCCATGCCCCTCGCAGGTTGGCCAGAGGGCATGAATGATTCCCTTCCTCTGTTTTCTTCCAGCAGAGCAGTAATGCGTTCTCACTCAAAGGGTTCATATCGGAAGGGCCGGTCGCCCGAATCCCAAAACGTCGAGGGAGTCACATGGCAACACAAAACACGAAGACCAACGAGGGCCTGTTAGAGCTTATTTCTGACCTTAAGGCCCAGACTCGGTCCACTGGTGCTGCGCTGTGGCGAGACGTTGCGCAAAGACTCGAAAAGAGTCGTAGTAACTGGGCAGAACCAAACCTTAGTCGTCTGGAGCGACACATGTCTGAGGACGTAGTAGTCCTAGTACCTGGCAAGCTCCTAGGTAGTGGTTTGGTCTCCGGTAAGCGCACCGTTGCAGCCTACAGTGTAAGTTCCGGTGCCCGAGTAAAGATCGAAGAAGCAGGCGGAAGAGTTCTCTCTATCCGTGAGCTGATGAATGAGAACCCAAAAGGAACGGGGGTGCATATTCTTGGCTGATGTCACATATGTTTACGATGCATCTGACAAGGTGTTAGGTAGATTGGCTAGTCACGTAGCAAAGCAACTTTTGTCTACAGTAAAGGCAGGGAATGGCGCACGAGTAATCATCGTAAATGCTCAGAATGCAGTTGTTAGTGGAAAAAAGACTGAGGTACTAAGAGATTACAAATCAAAGAGAGATCTTAATCATCCACGTAAGGGTCCATTTTTCCCAAGAATGCCTGATAAGATTCTGAAGCGCACAGTTCGTGGAATGCTTCCTTACCAGAGAACATCATCTGGACGCACAGCTCTCAAGAATTTGCGCGTAGAGATAGGAACTCCTTCCAATTTATCTGGTGATCTTCCAGACGGACATGAATGGGGCGACTCTTCTTCATTTGATCGAGGTTTACCAAATAACTTCGTAAGATTGGGGGACATTTCAAAGTCTCTAGGTGCTGACACAACTCGATTTGGAGGTGATGAGTGATGGCGAAGAAGAAAATCAAGAGTGTTCAAACTAGTGGTAAAAGAAAGACTGCTATTGCTCGTGCTAATGTCAAGAAAGGCCAAGGCCGAGTTCGAGTAAATGGCTCTCCAATTGAAATCATGGAGCCAGAAATGGCACGGTTGAAAGCTATGGAACCTCTACAAATTGCTAATGCAATGAAGAAACTAGCTAAGGTAGACATCAGTGTAGATGTTCAAGGCGGGGGAATCATGGGTCAAGTAGACGCAATTCGAACTGCTATTGCTCGCGGTCTAGTACATTGGAATAATGGCAAAGATGGAGAAGACGAGGAACTCAAGGCTGAATATCTTCGTTTCGACAGAAGTTTGTTAGTTAATGATCCACGCCGAAAGGAACCCAAACACCAAATGGGTCGCGGTGCACGGAAGAAATGGCAGAAGTCATACAGGTGATCAAGATGTTAATACCAGTAAGATGTTTTAGTTGTGGAAAAGTGATTGCCCACCTATGGGACCAATATGATGAGCGTACCAAAGCTGGAGAAGATGCCGGCGATGTACTCACAGATCTTGGAATTAAACGATATTGTTGTAGGCGCATGTTTGTGTCTCACGTTGACCTAATCGATGATGTTGCACCGTTCAGTGTAGCTAGGGAGATTTGAGTCTTCAATCTTTCAAGAACACGGGTCCGTGGGTTAGCTTGGCCAATACTTGGCGGCTGGGGGCCGTCAGACCCCGGTTCAAATCCGGGCGGACCCACCATATATCTCCAGAGAGAGTGACCTATTCCCGGCATGGATAAGAGAGAGTGCATGTATCAAGGCACATGCAGCGCCCCTTGGTGTACCTGATTGGATTGTTGCTGTTGAGTATATCTTCAGCCCCATTAATCGCTGTAAGCGGCAGCCAAGTCATAACTTCAAACACCGTTTGGTCAGGGTCTGTTTCTGTGGATTCTCCTATTACAATTGCTTCAGGAGCCACATTAACCATTGCAGATAATGCTGAAATCAACGTTACTCAAGATGTTACTATAATTGTTGAAGGAACCTTAGTTATCGAATCTTCCATTAATTCAATTCCTCACATCTTCGGATCATTTCGTTATCCTACTAGTGATAGACCAATATGGCAAGGAATCCAGGTAGTCAGCGGGGCCTCTATCCAGATAGAGGATGTATTGATTGAGAATGCAAGAGGAGCCTTTGATATTGCAGGTAGTGCTACGATTTTACCAAATTCTGAACCCATGGCTAGTCATGTACAGATTGGATGGAATCTTGATGGTGGCACTCTTACTGTTCCCGAATCTTCTTCATTAAATTGTAATGATGCAGCCTCAAGTTGTGTGTCAATAAAATCGTCAAGCGCAACCATCCCAGAAATTAATTCCTCGCATTCTTCATCGATTGTTTTTGTTGATACTGGTTCAACATTAGATGCAAATGTTTTGACAGGCGATGATATAGGTGTAGGAATTCAAATTTCGTCTGGTTCTACTGTTGAGATTGATAACTTAATCCTTCATGATTCAAATGTTGGAATTTCTCAATCAGGCACAGCATCTGTAAATATTCATTCAGTTCAATTCTCAGGAATAAATGGAATTGGAATCGATTGGAGTTCAGTTACAGGTGCCCATATTGCTAATGTTTCGGTAGACTCTCAATCGTCACTGGGCACTATTTTACGATCATTCGACCTTGGTTCTGGGTCCCTTCAAGGAGTTAGTGCATTTGGAGGTTTAGACAATTCTCCTGCCTTCTATCTCGATGTCTCTGGTTCAATTGATTTACAAAATATTTCAGCCATGAATTATAGTGAAGGATTAGTTGCTCGTGGCGAAGGAATCATCGAATTAAACAACGTCAATTTCACAGTTTCTGATCGAATTATTGATGCTGTAGGGGATATATCGATCCAGGCATCTGAATCAACTTGGTCTACAGAATTAGAAGGAGCAATACTCGGAAATCAAGAATCCAATTTATCCCTCATCTCGATTATTGGCACCTCTTCGGCAACCTCAGGTTTGGATCTTCTTTCAGGTTCTCATTCTCTATCATCTGTTGATGTTTCTCGTCCATATATTTCGTCAGATAGAGAATCAGTTGGGATTCGAGCAATTTGGGCAGATGCAGAAATTGAGGATGTTTCTGTCAGTGGATGGTATCAGGGGGTAAAAGTTGATCAGGACGCAGTCTTAATTTCCACTCTTCTTGATGTATCTGGAGGAGGTAGAGATGGCGGTTCATCCATTTATGTTGACGGTGGCTCACTTCAGGTTTCTTCATTGATTACGGCAGATTCAGATCATGGTCTTGAAATTGTAAATGGAACTCCTCTTTGGCTTAATGGCCCTCATGTGCATATTGACTCATGGGCAGCATCTAACCATCGAGATTTTACATTAGAAATGATGGACGGTTCAATAGCTACAATTCGAAATCTACCTTCTTTTGCAACTGCCGCTCAAAGTGATGCATTTGGTGACGGTAGTCTAAATTGGGGTGGTTCATCATCTGCAAGAGTGAATGTTGTAGATTCACATCGTCTAATCGAGGCTGAAATTTCTGTTACAGATTTAGGTGGACAAATCATCGAAGGTGCTTATGCTGAGAGCTTTGGTTACATGGAAATATCTGATGTTTCTGGAATTGTAAATTTACCAATTTTAGAAACAGGTGAAACACAAGTAACAGCATCAAAGGATGGAATTGGAACAACAGTTCGTTTATCTTCTAGTCCTTCAACGGTTCAAATCCCAATTTTACCTACATCGGGTGATTGGGTTATTGGAACTGGGATTACAGCGATTCTTCAAGATGGTAATTTTTCCTTACCTGAAGATTTGATTATTCAATCGGGCGGTACTCTTCAACTTCTTAATGCAACGATTTCTCTTAATCCGTCTTCCAAATATACTTCTAACGGTGGGACATTGTATGGAGAAAGAGGCATATTGAATGGAGGAATTGGTCAACACGGCTCTAGTTTTCCACCTACAGCATATACTGGAGACATAATTGTCAATCAATCAGTTACTGTGAATTGTACTCAGACTGCACAAGCCACCGGCACCTTCCTTCAATCAATAGCCATTGGTCCAGATTGTACGTTTACTGTATTGGGTAGCGTAGACGGTCTAGTTTCGTTACAACCAGGATCATCAGTATTGGTCAAATCCTCAATCAGCGCTCGCGTTTTGGATAGAGGCTTTCCAGTCAATGGCGCTCAAGTAATTGTTGGCGCATTGGAAATGATTACTGGACTAGATGGTATTGCTTCAGGTACCGTAGTTTCATCTCAATATCTTGAGACTGGAAATTCCACCACTGGGATTGTAACAATTATTGCACGGCAACAAGGGGTTGAGAGCCTCAGATCATGGGATACAATTTCTAGTTTTGAAGGAGATATTAGCGTGTCAACATTGTCTGCCGGTACGTTGACTTCTTGGACTCGGATAGAGCCACAATTTTCTCCAGTCCATCTTCTAGGTGATCTACTTGTACCTCAAGGAGTAACTTTGCAACTTCTCCCTCAATCATCACTAAGGATTGGATCAATGATGACACTTGGAGTTCAAGGTGATTTCATTTCAGAAGATGCAACCATCACAGGTTATGATTGGTTAGAAGTTAGAATTGAAGGAAATGCTGAGATTTCAGGAGGTCAGATAACTGGTGGCCCTATTGTGGTAGCAAATAATGGCGAACTATCTCTCGATAACACTCTACTCAACGGGGCTCCTATTGAATCGATTACTTCCTCCTCAGTAATGATTACAGATTCTAGATTACTCGGCTCTTCGACTTGTCTTTCTGGCTCAAGTTCAAGCCAATTGATGGTTACGAATACTATTTTTGAATCTTGTATCCAGCAAGGAATTCAGGCTTTTGGTTCTGATGTTCAATTTGAAGGAATTTCATTAGAACAAGGAAATGGGCATGGTATTTGGCTTCAATCAGCAACCGGTAATGTGACAAATTTAGATGCAACAAATCATACTGGTAGAGCTGCTTTATTCTTAGAGGATACAGACGAATTATCCGTTTCTGGAGGAGTATACAATGCATCATCAGAACCCGCTTTGATGACTCGCTATGTTCGAGAATTAAATATTTCAGGAGGGAAAGTAATTGCTTCAACAGGTGCTCTATTTGAAGAATCATCAGGAATTGTTAGTGGTTTAGAGATTGATAGTGGTGGAGGAGCAGCAGTAGGTTTGTATCTCGATGGGAGCACCTCTAGAATTCTAACTTTAACATCAATTGTTGTGAATGGATATGCAACCGCGATTGAATTAATGGGTGACAAGGATGATCTTGAGAATCCACCGATACAGATTTCATCTTCATCCTTTAATGCCCCATTATCAGTACTTGGCCAGAGTTTACCATTCCATATTGTTGATAGTACAATTAGCGGAGATGTAGAATTAATGTCAACTGCATTCACCTTTGAAGCTGCAATTATTTCTTCGCCAATCGGAGGTCAAATTTCGGTTACAGAACCTGCAACATTGAAGATTGGTGAATCTAGATTAATTCTGTTGGAAGATTTAGACGGAAATCCTCTTTCTTCTGGTGACGTAGAAATTAGAGTTCCAACCTTCCACCCTTCAATGGATGAACAATTAATTTCGACTTCAAACGCTGAATTTGCTACAATCATCCATAGAATGGTATCAGAAACATCCGATTTATCGACCAATAAAGCAAGTATCGAAGCATTTGCTCCTGGATACCTTCCAACTAGTACAGAGACAGATATTGGAGATCAAGAATCGTCTAATATTGTTCTTTCACTCTCGCCAAATCACAACCCCGAAGTTTCAATTATTACTCCTGCAAATGGATTTGTAACTCATGTAAATGAAGAATTGAATTTGAAGGCAATTGCATCAGATCAAGATCCAGGCCATTCATCATCACTGGTAGTAACTTGGGAATCTTCACCTGTTGGTGAAGCAACTTCAAAGGAAATTGGATCAGTTGTTGAATTCATCTACTACCCCGATGAAGTCGGTGATTTTGTAATTACAGTTTCAGTTCGCGATGTGTCTGGAGGAATTGCTGAATCATCAATTGTAATTGAGGTACTACCTTCCGACAATGATTTAGATTTCATTGCCACTTGCCCTTCTTCTGGGGACAATCCATGGTTTGATCCCGTTGAACTTCGCCTTTGTGGACCCGATGAATTTGATGCTGATGATGATAATGATGGATTGTCAGATGATTCCGATGATTTCCCTCTTGATTCGTGTGCTTGGCAAGATACAGATAACGATGGTCGCCCAGACACATTGGAAAATGATTGCACTACAAATCTAATCGAGGATAATGACGACGATAATGATGGTCTTGCAGATGATGTTGATAATGATCCTAAAGTTCCCTATGTTGGGGACTCAAGTGCAAATGATGAACCATTGATCGTTACTCTACTTTCTCCTGGTGTAATTTTACCACTGATTGTAATTGTAATTGCTACAATTCTATTAATCAGGCAGCGTCAATCTACTGAAGAATAGGTGTAGAAATGTCTGAGATATCCACTATAGTTAATGATGGATCTTCAATTGTTGGGTTTGTTGCAATTGGTTTTGTGTCAGCCATTGTAATCTTTGACGGTATCAGATATTTCGCTATGGAAAGAGAAGTCCCACACTTGGGTATTTTACCCCGAGGAGGATATGCATGGTCTACAACCATTCGAATGGAATACGAGAGAAATTGGGCGAATGTAATTACAATTCTAGTAATGGCGATTATTCCAATGTTACTCAATCCGATTTTGAATATCCCTTCAATACAACTTCTCCTTTTCCCTCTTGTTTTGGGAGGTATGCTCATCTTACAATTAGTTCCAAAGAGATATGCAGTCACAAAAGATCGTTTGAGTGCTGATGGATTTACGTTTGATTGGGAAAATTTAGTTTGGACTGGTTGGAAAGGCGGAACTCGAATAGTTCTCCAACGAAGTGGTTGGTGGATTCTTGCCCCTTTGCCCCTTGGGGGATCGATAGAAGATCTTGAACAGGTATCACTTCGAATAGAGGCTGCAGTTACTGGAAAATGGAATGAAATCGAAAACATTCTATCCGAAGAAGAATGAATCATACTAGTAACCATCAAATGCGGACTCCTAAAGGTCGCAATATGGCCGACCACCCAGATAACGAACCGATTCTGTCTTATGCTCCCGGAAGTCCTGAGAGAATAGAACTCCAAGCAGAGATGGATCGACAAATGAGTGAAGTGATAGAAATACCATGTGTGATTAATGGTGAAGAGATATTCACTGGAAATACCATGACTCAAGTAATCCCTCACAAGCATGGTCATGTGTTAGCAAATGTGCATCTAGCAGGGCCTGAAGAAATGGAATCAGCCTGTCAAGCAGCTGTTGATGCTCAAGAAAATTGGATAACTATGGGACTTGAGGAGAGATGCGCAATTTTCGAAAGGGCTGCAGATTTACTTGCTACAACTTGGCGTGCTAAAGCCAACGCTTCCACCATGTTGAACCAATCGAAGACAGCTTTCCAGGCAGAAATTGATGCAGTTTGTGAATTGGTTGATTTCTGGAGATTTAACACATATTACGCTCGAAATTTCCATGATGATCTTCAGCCATTAATTTCTCCAGATGGAGTCCAGAATAGTACTGAAATCCGTCCTTTGGAAGGTTTTGTTCTAGCAATTACCCCGTTCAATTTTACTAGTATCGCTGCAAACCTTCCTAGTGCTCCAGCAATTGTAGGTTGTACTGCAATATGGAAGCCTAGTCGTAATTCAATTCACTCAAATTATGTAATGATGCAATTAATGATGGAGGCAGGTCTTCCTCCAGGTGTCATAAATTTCCTTCCTGGTTCTGGTGCTGATATTACTAGTGCAGCTTTACAAAATCCACATTTTGCTGGTGTCCATTTCACGGGGTCTACTGAGACTTTTAACGGATTATGGGAACGAATTGCAGCTTCTTTGGGTAGCCTCATGTCTTATCCACGAATTGTAGGAGAAACCGGAGGCAAAGATTTCATTGTTGCTCATCCTAATTGTGACCATCGTGGTTTGATTGTAGCATTACTTCGTGGTTCTTTTGAATTCCAAGGCCAGAAGTGCAGTGCTTCTAGTCGAGCATATATCCCTCGTTCAGTTTGGGATTCGATTGAGAGTGAATTTGTAGAAGAGGTTGGTAAGATTACAATGGGAGATGCTAGAGATTTTACCAATTTTATGACTGCTGTAATCGACCAAAGATCATTTGACAAGATTACTGGATATATCGCTCGCGCAACAGATGACCCTGATTGTAGAATTCTATGTGGTGGCGGTAGCGATGATTCAGAAGGCTGGTTCATTGAACCCACAGTAATCGTTTGTGAAGATGCCAATTATGAATCGATGATAGAGGAAATATTCGGCCCTGTCTTATCAGTATTCGTTTACGAAGATTCGGACTTTACCGATGTTCTGCAGATGTGTGATAATGCCTCATCTTATGCATTGACAGGATCAATTTTTGCAAATGATGAACAAGACATCCAAACCGCCTTCAATGCGCTTCGATTTACTGCAGGTAATTTTTACATTAATGACAAGCCAACTGGTGCAGTAGTTGCTCAGCAACCGTTCGGGGGTGCAAGAGCTAGTGGAACCAACGATAAAGCCGGAAGCCCCTTGAATCTACTACGATGGGTTAGCCCTAGATCTGTGAAGAGAACATTATCTCCTCCTCATGATTGGGGCTATCCATTTTTGCAACCAGATGAGTGAAATAGGCAACCATTGATGATTCGTTTAGACGGGTGGAACCATGGGTGATTCGGTGGATGAGCGCGTCGAGTTCCTAGCGGCCGAGATTACTCGTCATTCTGAATTGTATTACAATCACTCAGCTCCTGAAATTTCAGACTCTGAATTCGATATTCTATGGGCTGAATTGAAGCAATTAGATCCTGAAAATGAAGTGCTACATCGGGTGGGGCCCGAGCCATTACCTGGAACTGTGAAAGTCGAACATTTGTTTCCAATGCTTTCACTCGATAAAGGAACAACAGATGATGACATAGTTCATTTTGTGACCCAATCAACATCTGGCGGAAAACGATATTTGGCTCAACCCAAATTAGATGGTTCAGCATTATCTCTCGAGTATGTCTCTGGAAATCTTCACCGTGCAGCCACTAGGGGAAGTGGAGAGAGAGGAGAAGATGTGACTTTGAATGCAAAGCTAGTAGCTAATATTCCCACTCGTTTGAATCACCCATATACTATTCATGTACGAGGAGAGGTTGTCATGCCTCTGAAAACCTTTGAAGAAAAATACAGAGAGATTTCCCCCAATCCTAGAAATTTGTGTTCTGGAGCGCTACGTCAAAAACATGGAGATGGAAAAGCGGAAGCATCGGATTTGGTGTTTTGTGCCTATGATGTTCAATTCCCATCTGATCCTCCTATGGTAAAGTATGATAGTGAATTGTTGCATTGGTTACAAGAAGCTGGTATTGAGCCTGCCCCATGGCAAATTTTCGAATCAGAAAACCCCCAGAATGAAATGATTGAATATACAGAAGAATGGAGTTTGAAGAGACCAATTTATGAATTTGAAATTGATGGAATTGTATTCAAATTAGATGAATTAGAAAACCGTTCCAAATTAGGAGTTACTGCCCACCATCCAAGATGGGCATTAGCATGGAAATTTCCCTCTCAAGAGGCACATTCTGTTTTGTTGGATGTTGATTGGCAGACAGGAAGAACCGGCTCAATTACTCCTGTTGCACGTATAGCTCCTCAAATGGTTGGAGGAGTAACTGTAGAAAATGTCACATTACACAATGTGGGAGAAGTTGAAAGATTAGGGATCAAAATTGGTGACAAAGTGAAGATTACTCGTCGAGGAGACGTTATTCCTAAAATCATTGAAAATTTGGGACCAGCATCATCTACTGATTTAGAAAATAGATTTCATGCAGATGGAACTGGATTTACTGGGGTACTATCATTTCAGGAAATCGTCATTCCTGAAAATTGTCCAGCCTGTAATCGTCCTTTGACGATGGAAGGAGCATTTCTAAGGTGTTTAGCATTAGATTGTGATGCTAGAATCGCCAGATCCCTAGCATATTGGTGTCGTTCTTTAGAAATGGATGGCATTGGTGAGAAATTGATTGAATCCTTACTTTCTAATGATTTAATTTCTTCAATTGCAGATATGTATCGGCTAACCCATTCTGAATTATCTCAATTAGATAGAATGGGTGAAAAAAGTGCGAACAATGTTATTCAAGAATTAACAAAAACTAGAACATTGAATTTAGCAAAGTTCCTTCATGCTTTGGGAATGGAAAGAATAGGCCCAGAAGTTGCAACATCAATATCTCAACATTTCAGATCACTTGAGAAATTACTTGATTGGGTTGACGAAGGTGATGATGAAGAATTAACCAAGATTGATGGAATAGGGGACAAGGTTACGTCGATTTTCAGAGAGGGAATATCAAAGCGCAGGTCCCTTATTGATGAACTCCAAGAAATAATTATTGTTACAGATGAAGAAGAAAAATCGAAAGGTCTTCTAAACGGACTATCATTTTGTATTACAGGCTCTCTTTCTCGCCCAAGAAAAGAAATTGCTGAAGATATTAAGAATGCAGGTGGCAAGGTAGTATCCAGTGTTTCAGGGAACCTTGACTATTTGCTTGCAGGTGAATCTGCAGGTTCCAAACTAGAAAAAGCACAAAATCTTGGAGTTACAATTCTTGATGAGAACACTCTACAGATACTGATGAATGGTGAAAATAACTCTTCAGTCGAGTCAAATAATCAACAGACTACTCCTTCCAAAACAGGAACCTTGGATGATTGGATTTAGTTATCCATACAACATTCCAGAGGGTTGAGAAGATTCAGCTTCTTCTTCCATTTTACCAAGATGGGCTTCCATCATTTCTCGAATCTGCTCCTCAATTCTTTCAGCTTCTTCGATTAGAGGGTCTGTAGGCAATGAAAGATTAGGGAATAACAAATCCAATTTTTCTATAATTCTTGAAGCAGCTCTTGCATCAGGCAGTCCGGCTCCAGGAGGTCCATTGGCTTCTGCAAGTATTGCGAATGTATCAAGCCCACGTCTTCGACATTCACCCAACAGCAAACCAGTCATTCCCGCAATAACGCCTTGTTTTAGGAGAGGAATTTCCATTTCTTGAAGACGCTTTCTTGTTGCAGGGGTGGCACCAATTCCTAGTAGAGTTTCATCTGATTCGTCATCATCAATGATTTCGTGAGCATGTTCATCAGTATGTGAAAACGAATCAATTAGGACTCCTCCAGCAACCTTTGCTTCTTTGGACCAATCGAGAAGAACTTCACTTAATGGAAGAGCCATTTCGTTTCGAATGGGTATCTCTGAAACAATGAGGATTAATTTGTCACACCCATCAACATTGCACACAGGCTCACCTGCATAGAATCTTAGCGGAGGCATGGGCTGTCCATCTTTTACCAAACAAACTGCTGGTAATCCTGATGCTCTTACTCCACCTACAAATGTAAGATCTAGTTGTTCTACAAGGTAGTGTGCTACTATCGAAGTTACATAACTGACCGAAGGAAAACAAGTGATTACTAACGCTCCTTCAGCATCGACACTCTCACTGACCTTCAGAATTGGTTGGGTACTCATGGTACTCCGTGTATGTCGGTGGAATTAATCATTGGGCCGTAACATGTCGCGTCAAGGGGGAGGCGAGATGACGGTACCTGCACACCAACTTTCACCTTCTTCCTGGAACAATTATGAGTCCTGTCCAAGGAAGTATTGGCTTTCACGACAACGACTTCCTCGTAAAGCAGGGATGGCTGCAACCATTGGTACTGCAGTTCATGATAGTGTAGAAGATATGTGCAACTTAGATCTTAGTTCTCGAGATGCCGATGAGGTAGGTTGGCTCCCACCAACTGCCAAGGCAATTTTAGATCTTCATTGGGATAAAGAGAAAGAGATTTTTCTGGGAACTCCTCGTCATCCAGCCTTCAAAGATGGAGAAATTATCCGTGCTCATGATTTATTGATTGGTTCACTTAATCTTCTAATTTCAAATGCTAAAATTGGAAAGGTTCGGATGTCTGAAGTTTCTATTGCACAATGGAGAATGGTGCAAGACACGGTTCTTGCCGCTGAAGGAACCTTGCGATCTACTTGTGGAAGACTCATGGGCCGTCTTGATTTATTGGTAAAGGAATTAGATGAAGATAGAAATCCTGTTGGATGGATAGTTGCAGATTTGAAAACAGGTAAAATGCCTACTGGAGGTCTCTATGATACTGTTAGTAGGCAGTTGCGATTTTATCGTGATATGTTATTGGAAATCAATCCGAATGCTCCCAAAGTACGTGCACAAGGTTGGTATTCTGCTGGCCCTAAAGTGTATGAGGCAGAGGGCCCATCTGTTTTGGATGATGCATTTAGAGCATGGGAAGGCATGGCAATTACAAAGGAACCTTTGGAAGCAAATCCTGATGAGGATGCTTGCCGTTTTTGTGAATGGAAAGCTTGGTGCCCATCTTGGTTTTATTCAAGAACAAATGGGGGTTTGCCTCCAAGTGAAGGATTATTTCGAGATGAAGTTGCAATTGTATTGCAATTTGATTCAGCCAGTGGTGCATGTATGGTAGAATTACTATCATCAAAGGATGAAGAAGGAGGTATTATTCCCTCTGGACGAACTATTGGGATTATTTGCAAAGGTCAATCATTAGATCAAATGAGAGAAGTAATGGAATCCGATCACCGAGGAGCAGTATTTCTCGGTTCAATTCGATCTAATTCTCGTCCTTGGGCGATGGGAGATTGGAGTGAAGTGCTACCTTGGACTCCATTGTTAGAATCTGTTCGTGATCGAAAGTAGTTAGAGGATTTCTTTGACTTTCTTTATTGCCTCTTCATTTAATGGTCCTGCTGGTGAGCAGAGCCACCGAATATATCCTGGATCTTCCTTTGCAATTACATGTAAATCTCTTGACCGATATTTCCCAAAATTAAAGATAATCCTATCTCCATTTTTTCGTAATTTTCCCCCAGAACCTTTCAATGGTTCTAAGTCATCTAATCCAGGGCCAAGTTGATTAGTTTCAGATTCTCCAGTAGAAATCCATTGTTCTAATTCTTTAGCAGAACAGCGAAAATGTCGAGGGTGTTTGGCAATCCATCTCCAAAGAAGCAGAAGAGTTGCCCCTGCATCAGCAGCAGCATCGTGAGCATTATTCAATGAAATATTTTCACCACGACATAATGTTCCAAGATCATGCCTCCCAGGAATCCTGAGTCGTTTTGCAAGTCTGAGTGTGTCAATCATTGCATGTGGTTTAGGGATTAATCGTCCAATTCTAGTGAATTCAGAAGTTAGTAAGGGCCAATCATATCTTTGGATATTATGTCCAATCACAATTGAATCCTTTAACAGATCATGTATCGTATCTGCGTGTTCTGAAAACAACCCCTTTCCTTTTACATCTTTGTCATATATTCCATGGACTGCACTTGCTCCAGCAGGAATTTTACAAGTAGGATCAACAATTTGGTTTTCTGAAATTATTTCTCCGTCAATACCACTTCCTACTAGGGCATATTGGACGATTCTATCGCGTCGCGTATCCAGACCTGTAGTTTCCAAATCGAATGCTAGAACCCGAAATCCATCAAATGGGTCCTCTGCCATATACTGTGCTTACAATCGACCGTTTTTCATTCATCGCGTTCTTTTTGTAACTGAATTTTTCACTTTTTTTGTATCATTCAAGCGTCAGTGCTAAACCATGAGAGGCAGCAGTACATCATATGAAGGCCCCCCGAGGTTTAACTGGCAGCCTTCTAATTGCGCTTCTGCTTAGTGTTTCATTGGCAGGTTGTACAGGTGTTTTAGCCCCGGTATCTCCAACTGCCCGTTTAGAGGTTGATGTTACTACTATTCATGTTGGAGAGGCCGTAAATTTCGATGCAAGGTCGTCAACTAGTCCGGACCCAACTCTAATTACATCATATCTATGGGATTTTGGAGTTGCTCAACGAAATTCATCAAATGGATATGTCAGTCAAGTATTCAATGAACCAGGACGTTTTGATGTTAAGTTAACAGTGATTAATGATGTTGGAGGCGAAGACTCAATTACCGTTTCAATATATGTAAATGCATTACCAGTAGCAGCTATTTCTGGACCTACAGTTGTGAAAACAGGAACAATTGTAACTTTAGATGCTTCTTCATCAGTAGATCCAGAAGGTGGCGTTTTACAATTCGAATGGGATGAAGATTGGTCTAAAGATACGAATGGTGATGGAGATTTCCAAAATGATGTAGATGAAACAAATTCAACATTGACTTTCTTACCTGATTCTTCAGGAGATATTCGAGGTTCGTTAACAGTAATTGATGATAAGGGTGCAACTTCTACAACAACTTGGGAAATACGGATTTTAGAGAGAACCTTCAACGTAACTTGGCGCCAACAAACAATGAAAGTTTCTTGGGATGGATATTTGGAGCAAGGAGAGTCGTATGAAATTTCACACATTCCATCAGATGGAGCACGAATCTTTGGATTCAATGGAACGTTGACTCTTGCTAGAGACATAGTCCCGGCTCAATGGCCTGAAGATAATTTTACCATGGTTGTTTCAGTACCAGACTCTGCTTGGAATGCCAAAGTAACGACAAAACAAGATTCTCCAACAACAAATTCTACTGGTTCTATTGAAAGAAGCGATTTGAATCCATTTCCAGATGAACCTACAACATATACTGCTGATTCTCCAGATGCTTTGATAGAAACATTACTTTTGGAACCAGGTGCTAGATTTGGTCAAGGAGAATGGATTTGGAAACTTACTGCAGATCAAGCAGATCCTGATTTAATCGATGAATTGGATCCAGATCCAGGGAATGATTGGGAATTAGAAGTTGAATTCATTATTTTGGTTCCAGTAATTCTTGAAGTTGGAATGCTTTGAATATCTATGCTTAAGGAATGCCTTAGAACTAAAGACGGCTGGGGAAGACAATGGCGACCTCGATTCAAATCAAGAAGGCGACTTTGAAAGATCGCATTGTTGTTGATCTTGATGTTTGGATGGAAGACCCTGAAGATCATGATTTCTCTCCTAGAGCGAGAATGAATGGAGGCCAATTACACATCCAAAATGAAGGTCAAGATGACGTTTTCTCGACCTTTGATCTTGAAGATGAAATGCAAATTATTGCAGAGCGAGATCGTTTGATTGAATTAAGAATCAAATTTGGTGTTCATGGAATGCATGGAACCCTAACTCACAAACACCCTCTCCCTCGTTCAGGACCTAATTCAAAGAAATTAGCAGAATCTAGATGGAAGACACTTTTGCCATTGGAAATTTCGTCCTAGAAATTGTGTTTTTGTAACCGTGTTTTTGTAACCCTAATAGTGGGCCCCGGGGTCTCCCCTCCATTGATTGAAGTGTTTTCAAAACAACATATATTCATGGGAAATCAAAAGCAGGCAAGAGAAGAAAGATTGAAGCGTGAAATTAGGAGATATATTCGATCAAATCCAGAATGCACAGCTAGCCAAATTGTTGCACATTTGAGTATTGATTTACGTATGAGGAATCATGGTCTAACTCCTCGAAAGGTTGGTTTCTTCATTCCTCGTTATGTGAATGATGTTGATTGGCGCTTGGATAGTTCTACAGGAAAACGCCTCTACTCATTGGCAGAATGATTCGATATAACCGAGGGGGTTAAACCGAAAGCGTGGGTCCATGGGTCATTGGACCCATAGTGTAGTCTGGATATCACATGAGCTTGCGGAGCTTGTAACCCGTGTTCGAATCGCGGTGGGTCCGCTTTTTGAAACCATTAGATTGTAACTTGATATGGGTATCCTTGCCACTCTTTCATTTGTAAATCTAAGCTTGAAATATCTCCTTCTTGATAATTTGCAGTTGACCATGAAATGTCAGCAGCAAATAAATCAAATGAATTATTATCTCCTTCAATTATTCTAAATAATGTGAACCTTCCTCTATTATCTTCATTATAATCTTCATGATAAGGCGTACCTGAATTAAAAACACTCAAATTGCACCATTCATAAACACTAGTTGAATGTGAATGACCATGAATATAGCCAACAATATTTGATGAATAGTTTTCAACTACATGGCACAGATTATTGATTTTGTTCTCATCCCATTCTCTCCATTCCCATGGACCATAGTGTGAGATAATTATTACTTTTTTATCGGTTCCCTCAACATTTTCTTCTAGGTCATTTTTCAAAAATGTCAATGCATTTCTTGGATCCCTTAATCCATTTACTCCTAAATCGGGGACAATATCTGTTGGTGCCAGATTTAATTGTATGAAATGAAAATCATCCCATTCCCATGAATAATGTCCATCCAAATTTGGCGCGGTATTCATTACACCTGGGCGGTATTCATTTCTTATTGCAACCGAATCTGCTACTGGATGATCTGCAGGAATTCTGTAAAAGATATTGCTCCATTCAAAATAATCATGATTTCCATATCCTTCGTATATTGGATACTCAATTTGTTTATTTCCACACAAACCATACCTTTCAACAAATTCACCATATTCATCAAAAGAAAATACTCTTCCGTCCCTACCATTTTGTGTTATATCGCCCGCCATAATTATGCCACGAATTCCCTCAATTTCACCAAGTTCTGAAAATCCTGCATCTTCCCAAGATAATAATTCTGTGAAGTGATTCAAAGCAATTACCTGAAAATTATTTTGTTCTACTGTGTGATCTTCGTAGATTTGACTATCTCCAAATGCAATAAATGTAATATTTGTATTTCCTTCAAAATCATTGAACTCAAGCGAATCAAAATTATTTTTTTCACATCCATCTATGCCATAATCTACGTTGTTGTTATCAACAATTAAGAAAGAGGTGAAGAATACTAGAATCAACAAAACGGATTTGATTTTTACATTAATACCTTTTTTTGGAAAACCATCTTGGAGAGTAGAAGCCTCTTCTTCTATCGAACCAGTTTCTTTATTCACAAAAGTAGGTGGCGGGGCTCCTATTCAATTATGCCGTAATATTAACATGATTTTACCCAATATTTCAGACTATATTTTAGATGCGGATTTGATAGCTTCGATATCTTCAGTATTGATTTGATTTTCTCCTCGAAGAAGAATATTTTTGTCGACGTAATCAACCAAAAACCAGTGGATTGATTCTTCATCAGGAATATTCAGAGAATTTCGGAAATGTTGTTTGTCGATGTAAACAGTGACAGTTCTTTGTCGAATGTTTGGATCTCGAAACGCTGCTCGCATCAAACCGTCTAATCGCATTTGTTTAAGCCAGGATGAAGAGCGGATTACAGGTACCTCCAGAATGTCATGAGTAGTGTTTAATCCAGCATTTTCGAGACTACTAATGCATTTGTTGACGTTTTCTTGGTGCCATTTCTGAAAGGCGACGATAATAATAATATTTTTTGTCGAAAAATCATCAGGGATTATTGTGGTTTTTTTGTGGAGGTTTCTCCCAATGATTGTAGGAAAAACCATCGCCATAAACTGGTGAAGGAGAGTTTTTACTTAACAATTGGTTTAGGTTTACACCAGAACTAACTGCACTAACTTCCGAATGTATGAATAACTGTTTTTTTGAATCGAGGACATGAGCAAGAAATATTTCTTCAAGTTTGTGTCGGAACCGAAAAATGA
>Ga0208277_1000273_pt1 | contig 31047 bp, 35 predicted proteins | sample ETNtaG_5_FD_185782 | JGI IMG/M metagenome (GOLD analysis project Ga0208277, IMG submission 185782) | Marine microbial and viral communities from oxygen minimum zone, Eastern Pacific Ocean - ETNP201406SV205 (SPAdes) (version 2) | ecosystem: Environmental > Aquatic > Marine > Oceanic ...
TAAATAAGATAGATGAAAAAATATATGTAATATTTTGAAGAGCTGATATATCGATTGAAAAAATCATAATTATTTCTTCTTAAACATTTTTAACATTCTGTTAGTAACTAAATAGCCACCAAATACATTTATTGATGCAAAAAATACAGCAAGAAATGCCAATATAGTTTGAAGCTCAGTATCTTGCGATAAAACCAACGCTCCAACTAGAGCAATGCCTGAGATTGCATTTGCTCCTGACATCAAGGGTGTATGAAGAGTGCTAGGAACTTTTGAGATTAACTCTAAGCCAAGATATATAGATAAAATTAAAACAAAACCTAAGAGAATATAAATTTCCATTATTGAAACCTCTCATTCATTATTTTGCCCTCATAAACCAATACACTACTTTTAATAATCTCATCTTCAAAATCAAAATTTATCTGATTCTTTTCTTTGTCATAAAAATCACATACCCAGTGATTAAAATTATTAGACAGTGCTAAAGAAGCGTGAGAAGAAACTTTTGAGGCTAAATTTGAAATACCTATTATCTTTACACCATTTCTTAGAACTACTTCATCAACAATAGATCCTTCTACATTGCCCCCAGATTCAACAGCCATATCAAAAATCACACTTCCTGATTTCATCTTATCAATAGTTTTATTATCAATAATTTTAGGAGCAGGACGACCAAATAACTGAGCAGTAGTTATAACTATGTCTGACCTTTCACAAACTAATGATTGAAGCTCTTTTTGTTTTTCAATTTGTTCTGGGGTTAATTCTTTTGCATAGCCTTGGTCAGTTTCACCTGTTTCTCCTAAATCAATCTTTACAAATTTAGCGCCAAGAGATTTAACTTGTTCTTCTACAACATCTCTTGTATCAAAAGCTTCTACTCTTGCCCCCAATCTTTTTGCTGTTGCTATTGCTTGCAATCCTGCAACACCAACGCCTATAACAAATACTTTGGCAGGCTTTAATGTTCCAGCTGCTGTCATCATCATAGGAAGAGCATTAGATAGATGATTAGCAGATTCTATGACAGCTGCATATCCAGCTAAATTTGCTTGGGAGCTTAAAACATCCATCTTTTGAGCTCTAGTAATTCTTGGAATAAATTCCATGCTTACAAGATTAATATTCTTTTTAGAACAATGATTTAATAGAGCTTGATTATAAAAAGGATTCATCATCCCCAAGATAGTTGATCCTGATTTCATGGAATCAATTTCTTCTTCTTTTGGAGGTTGCAGAGAAATGACTAAATCAGATTTTATAAAACATGTTTCTCTTGAAACTTTTTGTATACCCATATCAGAAAATTCATCATCAGAAGTATGAATCCCAGAACCTATTTCAGTCTCAAATAAAATTTCAGCACCCAAAGAGGTTAGTGAAGCAATCGTATCGATATGTATAGGAGATCTTGAATCTCTTGAGTCATTTGACTTTAAAGCAGATATAATCACGTATTAGTTTTTATTTTAAGTTTGTAGTGAAGTAAATCGTAATAGAAATTAAAAGTCAATTGATTTTTTTTTCGTTATAAAACTAATGTTTTTTTATATATAAACTGTAGTTTTACTACAAAATTTATAGATTTAATATTTATTAAAAAATTATATGAACACAAATATAGATACTTCAGAAGTAGAAAAGTTTGCTGAGCTTGCTAAAAAGTGGTGGGACCCGAAAGGAGAATTCAAGCCACTTCATATCATCAACCCTTTAAGAGCTAAATATATTGCTGAAAGAGTAAATCTAAATAATAAAGATGTTCTAGATGTGGGTTGTGGTGGTGGCCTTTTATGTGAAGCTTTAACTTCTCATAATTGTAATATATCTGGTATTGATGCCGCTGGTCCTGGAATAGAAGTCGCAAAACAGCATGCAAAAGAAAATAATAAAAAAATATCTTATGTGGATACTACTGCTGAAGAATTAGTTAAGACTGAATCAGGAAAATATGATGTGGTAACTTGCCTAGAAGTAATAGAGCATGTTCCAAATCCTCAATCTTTAGTATCAGCTTGCTCAGAATTGTTAAAACCTGGCGGCAGCTTATTCTTATCTACTATTAATAGAAACCCTAGAGCTTGGGTAACAGCTATTGTTGGTGCAGAATATATATTTAATATTCTACCCAAAGGCACTCATGAATTTGCTAAATTTATAAAACCTTCTGAGCTTGCTAAATATATGAGAAATGCTGAAATTATTTTAAAAGAAACTAAAGGGATGTTTTATAACCCAATTACACACACTGCATCTCTTAATAATGATCTTGGAGTTAACTACTTAATGTATGGAAAAAAACCTACCAATTAAAGGAATCCTTTTTGATCTTGATGGCACTCTAATTGATACAGCGCCTGATTTTATATTATCTTTAAATAATCTCTTATCAAAACATGAAAAGCCTCATATAGATTCATCAGTTATTAGATCTAATGTTTCTGATGGCTCGGGAAAAATGATAAAAATAGGATTTGGTATAGATGAAAAAAATGATCAATTTGAAAGTCTCAAGAAAGAATTTTTAATAGAATATAAAAAAAACCTTCTTAAAAATTCTTTTTTATTTGATGGTATTGCAACTTTAATAGATTTCTTAAATTTAAAGCATATAGATTTTGGAATAGTTACAAATAAGCCACGTGAGTATGCTGAACCTCTAATTAAAAATATTCCAGAACTGAATCAATTAAAAGTTTTAGTATGTTCTGATGATCTTTCTCAATCAAAACCAAATCCAGAAGGAATAATAGAAAGCCTAAAGCAGATGGGCATCAGTAGCTCTGAATGCATATATGTTGGTGATCACATAAATGATCTAAAGGCTGGTATAAATGCAGGAACAAAAATTATTGCCTGTTATTATGGATATTCATTATCCAATAGGAATAATCCATATAATTGTGACTCAGTTGATGATGCTAAAGAATTAAGGGATCTTATAAATAAATATGTCTGAGATTAAAGATAAGATTATATTAATAACGGGAGCAAATCGCGGGATTGGAAAATCCTTATCATTAGGTTTTAGTAAATTGGGTGCTAATGTTATTTTATTAGGAAAAGATGAAGACTCTCTTAATGGAATCTATGATGAAATTATTAAAACATCTTCTACCAAACCTTTAATTATTCAATGCGATCTAAAGGAATTAGATGCAGCAGGCTCTAATCAAATTAAAGAAGAAATTTTAGCTGCATACGGAAAACTTGATGGAGTAATTCATAATGCAGCAATACTTGGCAAAATGTCCTCCATTGAAGACTATGAAGAAAGACTCTGGAAAGAAGTTTTTGATGTCAATGTAAATAGTGCTTTTCTTATCTCAAAAGAAGTATTACCAATCTTAAAAAATTCACCTATGGGTAGAATTATTTTTACTTCATCGGGTGTTGCTGAAACAGGAAAAGCATATTGGGGAGCATATTCCGCTTCAAAATTTGCTGTTAAAGGTTTAGCTGAAATATTAAGAGATGAATTGGATTCAACTTCTAACATTAAGGTGTTTAATTATGATCCGGGTAAGACTAAGACATCAATGAGAGCTTTAGCTTATCCAGGAGAAAATCCTAATCAACTTAAAAGTCCTGAAGAGTTGATTGAGGATTACTTATGGTTCTTTAGCGAAGAAAGTCAATTGTCTGCAAAGCATTACTTTAAGTTTGACAACTAATTAGAATCTAAACCCCTCCATAAGCACAATGATAAAAAGGTTCTATATGGTGTATAAATCATCTCTATCTCCTTATGGCTTATCTTTGGTAGAAAAATATTAATAGACTTATTTATGCCAAGATCGCCCTCTAGCCAAACGTCCTCATCATTAATATAAAACATGCGAACAATCCCTATGGTCCAAGGACCTATGCCTTTAATTTGAATAAGTAAATCTGATAAATCTGAGGGTGAATATTTTTGTAATGATTGAGGAGTCTCTTTTCTTAAGCTTTTATTTCTAATAATTCCTAAGATATATCCTGCTTTTGTTTTTGAGACGCCAGCGCTCCTTAAATCCTTAATCGAAACATTATCTTCCTTAGTTTCTAAAATATTTTCTAATTTATTCCAAATTGTTTTTGCGGCGCTTGTTGAGACTTGTTGGCTTACAATAGTTTTTATTAGAAATAAATAAAATGCCTGCTTATTATCTTTTCTATTAAGAGAAGTTGTATCTATTGATTTTAATAGTTTATTAAGTGCTATGTGCTGATTTGCTTTAGATTGTTTTAGTAAAAAACTATGAGCGGCCTTAGACCTATTTTCCATATTCTTTCAATTTATTAATTTCATTGTCAGTTAACTCTCTGCATTTCCCTTCCTTTAAATCTGATGGAAGAAATATTGGTCCGTACCTTACTCTTTTGAGTCTGCTAACTGTCATTCCGACTGCTTCAAATACTTTTCTAACTTCTTTATTTTTTCCAGAAGTTAAACAGACTGAAAACCATTGGTTTGCTCCTCTTTTTTCTCCTTCAACAATATCTGTAAATTTATGATTTTGGCCATCAATCTCAACCCCTTTTCTCATAATCTTTTCTTTTTCTATATCAAAAGATCCTATCGCTCTTACCAAATACTCTCGATCAATTAAATTTGATGGATGCATACAATAATTAGCAAAAACACCATTATTAGTAAACAACATTAATCCTGATGTATTAATGTCCAATCTGCCTATTGATATCCAATTCCTTTGATTTGAAGATTTAGGAAGAAAATCAAATACTATAGGTATACTTTTTTCTTTTGCATTTGAAGATAAGACTCCTGGGGGTTTGTTTAAAATGATTACTTTTAAATGAACCTCTTTAGATCTAATGATCTTGTTTTGATATTCAACTCTATCTTCTGATGTAACTGATATTCCTATAAGAGCAACTTTGCCGTTAACTTTAACTAAACCTTTTTGGATAATTTCTTCACAGCCTCTTCTGGAACCAATTCCCGCTTCTGCAAGGAACTTTTGCAATCTAACTGACTTTTTCAATTATTTATATTGCTTGAAGCTTAAATTCTTCATCAATTTCTTCAGTTTCAGGAAGGTCAGGAAGTTCATTGATTTTCTTTAGATTAAAATCATTTAAAAAATTTGGAGTTGTTGAATAAAGAGCCGGTCTTCCAGGGACATCTCTATAACCAGAAACTTTTACCCAATCTCTTTCTAATAAATTCCTTACAGTTTGAGTGCTAACATTAACCCCTCTTATTTCTTCTATATCGCCCCTAGTAACAGGTTGCTTATAGGCAATTATAGAAATTGTTTCCATAAGAGATTTAGAAATCTTTTGTGATTTGTCATTCCATAATGATGAAAGACAGTTACTAAACTCTTGTTTCACTTGAAGCCTATAACCTGATGCAACTTCTTTGAGTTCAATGGAGGAGTTTTGATACCTTTCCTCTAAAGAATTTAAAGCTATTTTTATTGAAGATAATTCTAACTCTCCTAAATCTATTTCTAGCAAACCTTTTATTTCAGAAAGTCTAAGCGGCCTTCCGGCACCAAAAAGCAGAGCTTCTATAGAATTTATTATTTTGTTATTCATCAATTAAAGCTCCTATTATTTGATTTAATGTAAATCTCATTATCTTCACTTTGTATTAATTCAATAAGGCCATCTTTTGCTAGCTCTAAAGATGCTAATAAAGAAACAGCAACACCCTGTTTTCCTTCTTTTTTTTGAAGAGTTTTATAAAAACCTACGATATTCCTTTTTGTTAGAATTTTTAAAATAAAATCAATCTTATCTTGGGTAGAAAGCTCCTCAAAAGCAACTTGATGGCTTGATTTAAGATCTGGTCGCTTCAAAATCTCTTGAAAGATATCTCTTAGATCATTTGGATTAAGGTTTAAAGATTCTGTTTTCTCTTCAAACTTAGGCAATCCTGCTGAGGCAATATAATAATCTCTATCTACTCTAGGTAAAATTGCCATATTTTCAGATGCAATTTTGAATCTTTGATACTCCTGCAATCTTCTTATCAATTCACCCCTTGGATCTAACTCATCTTCTTCAGATTGAGGCTTTGGAAGAAGCATCCTAGATTTTATTTCAGCCAAAGTGGCTGCCATAACCAAATATTCTCCAGCTAATTCAAATTTTAACGCATCCATTAGTTCAATATATTCAATATATTGATTTGTTATATCCGCAACATTTAGATCAAGAATATTAATGTTCTCTTTTTTAATAAGATATAACAATAAATCCATGGGCCCTGAAAAAGTTTCAAGACATAGTTCAAAAGCGTTTGGTGGAATAAAAAGGTCGTCGGGCAGTTTTTCTAACGGTTGTCCCATTACAAGCGGAATTTCTAATTGCGTTTGTTGTATGTTATCCATGATAAACACTACATAGTGTAAGGTTAGAAGCCTATTAATACAATATATTGTGTTTATTAATTATTTAATCTTTTTATAAAAAAGGAGTTTTTTAATTGTTTTGTTAATAAAAATAAAAAATATTTAAAATAAAAATAGATTAAACTTTTTAAATTCCTTAACTCTGCTTTAATATAAGCTCTCTTGTAGAAAATTATGAATTATTTAACTGACAATACTAGGATAATTGACAGAGTAGATGTCCCTACTCCAGCTGAAATTATCAATGAATTTCCTATAACGGATGATATATCCAGACTTGTTTATGGAACAAGAAATGAAATCAGTCAAATTCTTCATGGCAAAGACCACAGGGTTTTGATAGTTGCAGGTCCTTGCTCTATTCATGACACAACTTCAGCTATTGAATATGCACAATGGTTAAAAGAAGCAAAAGAGAGATATAGCAAGAATCTTCTCATTGTAATGCGTGTCTATTTCGAGAAACCCAGAACAACTGTTGGGTGGAAAGGTTTAATAAATGATCCTGACATAGATGGGAGCTTTAATATCTCAAAAGGTATTAGGACCGCAAGAGAATTATTAATTAATATTGCTGAATTAGGCCTTCCGGCTGGAACAGAATATTTAGACCCTATTAGCCCTCAATATGTTTCAGATCTAATTTCATGGGGAGCAATAGGAGCTAGAACTGCTGAAAGTCAGATACATAGAGAATTGGCTTCTGGGTTATCATGCCCAATAGGTATAAAGAATGGAACAAATGGCAATCTAAAGGTTGCAATTGATGGGATCCAGGCCGCCAACCATCCTCATGTTTTCTTATCTACTACCAAAGAAGGTGAAGTAGCAGTTTTTAAAACATCAGGAAATATTGATAGTCATATCATATTAAGAGGAGGCAAGACGCCAAACTATGACTCCAAGTCTGTTTCTGAAACATTGACAGCTCTTACAGAGGCAGAGGTGAATGAATCAATTATGATTGATGCTAGTCATGGCAATAGCCAAAAAATATTTAAAAATCAAATACCTGTTGTTTCATCTATATGCGAACAAATCCTTGAGGGTAATAAAAATATAAATGGGGTCATGATCGAAAGCAATCTTGTAGAAGGTAATCAAAAAATTTCTGATAATCTTGTATATGGTCAAAGCATCACAGATGCATGCATGAATCTTGCTGATATAGATGGATGCTTCCAGGAACTTGATTCTGCTGTATCCAAAGGTCGAGGTTAATGAGGGTTGAATAAAGAAAAAATATCATTTGAAAAAGAAGTTGCTGAAACTCTTGGAATAAATACAGCAATAATACTAGAGTTTTATAAGTCCTTAGATTTCAAAAGTCATTTGCCTAAAGACAAATTATTAGAGTTAATACAATCTGAATGTCCTTTTATGGATAGAAAAGAGATAGAAACTAGTTTTGAAAAACTTGTAAAAGTTAAGCTAATAAAAACAGGCCCAGAAAATTCTAACAAAAACTCAAACAATACATTTAATGTTAAAGAGCCAAAAAAAAATAATGATGGCTCCAAAACAAAGATATCAAATTCATGGAGCCCTTCAAAAGAAACTGTTGAAGTTATAGAACTAGGTGGTATTCAACTAGATTTTGCTAAATCTAAGCTTAAAGAATTTAAGATATACTGGATTGAGAGAAGCCAAGCTAGAGATAATTGGAATATTCTTTTTATTGATTTTATTAGACGCGAGTGGGCTAAAGAGCAATCTTCTAATAAAGGTATGCCTTATTGTATGCACCAAGATTGGTCTCCTAATGAGGATGTATACGAAGTTCTAAAGCTATCAGAAATTTCAAAAGAAAAAGCTTCAGGTTATCTTAAAGAGTTTATAATTTATTGGGAAGAAAATGGAACTGCTCTTAAGTCGTGGAATTCTAAATTTATAGATTATGTTAAAAGAAAAGAGCTAAATCTTATATCAAAAAATGGCAAAGAAAATTACAGAAATAATGAACCTGGAAAATTCACGAAAGGTTTTACAGAGAGGAAAAGTGATCAATCCTGGGCAAAAGAATTTAAATTCTAAAAAAATAGAAGATTATATAGATGCTATAGATAATCTATTCTTAAAGCTTGAGCTTGCTTACCATTATCAATTTTATAAAGTTTTTGGTTCAGATAATAAATTAAATGAAGGCAAAAAATTATGGGCAAATAACCTTAAAAAATATGATATAGAGGTTATTAATAAAGCATCTGAAGAAATAATTCATTCTCAACCATATTTTCCAACCCTAACAGATATCATAAAAGCTTGTGAAGAATCTAAAAAGAATAATGCTTTACCTACTTCAGAAGAAGCTTTTATTGAAGCTCTTAAGTCATATTCTCCCAGAAGAGAATTTCCTTGGTCACATCCGATTGTGTATTTTGCAGGCAAAAAAACTGGCTGGAGTTCATTAAATGAAAAAAGTAGAAAAGAAATCTTTTATGATTTTAAAAGAAATTATGAAAGTCTAATTGGATTATTGAATAAGGGTAAAAAGTTTTCTATACCTAAGAATAAAACCCCAAAAGAGCTTAAGCCGCTAAATCAAAAACTTTTTGCTAGCTTAAGAAAGAAGCATAATATATAGATTATAATAAGTGCTTTTTTAAAACTTAAAATATAATTAAGGAAATTATGTCAAAAAATGTTCGCATATCTATATATATAATTGTGCCTCTGATTTTTTGGATGGTTTCTGGTGCTTTTGTTAAAGATGAGATAGTACAAGAAGATAAAATAGCAGAAACAACTACTGTAGCGGTAGCTCAATCTTTTTCTGAACCATATAAACCAGAAATATCACTAAAAGCAACAGCAACTTCAGAAAGAAGGGTAAACGTGAGAGCTAAAACCTCAGGTGAAGTGGTATCAATTGGAGCAAGACAAGGTGAATTTATCAAAAAAGATTTTGTTCTCTGCAGTCTGGGTGTTGTTGAGCTCAATAGAACAGAAGTAAAAGCGCCCTTTTCTGGTTATATTGAAAGCATAGTAAAACCAGGGAATTTTATTGAAAGAGGTCAGCTATGTGCAACTATTATCCAGCTAGATCCTATTATCTTTGTCGCTGAAGTTCCTGAAATAAATATTTCAAAAGTGAAAGTTGGGCAAGATGCAGATATAAAGCTTATTACAGGACAAAAAATTTCTGGGAAATTAACTTTTGTTTCTAAGAGCGCATCTCCTGCTACAAAAACATTTAGAGTTGAAGTAGAAATAAAAAATAAGGCTGGGGCTATCAGGGATGGTTTAACAGCTGATTTGGTAATTAAAACTGATCAAGTAAATGCCCATAAAATTTCTCCATCTATTTTAATTCTTGATGATGATGGAAGATTAGGTATTAGAGTAGCTAATAATCAAAATCTTGTTGAGTTTTATCCGATAGAGATAGTACAAGATTCATCAGAAGGTCTAAGAGCAACAGGAATACCTGAAGGATCTAATATTATTGTTCAAGGTCAAGGCTTTGTTGAAAATGGTCAATTAGTAGAAATTTCTTCTTTAGATAAATTATGACAAAAATAATTGATTTTGCATTATCAAAAGCAAAGACGACTTTGATGATTGCGGTTTTAATAATTATTGCTGGATCTAATGCCCGTCAAGAAATTCCAATAGCTGCTTCACCAAATATTCAGCTTCCTTTTGTAAGTGTTTCTGTATTCCTAGATGGGGCATCGCCCGCTGATGGATCTAGATTGGTCATAAAACCATTAGAAAATAGACTATTAACCATTCCTGGTGTTAAAAATGTTTTTGCATCTAGCAGTTTATCTTACATAAGAATCTTTCTTGAATTTGAAGTTGGTTATGACATAGATAAGGCTGTGGTAGATACAAAACAGGCTGTTGAGGAGGTTAAATTTAATTTACCCAAAGAAGCTGAAGACCCTCAAATCAACGAATATAGCAATGCAAATTTTCCTGTAATGAATTTAAGTGTTATAGGTAAAAGTTCTCTAAGGCAAAAGGTCTTTTATGCAAGGGAGCTTAAAGACAAAATTGAAGCAATTGAAGAAGTTCTGGAAACTGAGGTAATTGGTTCTCCTGATGAAGTCCTTGAGGGCATTATTAATAAATCAAAAATGGAAGCATATGGGGTTACATTAACTGATTTATATTATTCAGTAGCAAACAACAATGTGATTATTCCAGGAGGCAAACAAGATACTGGACTTGGTAGCTTTATGATAGAAGTTCCTAGCGTTATTGAGTCAGCAGAAGATGTTTATAATATTCCTATTAAGGTTACTAAAGATGCAATTGTCACTTTAAGTGATGTAGCTAGCATCAGAAGGACATTTAAAGATTTTAAGTCCTATGCAAGGGTTAATGGAGAAGATGCAGTAACCCTTGAGGTAATGCTAAGAGAAGGTGCTAATGCTATTGATGCTGCAGAGAAAATTAATGAAGAGTTAGAAGAATTTAGAGCAACACTCCCTAAAAACCTTACGGTTGTTAAAACCAATGATGACACTGTTTGGGCAAGAATGATGGTTTCTGAACTAAACGGAAATATTATATCTGCTGTTGTGTTGATAATGATTCTTGTAGTTGCGAGTATGGGTTTTAGAGTCTCAATGCTGGTTGGTCTTTCAATACCATTTTGCTTCTTGATGACTTATTTATCTTTGTACCTTCTGGGTTATGAGGTTAATTTCCTAGTTATGATGGGCTTGCTCCTTGGAATGGGAATGTTGATTGATGGATCAATTGTTGTTACTGAATATGCTGATAGAAAAATAAGTGAAGGCCTCTCAAGACTTGAAGCATATAGACTGGCCTCAAAAAGGATGTTTACTCCTGTTTTAGCTTCAACAGGAACCACTATAGCTGCATTTATTCCTTTAATTTTTTGGCCAGGTTTTACTGGGCAGTTTATGCGCTACCTTCCTATCACTGTTAGTATAGTTTTAGCATCTTCTTTATTTTATTCTTTAATACTGATTCCCGTATTAGGTTCATATTTTGGACAAAGTTCTTCAGCCTTAAAACTAGGAAAAGATAGTGACAAAACTGGTGAAATTATTTTTGATAAATTATCAGAGTTTTATGGCAAGTTAACTAAAGTTTTTGTTAAGAATCCGGGAGAGACTATGATCCTAACTCTAGCAATCTTATTTACTATAGTTACAACCTATAATTTTTATGGCAAAGGAACAGTGTATTTTGCAATTGTTGATCCGGTAAAAGCTCAAATTACAATTAGAGGAAGGGGAAACTTTTCAGCATTAGAATCAAAACAAATTATTGAAGATGTTGAGGAAAGACTTCTAAAAATAGATGAGCTAGAAAGTGTTTTTCTAAGATCTGGGTCACCCTGGTGGGAGTCTGGAGGAGATAAAATTGGAAGTGGTTATGTAGAAGTTGTTCCTCCCTCTGAGCGAGATATAAGCGGTCTTGAGATAATGGAATTAGTATCAAAAGTTACTCAAGGTATTCCTGGAATTATTGTTGAGGCTGAAGCTGATATGGGAGGCCCCCAGTTTGATTCTCCTATTGAGCTTGAAATTACTGGAGAAATTGAATCAGAGGTTATGACAGCTGCTTTAATAGCAGAGGAGTATATGAGAAATGAAGTAGAGGGTCTTACTAATATTTTCTCAAGCCAACCCTACCCTTCAGTTGAATGGAGTGTTGAAGTTGATAAACAAAAAGCTGCTCAATTAGGTGTTAATGTTGGAGACGTGGGAGCATTGGTGCAGATGCTAACTTCGGGATTTAAAGTCGGAGAATTTAGGCCTGATGACTCAAAAGATGAAGTAGAAATTAGGGTAAGATTTCCCTCCAAAGACAGAACTATAACTGGAATAAATAACTTAAACGTAACTACAAAAAATGGATTAATACCTGTCAGTTCTTTTATTAATTTAACTCCAAAAGAAAATAGAGCAACAATTAATAGGAGAAATGGAAAATACGAACAAGAGATTGGTGCTTCTACTATAGATGAGTCAGCTGTAGCAGAAAAAGTTGCTGAGATGCAGGAATGGATTAATGCTCAGAACTTCAGTAAAAGCGGGATAAGTATGACATTTACCGGGATGCAAGAAGAAACAGAAGAGGTAAATAAATTTATGGTTATGGCTGGTATAACTGCATTATTTATTATGCTTATTTTACTTTTAACTCAATTTAATAGCTTTTATCAATCTTTGCTAATACTTTCAGCTGTATTTATGTCATTTGTTGGAGTCTTACTGGGTCTTTTGATAGCAAATAGGCCATTTAGCTCAACTATGACAGGAATTTCTATTGTTACTCTAGCTGGTATTGTTGTTAATAATAATATTGTTCTTATAGACACTTTTAATAGGCTTAAATTTGAATCACCAGAAACAGATAGACTTGAAGTAATTAGAGCAACATGCCAGCAAAGGTTAAGACCAATAATATTAACTTCTGCAACAACAATATTTGGCCTCTTACCATTAGCAATGGGATTAAGTCTTGATCTACTTGGAAGAGATATCTCAATTGGCACCCGTGTTGTAGATTGGTGGCAAAACCTAGCACTATCAATTGTTTTTGGTCTAGGTTTCAGTACTTTATTAACTCTAATATTTACTCCTGCTGCTCTTGCATTGCCTTATGTATTAAGAGAAAAATTTAATCAAAGAAATCTTGAAAAAGTAGAGGTCTAAATAAATTTTAGAACAATACTAAGTTACAATTACTTATGGCAAATAAAAAAGACCAAATTGATTTTGAATCATCTCTAAAAAAGCTAGAAGGTATTGTTTCTAAGTTAGAAAATAATGATATAAATTTAGAAGATTCAGTTAAATCTTTTGAAGAGGGAATCAAATTAGTAAAAGATTGTCAAAAACAACTTAATGATGCTGAATTAAAGGTGCAAAAGTTGCTTGAAAATGGAAATATAGCTGACTTAGAAGATAAATAAAATGTCTGCCAAGTTCTTAACTCGATCTAGAGAACTTATTCATAATAACTTATCAGGACTTATTAAATCTGAATCTTTAATTGATCAGGCTATGCGATATTCTGTTTTAACAGATAGTAAAGTAATAAGACCAGCTTTAGTATTAGCTTCAGGTAAATTAAATAGTAATTTAAGTGAAGCTAGTTTAATAAATCTTGCTTCTGCGGTGGAGCTTATTCATACATATTCGTTAATCCATGATGATCTGCCAAGTATGGATAATGATGATTTTAGAAGAGGAAAGGAATCTAGTCACATTAAATTTGGTGAAGCATATGCAATTCTTGCAGGTGATGCCTTGCACGATCTAGCATTTGAGTTAATTACATTAGATAAAGATATGAGTGATTCTGCTAAAGTTAAAGCTGTAAATATTTTATCCCGAGCATCTGGTTCATCTGGAATGGTTTTAGGTCAATATCTTGATATTGAATCAGAAAACAATAATAAAGCCATAGGCGAAAATGAAATTGAAAAAATACATTCTCTTAAAACTGGCAAATTAATCCAAGCATCGATTAATTTAGGCCAACTGGAGTCTTCACTAAGTATTGAGAAGCGGTCAATTCTTTCAGAATTTGGATCTGTAATTGGGCTAGCATTTCAGATCCATGATGACATTTTGGATCAAGTTGGAGAGTCATCTATCCTAGGTAAATCAACACAATCTGATATAAAGAATTTTAAGCAGACATATATAAGTGTTTTGGGAATAGAAAAGTCTAAGGTGATAGCTAATAATTTGGCTACAAAGTCTATAAAATTATTAGAAAATCTAAATCTTGATAAAGATATTGAAACTTTGAAAGAGCTTGCTGATTATATGGTAAATAGGAACAGATAAATTGAAAATATTTAATAAAATACCTGAATCTGTGCCAATAACTCCCATATTGGATAAAGTAGAATTTCCTAAAGATATAAGATCATTCTCTAATGATGAATTAAAACAATTAGCTGATGAACTTAGAGAGTTTTTATTATATTCAGTTGGTGTATCAGGTGGCCACCTTGGAAGTGGTCTTGGGGTAATTGAACTGACAATCGTATTACATTATCTATTTAATACTCCAGAGGATGACCTTGTTTGGGACGTTGGTCATCAAGCCTATCCTCACAAGATCCTTACTGGAAGAAAAAATATAATAAATACTGTTAGGCAAAAGGATGGCTTAGCTCCTTTTCCAGTTATTAAAGAAAGTGAATATGATGCATTCGGTGTTGGGCATTCAAGTACTTCTATTAGTGCAGCTCTTGGAATGGCATTAGCGAATAAAGAATCTTTAGATAATAAACGAACTATTGCAGTTATTGGAGATGGTGCTATGACAGCTGGCATGGCTTTTGAAGGTTTGAGTCATACAGGGCATGAAAAACCTAATATTCTAATTATTCTAAATGATAACGACATGTCTATTTCAGAGAATGTTGGCGGTTTATCTAATTATTTTTCAAGAATATGGGCTTCAAAGCTATATAAAGGTATAAGAAAAAGTGGTTCTAGTTTTTTAAAAAATCTTCCTAAGGCACATCATCTTGCAAGAAAAGTTGAAACACAAATGAAAGCAATGGTAGCTCCGGGTATGATTTTTGAAGAACTTGGACTTAACTATATTGGGCCAATTGACGGCCATAACATAGATGAGATGCTTGAAGTAATTGGTAACTTAAAAGAATTTGAGGGGCCTCAATTTCTTCATATTATTACCAAGAAAGGTGCTGGTCTCGATGCAGCAGAAGATGACCGTATAGCTTTTCATGCAATTACTAAAATAAATGGCAAAGAATCTACCAAAAATAAATCGCCGAAGTATCAAGATATATTTAGCAAATGGATTGTTGACACTGCCGAAAATGATACAAAATTAGTTGCTATTACGCCTGCAATGCGTGAGGGATCCGGATTAGTTGAGTTCAGCAAGAAATTCCCTGATAGGTATTATGATGTTGCTATCGCTGAGCAGCATGCTGTTACATTTGCAGCAGGTTTAGCTTGCAAGGGTAAAAAACCGGTTGTTGCTATCTACTCTACCTTCCTTCAAAGAGCATATGATCAATTGATTCATGATGTTGCAGTCCAAAACTTAGATGTAACATTTGCATTAGATAGAGCTGGTTTAGTGGGTGAAGATGGTCCAACTCATTCGGGAAATTATGATATTGCTTACTTAAGATGTATTCCTAATATTATTCTTATGACACCATCAGATGAAAATGAAACAAGAAAATTATTAACAACTGCATATAATTTTAACGGACCTTCTGCAATTAGATACCCAAGAGGATCAGGTCCAAATGTTGATGTTAGTGAAGAATTAGCTCCCATTGAAATTGGAGAAGCTAAATTAATCAAAGAAGGAAATAAAAATATAGTTCTCTTAAATTTTGGCGCTCTTCTTCATGAAGCTCGAATAGTTGCTGAAGATCTAGATCTTACTTTAATTGATATGAGGTTTGTGAAGCCACTTGATACAAAAATTCTAAAAAAATATTTACGTAATGCTCAAATGTTTATCTCACTTGAAGATGGATCAATTTCAGGGGGCGCTGGAAGTGCTGTTCAAGAATTTTGCTCAGAAGAGAATATTATTATTAAATCTAAGTTACTAGGAATCCCAGATAAGTTTGTCGCTCATGGCTCAAGAGAGGATATGATAAGAGATGTTGGTTTAGAAGCTAAACAAATAATAAAAACGTTAGAAACCATGCTGGAATAATAGCCAAGATACCCGCTAATAAATCATCTAAAACTATACCAAATCCATTTTTAATTTTTTGATCAAAATAAGAAATGGGGAATGGTTTCCAAATATCAAACAATCTAAAGAAAATGAATGCCATAAGTGCATATGAGGATCTAGACATTTGTGTTGATAGGTATAATGCAGGCAATAAAGCCAACCACATCCCTGCAAGTTCATCAATAATAATTGATTTATGGTCTTTATCTATTAAATTTGCTGAAGCTCTTTCACAGATCCATATAGCAAAGAGAATAACTCCTACTGTTACAGGTATCATATTTATATAGTGAGATAAATATATAAAAGACAAGAAAGCAAATAAGGAACCAAAAGTCCCTGGTGCATATTTAATTTTACCAATACCGCCTAATGTTGCAAAAAAATGTATTGGGTTTTTAATATCTGGAAAATTATTCATTTTTAAAATGATCGTAACCTGTAATATTTATATCATAGCCTTGTTCAGAGATAAAATTAATCTCATTACAATCTGTTACATCTCCGATATAAATACAATTATCAATATTTAATTCTTTCGGTATTGTAAAACAAAGGTCATAGTCATCACCTTTATTGATGTCATTAATATCAGACGTTACAGGGATGTTATCTAGATATATTCTTGCTCCAAGTTTTGAAGAATGAATCATCTTTTTTAGATCTGTTAAAAGACCATCTGATGTATCAATACAAGCTGATGCAACTTTAGAAATATTTTCTCCTAATTTAATCATTGGCTTTGGTCTTAAGTAATCTTTTACAAGGGGTGAATTTTTATCTCCTGATTCCCATGCACTCAAGCCAGCGCTCCCTCTTCCAACCGGTTTGCTAATATAAATTTTATCGCCAATTCCTGCAGTATCTCTTCTTAAAATATTATTATCATATGGTGCTCCGTACACTATGGCATTTATATTTAGAGGCCCTTTTGTTAGATCTCCTCCTATTAAAGATATTCTAAATTCTTCTGCAATATCCTTAACACCTTTAGACAATTTCATATACCAATCAATTTCATTGAATGGCGAAGATACTGAAAGACTAAATGCTATAGGTCTGCACCCCATTGCAGCTATATCGCTTAAAGCAATTGATACCGCTCTATATCCAATATCTTCAACTGGTGCATCAAAAGGAAAATGGACATCTTCAATTGAAGAATCAACTGATGTAACAATAGGAGTGTTTAAATTAAAAATTGCACAATCATCTCCTGGACCAAGGATTATGCCATTTTCTTTATAATAATCAGCGCCTATGCGCTGAAAGATTTCAATAAATTCAAATTCTGAGGACAAGAATTAACTTGGATATCTTTCAAATAATCCAGAAGCGCCCATGCCACCGCCAACACACATAGTAACGACACCAAATTGTTTATCTGCATTCTGCAATTGCCTAGTGATATGACCAACACATCTAGCTCCAGTCATTCCAAATGGATGTCCAATCGAAATTGAACCGCCATTAACATTTAATTTATCCATTGGAATTCCAAGGGTATCTCTACAATATACAACCTGCACTGCAAAAGCTTCATTAAGCTCCCATAAATCAATATCATCAACTGATAGGCCATTTTGTTTTAATAGTTTAGGTACTGAAAAAACTGGTCCAATTCCCATTTCATCTGGCTCACATCCCATAGTTGTAAAGCCTCTAAAATAAGCAATTGGTTTTAGACCTAATTCAAGAGCTTTATCTTCAGACATTATTAATGAAACTGCAGCACCATCAGAAAGTTGCGAAGAATTTCCTGCTGTTACCGATCCATTTTCATCAAAGACTGGTTTTAATGCAGCTAATCCTTCTAATGTAGTAGTTGGCCTATTGCACTCATCTTTATCTACAGTGTAATCAACCTCTTTTGCTTCACCTGTTTCTTTATTCATTAGCATCATCTTAGTATCCATTGGGACTATTTCATCAGAGTAAATACCAGCTTCTTGCGCAGCAGCAGTTCTCATTTGACTTTCAAGTGCATATTCATCTTGAGCTTCTCTTGAAATGTTATACCTCTTAGCAACAGTTTCAGCAGTTATACCCATTGGATGATATATACCTGGATATTCTGCAGCCAATCTGTCATTAACAAAGTTATCCATATTCATTTTTCCACCCATCATTGAGATGGTTTCTGCTCCTCCAGCTATAACAGCATCATAGCAACCTGCCATTACTTGAGATGCTCCCATTGAAATAGTCTGCATACCCGAAGAGCAATATCTATTAACAGTAGTTCCGCCAGTTGTAATAGGTAAATTTGATAAAACCGCAGCATTTCTTCCTAAGTTATGCCCTTGAGCACCCTCTGGATTACCACAACCCATGATGACATCTTCTACAGCTTCAGCTGGAAGATTAGGATTTCTTTCTAAAAGATTATTAATAATATGTGACAGCATGTCATCTGGTCTTGTTATATTAAAACCACCTCTATGAGATTTTGCTAATCCAGTTCTTACGCTATCAACGATTACTGCGTTTTTCATTTTGTCTCCGTAATTTAAAAATTTCAGTCTTATTTTAGACTATCATCATCACGACTTAAAGCCTTATACCAATTAGGGATAATATCAATATCATACTCTTTTGCTTTCTTAACGATATAAGGAATACTTATTGGGCTAAATGGAAGAACGGTTAGAATACCAAGGCCTAAGCTTTTTAGATTTTCTTTTAACTGAGTATTAGCTTGTTCAATCTCTTCTTCAGTTGCAGCACCCTCTAGATAATTAATATATGTATCAAGCATACGTTTATTTACTTCATTTTCTTCTAGGAAACTTTCTTTGAGACGCTGAAGATACAGTTGAGCTTTTTTTGAATTTAAAAACATTTGATAAGTATTGTATTACAGGGTTAATTCAATATGATAGATTTTGATTATGAAAAAAGCTGAAAGAGCACGATTAGTTTCAAAAATATTAAATAAGCAATACCCTGAGATACCGATTCCTCTAGATCATGATTCTGTTTATACATTGCTTATAGCTGTTTTGCTTTCAGCTCAGTGCACAGATAAAAGAGTTAATGAAGTAACCCCCGCTCTATTTAAACTAGCATCAACTCCAGAAAAAATGTCAAAAATATCTCAAGATAAAATTTATAAAATAATTAAGCCTTGTGGCCTTGGTCCAAAGAAATCAAATGCTATCGTTGAGCTTTCTAAAATATTAGTAAATAAGTTTGCTGGCATAGTGCCAAATGATATTAAAAAACTAGAAAAACTTCCTGGTGTTGGTCATAAAACTGCTTCAGTTGTTATTTCGCAAGGTTTTGGGGTGCCAGCTTTTCCTGTTGATACTCATATACATAGACTAAGTCAAAGATGGGGTTTAACTAATGGTAAAAATGTTAGCCAGACAGAAAAAGATCTAAAATTTCTATTCCCAATAGAAGACTGGAATAAATTACATCTTCAGATAATTTATTGGGGGCGTGAATTTTGTAAAGCTAGAGAATGCTATGGAACAAAATGTAAAATATGTAAATCTTGCTTCCCAAAAAGAAATAAACCTTTTATGCACAAAAGACCATAGTTCCTTTAAAATAACTCTTCACATTTAAACATTGAGGAGAAAAATGCCATCTAAAGGAGACTCTATCTTTACCAATAAAGATTCTATAGAGGGCTATGATCCTGATCTATGGAAGGCTTTAAAAGAAGAAAGTATTAGACAAGAAGAGCATCTAGAGCTTATTGCATCAGAGAATTACGCAAGTAAAAGGGTCCTTGAAGCCCAGGGATCTATCCTAACTAATAAATATGCAGAAGGATATCCATCTAAAAGATATTATGGGGGTTGTGAGAATGTTGATATTGCAGAAGATCTAGCAATTTCAAGAGCTAAGAAACTCTTTAAAGCTGACTATGCAAACGTTCAACCTCATAGCGGGTCATCTGCAAACTCAGCTGCTTTTCTAGCTTTACTAGAACCAAATGATAATATCTTAGGGATGAGTTTAGATCATGGTGGTCACTTAACTCATGGCTCTAAAGTAAACTTTTCTGGAAGAAACTATAACAGTTTTCAATATGGGCTCCACCCCGAAACACATGATATTGACTACGATCAGGTTAGAGACTTAGCTCACAAGCATAAGCCAAAATTAATTATAGCGGGGTTCTCAGCATTTTCCGGTGTTGTAGATTGGGCAATTTTCAGAGAGATTGCGGATGAGGTGGGTGCGTATCTTTTAGTTGATATGGCTCATGTATCTGGTTTAGTCGCTGCTAATTTGTATCCATCTCCTATACCTTATGCAGATGTTGTAACGTCAACAACGCATAAAACATTGCGAGGGCCTAGATCTGGAATAATACTTGCAAAGAGTAATCCAGAGATTGAAAAGAAACTTAATTCTGCTGTTTTTCCTGGTTCTCAAGGAGGCCCTTTAATGCATGTAATAGCAGCTAAGGCTATCTGTTTTAAAGAGGCTTTAGAGCCTGAATTTAAATCATATAGTAAACAAGTCATACATAATGCTAAAGAGATGTGTAATGTTATTTTATCTAGAGGGATAGACGTCGTAACTGGCAAAACAGATAATCATATAATTTTAATGGATCTTAGGAGCAAAGAGATTACTGGAAAAGACTCAGAAAAAGCATTGGGTCTAGCCAATATAACTGTAAATAAAAATTCAGTTCCTAATGACCCTCACTCACCATTTGTTACATCAGGAATAAGATTAGGAACTCCAGCTATTACTACAAGAGGATTTAAAGAAGAAGAAGTATCACTTATAACCAACTGGATCTGCGATGTTATTTTAAATATCGGAGATGAAAAGGTTCTTAACAACGTTAAGAATGATGTAATTGAAATTTGTAATAAATTTCCTGTATATAATATCTAAATATGCATTGTCCTTTTTGCCAAGCAGAAGATACGAAAGTTGTTGACTCAAGACTGGTTGCTGATGGATCTCAAACCAGAAGAAGGAGATCATGTGAAGTTTGTCAGTCAAGATTTACAACATTTGAAACAGCCGACTTAGCTCTGCCAAGAGTGGTAAAAAATAATGGTGAAAGACAGCCATTCAATGGATCAAAATTAAAAAGAGGTATGCTAAGAGCCCTTGAAAAAAGACCCTTATCAACAGAAGAAATAGATACTGCTTTTGGTAAGATCTTAAATGAAATACGCACCAAGGGCGTTAGAGAAATTGATTCTTATGATGTTGGTGAAATTATGATGAAAGTCTTAAAAGAGATAGATCAAGTTGCATATGTTAGATTTGCTTCTGTTTATAGAGACTTTCAAGATATTAAAGACTTTTCTGAAGAAATTAATTCATTAAGCAAATCTAGATCTGGGAAAAAGAAATCTAAAAAAAATAAACCAGAAAAAAAATGAACATTGAAGAGTATATGCAAAGAGCTATATCTCTTGCAGAAACCTATAGATATACAGCTAAACCAAACCCTATGGTTGGAGCAATCCTGCTAAAAGATAAAACTATTATTGCTGAAGGGGCTCATGAGCTTTTTGGATCTAATCATGCTGAAGTAAATGTTATAGAGAGTGCTAAAAAAAAACTTGGGGAGAAATTTAAATCATTTTCAGAATTAACTCTTATATGCACTTTAGAACCTTGTAATCATCGAGGAAAAACTCCTCCGTGCACAGAAGCTATAATTAATTCAGGAATAAAAAAAGTCATCATTGGTTGTCAAGATCCAAACTCAAGAATGGCTGGTAAAAGCATAAAGAAGCTTATTGAGAACAATATTGATGTAAAGGTTGGATTTTGTGAGAATGATATCAAAGAGCAAAATAAATTTTTCTTCTACAAACATAATAACCAAAAACCCTATTTAACCGTGAAAATTGCTAGCTCTAGCGATGGAAAATCTCATTATAGAAATAAAGATCGTACCTATATAACATCAGCAAGTTCTAGAGAAGATGTTCAGCAGCTTAGAGCTCAGTATGATGCAATCTTAACTGGAGGAAATACCCTAACAAATGATAATCCTAGAATGAACGCTCGAGTAAATTTCGAGATCAACCAGCCTAAAAAAATATTACTATCTAATAAGAATAATTTAGACATTAACCAGCAGTTTTTTCAAGACTCTCAGGTTGAGATTGTTAAAGAAAAAAACTTAGAAACAGTTATCAATAATTATAAAAATAAAGATTGCTGTTCAATTCTAATAGAAGCTGGACCAAAATTAGTTAATGCCTTTCTCTCAACCAATCTTGTAGATGAAGTGATTGTATACCAGTCCCCTCATCCACTTGGGGCAAATGGAGTTGATTGGTTTAATAAAGATATTACTGTTGAAAGTTTGGGATTTAATCTAGAATCGTCATATAAAATTGATGATGACACTAAGAAAATATTTTTAAAATGCTAAAAAATAATATTAAAGAAATTATAGAAGATATCAAAAACGGGAAAATGGTTATTATTCTCGATGATGAAGAAAGAGAGAATGAGGGTGATTTGGTATGTGCGGCTGAACTCGTTACTCCAGAAATAATAAATTTTATGGCTTCAAAGGGAAAGGGTTTGATTTGTTTGCCTATGAGTTCAGATTTATGTAATAAATTTGATCTCCAAATGATGACAAATAAAAATAGAGCAGCCAATAGAACAGCTTTTACAGTTTCTATTGAAGCAGCAGAAGGAATAACAACTGGCATTTCAGCTGCAGATAGATCTCATACAATAAAAACTGCAGTGGATAAAGAATCAAAAGCTCAAGATATTGTTCAACCAGGTCATATTTTTCCTCTCAAAGCTATTGAAGGTGGAGTCTTAAGCAGGGCTGGCCATACAGAAGCAGCATGCGATCTATCAAAATTAGCGGGACTTCAATCTGCCGGAGTAATATGTGAAATTATGAATGAAGATGGAACTATGGCAAGAAGAGATGATCTTGTGGCTTTTGGTAAAGAGCATGAATTAAAAGTTGGAACAATTGCTGATTTAATAGACTATAGACTTTCATCAGACTCCACAGTTGAAGCAGTTAATGAAAGAAATATTACAAATGAATTTGGTGAATTCAAAATGATTGTTTGGAGAGATATGGTTAACGATGAATATCATTTTTCTTTAAGTCTAGGTGATTTATCTAAAACTAAATCGCCATTAGTTAGAGTTCAAACCCAAAGCATTCTTCAAGATACTTTAGGAATTGAAGAGCTTGGTAAAAAATGGTCAATAAGAAAGTCATTGGAAAGAATCTCAGAAGAAGGGGCAGGTATTTTTGTCTTAATTAATCATAGGGATGATAAAAGTTACTGGTTAAATACTCTTAAAGATAAAGAAGATGAGCCGCAGGGAGGCAGGAGAATGATTGGAGTTGGCTCACAAATTTTAAGAGCTTTAGATTTAAAAGAAATTACTGTTCTTGGAACCCAAACTAAATACAATGCCGTCTCAGGTTTTAATATTAAAATAACAGGATTTGTTGATGAGTAAGATATTAATAGTCCATACCTCATGGTACGAAGAAAATATAAATAGGATGATTCATATTTCATCTGAAACACTAAAAGAAAATGATTATCTTTTTGATGTAGCAGTAGCTCCAGGAGCAATAGAATTAGCAGCGCTTGCTAAGCATAAATTATTAATGAATGAAGGGAGGTATGTTGGTGTTATTTTTCTTGGGATTGTAATCAGGGGCGGCACCTCGCATTATGATCTGGTTTCAAATGAAACTTTCAGATCAATAGGTGATTTAGCAATGAACTTCCCAAAAATTGCTTTCATTAATAATGTAATATGTGTGGAAAGCTTAAATCAACTAGAAGATAGAATAGAGGTTAATACTCTTAATAATACTAAAGCGTTAATCAACTTAATTAATGAAAAATCTAGCTAAATTTAAAGTTGCAGTTAGAACAAGAGAATATCTAGTTCAAGCGATCTTCCAGATGTTATTTAATGATGAAAATAAAAACGATATTATTATTCAGTTTAAAAAAGAACACAGTGGCAAGAAAGTAGATTTTGAATATTTTGGCAGGTCTCTTGCCGAGATAGACGCATCAAAAGACTCGCTCTTAAAGATTCTTCATAGTGATCTAGGTCTTAAACATTCAGAAGTTGAATTAGTTGATAAATCCATATTATTCTTTGGAATTAATGAGATAAAGAATGATGAACTTCCTAGGGGGGTTGTAATTGATGAGTGTATTAGATTATCTAAGAAATTCTCAAGCCCGGACTCATATAAATTTATAAATGTATATTTAGATAAGTTTATTAAATTAGAAAAAAGCTAACTTATATATATAGTTTGCTCTCTTGAAGGTCCTGTAGAGACTATTGATATAGAGCACTCAATGAAAGATTCAATAAATTTAATATAACTCTTTGCATTCTCAGGCAATTGATCAAACTCACTAATTCCTTCAGTTTCAGACATCCAGCCTGGAAATGATTTAAAAATTGGTAAATCGTCTTCGTCGTATGCAGTGCATACCTCTATCGATTCAAACGCATCTAAGACATCCAATTTTGTTAAACAAAGATCTGTTACAGAATTTAAGAAAACAGCTTTTTTTAAGGCTACTAAATCAAGCCAGCCACATCTTCTCGGTCTTCCAGTGGTAGCTCCAAATTCATGACCCCTTTCAGCTAACATGCTTCCATTTTCATCAAATAACTCTGTTAAGAATGGTCCCTCTCCTACCCTAGTAGCATAAGCTTTTGATATACCTACAATTTTATCTATAAATTTAGGGCCAACTCCTGTACCAGTCGACACTCCTCCAGCAGTTGTATTAGAGGATGTGACATATGGATATGTTCCATGATCAATATCCAAAAGAGAACCTTGAGCACCTTCAAATAAAATCGATTTATCTTCTTTACTCCATGCATAGATAACATCTTGAACATCGCTCGAGTAATTATCGTATAAGTATTTATACTTATTTAAGGTTTCAAGAACTTCATCGATAGCAAAATTTTCTGCACCATATAAATTCGTTAAAATTTTATTATGATAATTTACTAAAGTTGTAACCTTATCTTTGAGGATATCTATATTTCCTAGATCACCAAATCTAACAGCCCTTCTTGCAACCTTATCTTCATAAGCAGGCCCAATACCCCTTCCGGTTGTACCAATTGATTCTTCTTTGTCTCTGACTTTATCTATAGCAATATGACTTGGAAGAATTAAAGAGCAAGCATTACTAATATGCATTCTGTTTTTAAAACTAACACCTAAATCCTCTAGTCCTTTTAATTCTTTGTCTAAAGCCTCTAAAGAAAGAACAACCCCATTTCCAATAACACATTGGACATTTGGATGAAGAGCTCCTGATGGGCAAAGATGAAGAACAGTTTGTTGATTATTTACTTTAATTGTATGGCCTGCATTATGTCCGCCTTGAAACCTGCACACCGCATGAATATCTTTACTTAAGGCATCAACTATTTTGCCTTTGCCTTCGTCGCCCCACTGCAGTCCAAGCACAAGGGTATTTATAGACATAGATTAAGCCTTATTTTTCTTTAGATTGATTTAAATATTTAAAAAAATCAGAATCTGAATCAATCAGCATAACATCCGATTTATTATTAAATGTTTCACTATAAGCCTTAATACTTCTAGTAAACTCGTAAAATTCAGGGTCCTGAGAGAAAGATTCAGCATAGATACCTGTTGCTTCAGCATCGCCATCACCTCTGATTTGTTCAGCTTTTTTATAAGCCTCGGCCAATATAACTACTTTATCTTTATCAGCAATAGCTTTAATCTCTCGAGCAATCTCTTTTCCTTCTGATCTAAGCTCTTCTGCTAAACGATTTCTTTCTGTTCTCATTCTTTCATAGACAGCGTTACTTAGGTTAGAAGGTAGATCTATTCGTTTAACCCTAAAATCTACAATTTCAATACCCAAATCAGCTACAACATCATTAAGACCAGATCTCATAGTATTCATTAATTCATCTCTCTCACCAGAAACTAATTCAGTTACTGTTCTTTTACCAAATTGATTTTTTAACTCAAACTCGGTTCTTTGTGCTAATAAATTATTTAAATTGTTAAAGCTTCCATTGTTAGCTCTATAAAAATCTAAAACATTTGTAATCTTGTATATAACAAAGGAGTCAACTAACAAGTATTTACTTTCTACAGTTAGAATTCTATCTGGTTCTTCATCTAGATTTTGAAGACGGGCATCATACTTCTTAACATTTTGAATAATTGGTATCTTAAAGTTTAAGCCTTGTTTAACATCTGGATTAATAGCCTCTCCAAATTGAAAAACTATTGCATGCTCTTTGTCATTAACGACATAAACACTATTAATAAGAATGCCTAGAATTAAAACAGCTAAAACCATCATATTTGTTGATCTATTCATTATTCTTCATCCTCATTTTTCTTGTTTTGTTCCATAATCTTATCTAGAGGCAAATATAACAAATTATTGCCTCCCTCTACGTCTACCATGATCTTAGTAGAGTTAGAAAGTACAGATTGCATAGCGTCAATATATAGACGATCTCTAGTTACCTCGGGTGCTTTTTGATATTCAGCAAGGAGTTTATTAAATCTAACAACTTCTCCTTCTGCATTTGCAACCACTTGTTTCCTATAACCTTCAGCATCTTGAATGCGAGCTTGAGCTTGACCACGAGCTTCTGGAACTATTGATAAAGCATATCTTTCAGCTTCATTTTGTAACCTTTCTTTATCTTCTCGGGCTGCAACAACATCATCAAAGGCATCCTTTACAGCTGCAGGTGGATCAGTTTTCTCAATATTGACTTGTTGAACATTCAAACCAGTCTGATAAAGATCTAGATAACTTTGTAATCTTTCGCCAACACGCATTGCTATATCTTGCCTACCAACTGTTAAAGTTTGATCCAATGTATTGTCCCCAACAACATGTCTTAATGCACTCTCTGTAGCTTGTCTTAGGCTAGATTCAGGATCCTTAACATTCAAAACAAAATCTTTTAAGTTAGCTATTCTGTATTGTGCCGAGACAGTAACATCAACTATATTTTCATCTTTAGTTAACATATTTGCAGATTGAGAATATCTTCTAGTAAGAGTTACATTTTCAACATATCTCTCATCAATGCCTGCCAGCATAAAATTTAAACCCTCATCTGTAGTCTCATGATATTTACCAAATCTTAAAACAACTGCTTGCTCAGAAGAATCTAAAGTGTATACAGACAAAGATGCATAGATTAAAACAAATGCAAAAAATCCATATCCAAAGAGCTTACCCTTAGGCATATTGAAACCACCTCCAGATGAAGATCCATTAGATTTACTATTGCTTCCTCCAAATATTGCTGAAAACTTTTTAATCAGCTCATCGAAATCAGGTGCATCATTATTGTTATTGCCCCAAGGGTCTTTATTATTTTGGTTATCCCAGTTCACTTTTAAATCCTATTTATTTTTTTATATTATAAAGTCTATTTGGGTATTAAATTTAATAATTAAACAAAACTTTTGATTTCTTTTATATTTTTTATAAATTTAAGTATCTTTTTATCTTCATTTATATCAAAAGTCTTCATATTATCCCAAGAACGCATCCAAGTGATCTGCCTCTTAGCAAGCTGACGAGTGGCATATAGCGCTTTTAAATACATATTATCCTCATCATATTCATTATTGATATAACTTAATGCCTGTTTGTAGTTTATTGCCTTTAAAGCTGGATGCTCGTGTTTAATATTATATAAATCGATTATTTTTCTTGTTTCACTAACAAGACCTTCGCTTATTATTTGTTTTAACCTTGTTTCAATCCTGTTATGCAAAATTTTTCTATCATTTGGAAAAATTGCACATTGAATAAGATCATATTGATCACTAAAGATTTTATTAGCTTTTTTACCAAGCTGGGCGGTAAGAGTATTGTTTGTAAGATAGATTATTTCAAGAGCTCTAATGATCCTTTGAGAATCATTTTCTTTAATAGAAATAGCATATTCGGGATCTTTTATCTTAAGTTGTGCGTAAAGTTCAGATATACCCTCAGACTCTACGACCTCATTCATTTTGCTTCTAAATATTTCATCTCTTTCAGGCAAATTATCTAAACCCTTTAAAAGGGATTGAAAATACATCATTGATCCGCCAACAAGAAGAGGTATTTTCTTATTTTCATGGGCTTCATTGATAATGCTTTTAGCATCATCAATAAAATTAGAGACTGTATAAACTCTTTCGGGAGAAATAATATCTACAAGCTGATGTGGGTATTTCTTTAAAATATTCTTATTTGGTTTAGCTGAACCAATGTCAAAATCTTTATAAACCATAACTGAGTCAACACTAATAATTTCAATTGGAAGTTCATTAAAAATATTGATTGCTAAATCGGTCTTACCAGATGCAGTTGGCCCAATTAGAAATATTACTGGTTTGCTAAGATTTTTTATCGTGAAGCTCTTTGAATAAATTTATATAGCATCTTCATCTTTTTCACCTGTCCTAATTCTGATAGCTTGCTCTAAAGGACTTATAAAGATCTTTCCATCACCAATTTTCCCGGTAGATGCAGATTCTGTGATTGCTTGTACAACCTTATCTAAGATTTCATCAGTTATAGCTATCTCTATCTTAATCTTGGGCAAAAAGTCAATGACATATTCGGCACCTCTATAAAGCTCTGTATGACCCTTTTGCCTTCCAAAACCTTTGACCTCAGAAATAGTCATGCCTGAAACTCCAATTGCATCTAATGCAGATCTAACTTCTTCTAATTTAAATGGTTTAATAATTGCTGAAACTAATTTCACTTTGCTTCTCTTTTTAGAATCTGAATTATAGCAGAGACCTGCTTCTCTAATGACCCCTTATTCCTATCAATAATATCATTTGCTGACCTGATCATCGAAAGAGCATTATCATTACTACTCAGTATGTTTATGAATTCAGTTGATAGACTTTTCTCATCAGTTGCTACTTTGCACGAACCGCTATTTATAAACTCATCTGCTATAGATTCAAAATTAAACATATGTGGCCCTATAATAAAAGGGCACCCAAGAAAAGCAGGCTCAATAATATTATGCCCTCCTCTTGGTATTAAACTGCCGCCCACAAAAGCTGCTTCAGCTGACTGATAAAGGTATGGCAGCTTTCCAATTGAATTAACAATTAAGACTTGAGAATTGCTATCTATTTGTTTTGTCTCAATAGAGGTTTGCAGAGAATATTTCTTGGCTAAATTATTCACCTCAGCTGATCTTTCTGGATGCCTTGGAACAATCACTAATCTTATATCAGGAAAACTATCTAATACTGTTTTATAAGCTGCTAGTACTGTTTTATCTTCTCCTTTATGAGTTGATGCAGCCAAGATATATTTATTCTTAGTGAAGCTATCAATCTCAGGGAAATAATGTGAACTGGATGCTGTTATATCAAATTTAACTGAACCAGAGGTTTGAATTGCTTCTTTTTTTACCCCAAGAGCTTGAAATCTTGATTTATGCGAATCTGATTGAGCTAATACTAAACTTAATTTATTAAAAGAATTATTTACCAGATAATTGAATCTTTTATATGAATTATAAGATTTTTTTGAGATCCTCCCATTTGACAGAATGATTGGAATATCTTTTTTGGTAGCTATATTAATAATAGAGGGCCAAATTTCTGTTTCAAAAATTACTATTAAGTTAGGTTTTATGTCGTTAATAAAAGTAAGGGCAAATATATAAAAATCCCATGGGGCATAGGATATTTCTATATTATCTTTCTTAAAAATCTCCTTAGCTTTTCTTAATCCAGTTGGAGTTGAAACTGTTAAAAAAATGTTAGCTTCTTTTGATAATGCTTTAACTATTCTTTGAGAGCCTATAACTTCACCTAAACTTACGGCATGAAACCAAATAATCTTATTATTAGAATTAAAGTTTAAATTCTTATTTAATATTCCAAATCTTTGAAGAAAACCATAGTTTCTTGTAATACCTAAAATCCCATATCCTACGGGGTTCTTGTCTTCTCTGTGTATAAACAAATAATTATGTGTACAGCTGGAAATGGTTTCATTAAAAGCAGCAATGGAGTTTTGCCAGTATGGTTCAAAAATTTTATGATCAAGATTTATAATTTCTGGAATTTTTTTACTAATAAAACTCTCTACATTTACAACTTCTTCATCTGAGGATTTAACATTCTTCAAGTTGAGCGATAAAACATTAAGCCTCTGAACCACATCCCATCCAGAGGTTTTCCAAATTTCTGAATTGTTCTCATCAACCATGGAACTATGAAAAATTAAATTATTTTGTATTGCTACTTGGTTTATTTTTTTCAACAACGGCTTGCCACCGTATGACTTTTCAAAATAAGCTATTGAAGTATTGTCATTCCATTTGCGTGTGTAAAAAGTTCCTTGCCAAGAATTGTGCTTCTTTTTTTCATTGGTTAAAAACATATTTCAATATTTTCCTGTCTTCCTCATGAGTAAGTAAGTTAAGAGCACCATCAAAATCTACCAACGCAATCTCTTCTATCTCATCGTCAGGCTCATTTTTAAAAGGTTCAACTACTTCCATTTCATAAAACCAAACTGTCTTTTGCAATAGTTCACCATTTCTTTCAATTTCATATCTTGATTCAGCCATTGGTTTTGTATTAACAATTTTTACTTCAAACCCGGTTTCTTCAAACACTTCTCTAACTGCAGCTTCTGAAGGTTTTTCGCCCTCTTCTAAATGACCCTTTGGATAACCCCACCAAGGCTTTCCATCACCAGAGGAGTCTCCTTTCTTATTTTTTACTAATAAAATTTTATTTTTTGAGAGAACTATTCCACCAGCTGCAAAATCTACTCCTGAATTCATGCTTCTATTGTTTCCATTCTTCTTCTAAGCTATCAATATGGTACCAAGAACCTTAATAAGTCTAATTGAGAAAAATGAATATTTAAAAACGGTGTCTGACCTATACTGCTCAAATGATTTTGAGTTTTATTTAGTTGGTGGTGCTGTCAGAGATGGTATTTTAGGTATTGATACT
>Ga0208277_1000274_pt1 | contig 31044 bp, 32 predicted proteins | sample ETNtaG_5_FD_185782 | JGI IMG/M metagenome (GOLD analysis project Ga0208277, IMG submission 185782) | Marine microbial and viral communities from oxygen minimum zone, Eastern Pacific Ocean - ETNP201406SV205 (SPAdes) (version 2) | ecosystem: Environmental > Aquatic > Marine > Oceanic ...
TCTTCGGCGTTGTTTGTCTGTTCACAAAGTGGACACTCGACCAGGTTCTTTGAACGCTTACCCCACCCGAAAAACATGTTCAGCGGACCGAACCTGCATTGTTACGGGTTTAACCTCTGTTCATCCTCGTTACGTTTTGCCGAGATCTGATACAAACCAAACCTTCAGACATCTGAACCATGTCACGTGGCATGTGACACAAGACCACTCGAGCCCCATTTCAATACACAGCGGGGGATTCAACCTCGCTCGCGAGGTTGTAGCCAAGCAGGAAAATTCAGCCTGGCCCATGCCCGAGGGAGTCATATTAGCAAGTGCATCAAGACGATCCGCCGCCCTAATTATCGACATGACCCTCTTATCTGCGATACTTATCGTAATCACAAGAGGAAGAATTGTGAATATTTGGAATCCTGACTTGCTGTTCAGTCTAAGTTTTCACTATTGGATTGCGATGGTAATAATCCTGACATCCTCTACATGGTTATATTTTCGTTTGACTGGCGTGGTGTTTTCAAGATCACTCGGTCAAAGGATGTTCGCTCTCGCAATAGTGGCTGAAGATGGATCTGAAATGACAAGCTCCATGTGGGACAAAAGAAGTAGGGGCAAACTCATGTTCTTGATACCGTTGTTCAACATATACCATGCGGCCTATGAGATACAGAGAATCAGACAGAGACACACCCATCAGTCAAATTTGGATCGGAACATCGGATCAATAGTCGTAATATCAAACTCGCTTCCTCCAGCCCTTAGACGTCATTTGAGGTGAATGCGTTGCAAAATCAGATTGACTGGATCCTCTCTGGGGGTTTGTGTGTTTATCCTACAACCACCCAACCCGCCCTCGGCTGCCTACCCTCGCCTGAAAATCTCAACTCACTATTCAGCATCAAAAAAAGAAGTCACGATAAACCGGTTTCAATCGGGGCTGTTAGTTTAGAGCAGGCATCAGATTACGTCATGATTCCAACCAATCTCGAATCATTCCTATCACATTTCGAAAGAGGTGCTATTACCGTCATTCTGCCTGCGAAAAAAGAATTGGACTCGAGACTCGGCACTCAAGGGGTTGCAGTCAGAATACTTGACCATCCAATGGCCCGAGAATTAGTGAGGCAAACAGGGCCGTTATCAGCCACTAGTGCAAATATGTCTGGAACAGACCCGCTTACATCGTGCTCCGATGCTGCTTTAGAATTGGGGGGCCGCGATGCTGGAATCGATTGGATTGATGCCATCTGTCCGGGCGGTCTTCCCAGTACTTTGATATCATGGCCCCTACAGATTGGGCTGAATGCGTCTCGCGCGCCCAAGATTCTGAGAGAAGGAATAATCCCAATTAGAGAGGTAATGAGTGCATGGAAGAATCCGATTTGAAATTCTGGAAAGACGCTGGACACGTGGCACGAAGAACCGTAGAGGGAATCAAAGGAGAAATTGTAGCTGGGAAATCGTGGGACGATTTAATTGATTCAGCAGAGAGATTCATCCGACGACATGGCGGTACACCCGCATTCCCAGTCACTATTTCAGTGAATGATATCGCAGCCCACTACACCACCAATTCCATGCTCTCTAAACCCGAAGGCTTTGAGGGTGAAATGACCTTTGAGAAAGGCGATTTAGTAAAATTGGATGTGGGCGTCCACATCAAAGGCGCACTTGCGGACAACGCGCTAACCGTTGAAGTCGGCGGCGGCGGTAAGCACACAGACCAGATCCGCGCTGCGCGCGAGGCAAGAGACGCCTCTATCGAAGCGATGGTACCAGGAGGCACATGGGCACAAGTAGGCGCAGCAGCTGAACAGGTCCACACAGATGCGGGTTTCCAACCGATCACAAATCTCTGCGGTCACCAGCTAGAGCGCTGGAATTTGCACGCCGGGGTCTCCGTTCCTTCTTTCGATTGCGGGGAATCAAACCAGTCTTTCAAAGGCGGCCCAGAGGTTGATGCATTCTATGCCATTGAACCGTTCAACACCACTGGAAAAAGCGGTAAAATCGAAGACATACCTCCTGCCACCTCATCCAACATCCATCGAGTCACGGGCAACATAACCGTCCGTCGTGCAGTAGCAAAGAAGAAACTGAAGCCGCTTGGCGCCACAATGGCCAGATATATCGAAGAGAGGTATTCCACTCTCCCCTTCGCAGAGAGATGGGCTTACTCCCTCCTCGAGAAGCCATTTCCAGGAGAAGAGCAAGAATCCATCAGAAGAAAGTGGAATGCGTTGATTAAGAAACTCACAAGCATCAGATTTTTGGAATCTTACTCAGCACTAAGGTGTGTAGATAGGGGCCCAGTGGCACAGTTCGAACATACAGTATGGATGACTGAAGGCGGCCCAGAAGTACTCACAGTTGAATGAGAATATGTTTAACTCACCGTTGTGGTCATTCACAAGGGTTATCAAGGCTTGAACTTCTTCGTCAAATCGTACAGGGAACTGAGGTTCTCGCTGAGTGCATCCCATCCCCTCGCTTGTGTCTCTGCCCTGTACACTTCAATAATCGGCGGCGGGAGCCTCGACAGCACCTTTCAAAGTCACGCCGATTACTGCTATCAGGATCAGAAACATCCCAATCGTTTGTTGTGTCGAGGGGTCCTCCCCAAGCAGCAATATCCCCCAGACGATCGTCAGAACCGGCTGAAGCAGAATCGCGAATGATGTATGTGCCGCCGGAAGACGAGGAAGTGCGTAGGTGATAGCAACCCAGCCAACACATTGGCACATTACCGCTAGAAGAAGCAGCCAAGCATGGGCTGGAAAGGTTGGCTGAAATGCAATCGGCTCTATATTTAACGAATTAAGAGGCAGTAAGCCCAAGATCAGAAGACCGAATGCCCCTCCTGCAGTTGCTTCAAATTGAAGCTTTGTAGCAGGAGCCAGGGATTTGTTTGCGTATCTGTAAATGATCAGAAAGGCCGAATAGAAAAACGCGGTGAAAACGCCCGCTATAACCCCCATTTTCGGCCTTTCTCCATATGGGGAATCATCCCATACGCCTGAGATGAATAAGAGTCCTAGTACCACTATTGGAAGAGCAATCACAATCGCCTTATTGGGGCGCTCTCCTAACAACCACCAACTCAACAATGTGACGATTATCACCTGTGAGTTTCCTATGAGGGTCGCAATTCCAGTACCAACCCAGTCAATTGCACTGTGGTATGAAATGAAATCAAACGCCAATACGATTCCTGCACCAAACGCCATCCATTTCCCTCGCCCCTTTCTTTCATCGGTCCCGCCCCACATGAGTGACATGAACCACAGGACAGGTATAGCATACAGCATTCTGAAGAACGCACCAGTCAGCGGACCTTCTCCTGAGATGGTGTATAGCATCGGTGCGAACGAGATTGCAGTCGCACCGGCCAGTGCGATTACCATCAAACTCCTGACTGAATAACCGTCCGGCATCATCGTTTATTTTGGTTCGATGTTTGAAATCCTTCTCCCTATCTTCTCGGTCGATAGTGCAATTCAAACACGCTGAGCCTTGAACACCAATGCTGCCAGACACCCGCCCACCAGTTGCGGGATGAAGTGTATCCACGAGTCTTCGACACTAAGTACGCCTGAAGCAATCATCGACACCGTCACTGCTGGGTTGAACGAGCCACCTGAGATTGATCCAACCGAAAGAGCTCCTGCGAGTACAACCAAAGCGATTGCAGCGCCATAGAATCCATTGCCCTCGGTCGTCTCCGATGTTGCCACATTCAATATCACGTATGCAAGTGCGAATGTAAACAGCAATTCCGCTGCAAACGCAGGTCCTGTTTCGAGAACAAGCTGTTCGACATTGCCCTCAGGGACAAGCACATTCGCTGCAATAAGGGCGCCTGCTGCACCAGCAGCCAATTGAGTTGCGATATATGGCCCCAGATCAGACTTTTCGCACGCTCCTCTGAGATATATTGAGAGCGTCACAGCAGGATTGTAGTGAGCCCCCGAGATGTGTCCACCTGCATATATCATTACCATGAGGGTGGACGCTATTGCAAATGGAGCAAGCGTTCCGGCAGTGCCCAGCAAGGCTGCAGTACAGACAGTAAGGGACAGGAACAGCGTTCCGATGAACTCTGTTGTTAGTTTGGCACGTGTACTGAAATCACTCATCAGCCATCGCATTGGAAGCTAGTGCTTGAAGTTCTCCGCTTTCAAAGAGCTCAAGAGCTATGTCTGATCCTCCAATCAACTTACCACCGATGAAAAGCTGAGGCATCGTTGGGAAACCAGACCAGTCCCTGAGAGCATTTCTTGCTCGTGGATCTGAAAGTACATTCACAGTAGCAAAAGGCACGCCGAGCTTTGATACGACTGAAGCAGCCCTGTTGCTAAACCCGCACTGAGGCGCTTCGGCAGTCCCCTTCATGAAGAGTACGATCTTGTTGTTATCCACTATTTCTTGCAATTCTTCTGATGTCCAATTAAAACCGGTCATGAACGACCCTCCCTTGGTCGGCGTATATGCACTCCTAGAAATTGTTTCTCTCCCTCGCCGTGAGGATCGAAAACCGTGTTGCCCGAGGCCTCTGCCTGCTTCTTGGTCATGCACTTCAAATCTAGCGCATGCACGCTTCCATTCTTGATGTAAGGCATGAAATGTGATAGGATCGGTTGCTGCCTCTCGAGAGGCAGCAAGCCATCGAAAGAGTCAGAGATAACTCTGACATGGAAATGATCTCCAGTACCATGTAGGTCGCTTACCTGAACCTCAGAGTCAGGGACGATCTTTCGAACCTCCTCTTCAATCCACTCATCACTAGGCATATACCGCTTTCAGGCCAGTTAGATTTGAACTATTGTAACGAAAATAGATTATTTTGAACGTATTTCAGAAATATTCTCCGCAATCGAGGCCTTGTCATTTATCAAGCCACTACCGATGACTGCAACATCCACTCCCCATGAGGCTACCATCGATGCGTTGTGTGCCTTGATGCCCCCGTCAATCATCAACTTCGTTCTTCTCCCTCCATCAGAGATTTGTTCATCTATCGCCGCTCTAAAAACACGTACCTTCCCTTCGACTTCTGGCATGAATGACTGCCCCCCTTTGCCTGGCACGACTGACATCACCAATACAAGATCCAACTCAGAAAGGTAGGGCAATATCGCATCGGGTTCTGTATCTGGATTCAGAACAAGCCCAACCATCGTGCCTGATTTTCTTATTTCCGAGATAAGGGCCGCAGGGTCGTTGATGGCCTCTATATGAGCAATAATCAGATCCACCCCTGCATCGGCATACTGCTTCCATGTCCTCTCAGCATTCGTGATCATGAGATGACAATCGACGAAAATGTCCGGTCCCACCCTTTCTCTTACAGATCGCACAACTGCAGGCCCGAATGTAATGGTCTCATTTACCACCCAATTCCCATCCATCACATCAAGATGAATCCAATCTATTCCCGCATCGATGGACTCTTCAAGGACCTCGCCGAGACGTGTGAAATCAGCAGTCAAGATACTCGGCGCGATCTGCATGTCCACATGCCCCTCTGAACAAACAGGTTCTCAACACTTGGGGGGGTACAGATTACGAAATACGCATATGGTCTACAGCAAGGATTCATACATAAGATAGTCAATATCTCGGTCAATGGGCCAAGTCTTGGAAGCGTCAGACTCGAATTTTCAATCCGTGATTTCAGAATCAGAATGGGTATTAGTGGACTTCTGGGCGCCTTGGTGCGGACCATGTAAGATGATTTCACCAGTCCTCCATTCCATCGCCGATGAGAGAGACATCACGATTGCGAAGGTCAACACGGACACTAATCCACTGACCCCTGGTCAGTATGGTGTGAGGGGAATTCCGTTCCTCGTTCTTTTCCACAACGGACAACCCGTCGATCAACACACAGGGGCCGCTCCCAAGCCTTACTTTGACGATTGGTTGAATCGACATATGGCGTAAATATCGAAACAACCGACTCTACGTCAGTCTTGTTTCTCCGCATGCATCTGTAAGCGACTTCTCAATGCTTCATGGAGCCACATACCATCTTCAAGTTCAATCATCAGACCTCTAGAAATCAAAGATTTCGGAGGCCGGCCCACATACCCGACTGATTCAGACAATTCTTTCCAAGGCACGGGTCTTTCCGCTCTGGAAAGAGCCAGAAGAATGGATCGATCTTCATCTGGAAGAACATCCACTATTTCTGAATCTAGAAATCGAATCCAATCACGATGGTTAATCTCACCGTACATTTCCAAGAGCTCGATCGCCAGAGGATGCCCTCCTGTACGCTCATGCAGGGCCTCTGCTGATATCTTGTCCGAGAGGCCCATACTTTCCACCCACATCTCAAGCTCATTTCGACTCAGACCTCCTAGGGCGATTTCAGCGACCCTCCCCCTTGTCATGACATCCCGCCTGTCATAGAAATCTGGAGACGATCTAGATATGACAATCATTCTCGAATGAGAGGCCTCTATAACCTGCATTAATACACCTAGGAGGCGAACCCCATCCTTGTCGAGATTGTGCACATCATCGAGAATTAGGAACAGCTTCGATTTACTACCTATGGATCCATCTTCATCAATCAACGTAGCAGTCAACCTCCTCCTCAGAAGATCGTGATCAAGAGGATTCCCTGGCGGAGGCAGAATGGAAATCAAATCATATGAGTCATCAATTTCATTCTTGTGCCCCAACCCAAGTCTGTGAAATATGCTCGTAGTTAGGCCAATTGCGGTATCCCATGGCTGACATGGATAGTACATGACGAGCATATCCTCAATTCCAGAATTACGCGTCCTGAACCAGTCAGATACCAGAGTAGTCTTTCCGCAACCAGCGACCCCAGTTACCGTACAAATGCCCTCAGTACCTGAAAACCACACATCCAGAGATTTTTTTTCTTCATCCCTACCATGTATGTCTCTTGTCTTCGGGGGCTCAGTGTGGTAGGTAGAATGGGCTCCAGCCATCATCCTTATCGAACCCGGCTCGGTTGTTTTGTTTCGTATTGGCCCGAAACGAATATCTCCGTAACTGAGAGCGCCTTCATGTTGAGCGTGCATCAAAACAGATAGCAGGTCAAGATCCGCCCTCAATCGATCAGACGCCTCTGAAGCTGGTATCTCCAAGAGATCCCCATTCCGACTTCGAACGAGAACGGGCGTTTCTGAAAGCCTATCTTTCACCGCTGCGGCCATTTCCACTCCTAATGACGTGAGATACCATATTTTCTGACGCCGATTTTCACCTCTCACCAAGCGCATGCCCTGCGCAACAACGCCCGTTGCCACCAAATCTCGCATACTCCGAGAAACATTAGGCGGATGGACTGCACATGCTATCGATATCCCCCGCCTAGTAATTTCAGAAGTGACGGTATGGAGATCTACCTGGGATATGTGATTCAATAGATGCAGGAGAATCCTATCTGCCACAGCCACGTTAACACGGGCACCTTCCCCCATGAATCTGCATGAATCAGTCCTGCCATCAATGGTTCGCTCAAATTCCGCCTGATTCCAATTGGATTCAATGGATTCATGAACCCCGTCTTTGCTGAGATGGATGAGGGATGAATGATGACCCGGACTGAGATCGTCGCCGCTCTGAATGAAGCCCTTGCATGGGAACTCAGAGCCATAACCATGTATGCACATTATTCGGCTTATGTCTCTGGAATACACAGATCCCACTTAGCGACCTACTTCAACAACGAAGTCACGGAATCGATAACCCATGCAGCGACTGTCAGGGCCGCCATTGTAAAACTAGACGGGAAAGCCATCACTGAGAGGGATGCAACAGCAATCCCTCATACATCCGACTATCTCGAAATGTTGAAAGAAGCTTACAAGACTGAGAAAAATGCAAGCGAAACGTATGGAAGAATACTGCCTATGATTCAAGAAATCGGAGACTCTGAACTGTACGATGCCCTTGAAGTGATTTATTTTGATGAGCTTCGATCTGTCGAAGAACTCCGTATGATGTTGAAATGATACATCATGCAACCCGATTATGTGCCGTGTCCCCCTCCACCCCCCATGGACTCGTATGAGGAACTACTCAATCGACTCAGAGATATTGATTTGGCATCTCAGATTGGGAGTATCTTGGGCTGGGATCAAGAGGTGATTATGCCCAAAGCCGCTGCGGAAAGCAGGGCAGAGCATCTGGCATGGTTATCCAAAACAGTCCATGAGAAGATTACCGATCCCCGGGTTGGAGAGTTGATATCTGAATTAGATTCAACCTCTTTAGACCAGACCCAGGCTGCCAACCTCAGGCTTGCGACGGTTTCCTATGAGCGTGCTACGTGCCTTCCTGCAGATTTTGTCGAAGAATTCGCACGGTTAAGATCCAATGCTCATCACACATGGGCCAGAGCAAGGAAGGAAGATGATTTTTCTATATTCAGAGACGATATGGAGAAGATCCTCGACATGACACGTAGAAAAGCGGAATACTTTGGTTACAGCGAGTCCCCATACAATGCTCTTCTAGATCAATACGAGACTGGACTTACTGTTAGCCGATTGAACCCACTTTTCAACGGACTACGAGACAGCGTTGCGCCGCTCGTCAGGAAAGTCACAGAATCTGGAAAACAACCAGATATGACTTGGGTCGAACGATCAAAATGGTCAGAATTAGCACAAACCCAACTCAGTCAAAGAGTATCAGAAGCAATAGGATTCGATTTCACCGCTGGAAGGAGAGATGCGTCAGTACATCCTTTTTGTGGGGGCCCCAATCCAAGCGACGTTCGATGGACAACCCGTTATGATGAATCAGAGCCATTCGGATCTTTGTTTGGCTCGATGCATGAAACGGGCCACGGCACATATGAGCAAGGTCGTCCAAGAAATCTCGACTTCCAACCCGCAGGGAAAGCATGCGGGCTCGGCGTCCATGAAAGCCAATCTCGTTTATGGGAAAATCAAGTAGGCCGATCGATCCAATTCTGTGAATGGGTTCTTCCAATGTGGAGGGAATGCTTTCCTGGACAGATGGATGATGTTACGCCTGAGATTCTTTGGAGAAGCGTCAACACCATCCAACCAAGCTACATACGCACTGAATCAGATGAAGCAACATACAATCTTCATATTATGATTAGATATGAATTAGAGAAACTAATGGTCGAAGGCGATATAGAAGTCGATGAAATTCCAGATGCATGGGATGCAATGTATGAGGAATATCTGGGTATCAGACCACCAAATCGTACTATTGGTGTTTTACAAGACATACATTGGTGCATGGGTGCAATCGGTTACTTCCCGACATACACCCTTGGCAACCTCTATGCCGCCCAATTACTAGAAGCAGCTAGAGATGATATCCCCGATCACGATGAGAGAGTGATAAAAGGAGACTTCCATCCTCTTCTTAATTGGATGAGATCGAAAATCCACTCCAGAGGCAGCATCCTTGAGCCTGCTGAACTCATCAAAGAGGCAACAGGCAGCTATCCTTCCCCACAACCGTTTGTTGAGTACCTATCAGACAAGGTGCGACGCCTATATGATATCGAAATCTGAGAGTGAAGTGTAAAAATGAATAGTAGCGCCCGTCTTTCAGACCTGTCTTCATTGGTCAGGTCTCTGAAAGCACCCGTTACAACCATCGCACAGAACGCTAAATCCTTCATCGCCGGAGACGCTGAAGGGATAGCATCCGCTTGGTCTATCACAGATGGTGCCCCCCTCTGGTCAATCAATCTAGAACCTTCTGTGTCATCTATCGTATTCGCCAATGGAATCGTAGCGATTGCGCATGGGGCATCCATAACAGCGGTTAACCCTGATGATGGCGCAATAATTTGGACAATTCCTGTGGACGGTGCTTGTGATTTCGTTGTGTTCGACAATCAATCGCTATGGGTCACTTCTTCTGTTTATGAGATTGAAATCGAAGACTATGTGGCATGTCGAATTATGCGAATCGAACCACGTCGAGGTGTAGTCGAACAATCGATCCCCCTACCTTCTAAAGCATGGACATTAGATGCCTTTGGACGAGGCTGCATCTTGGGATTGGGCAGACCTCAACCAGGCATATACACCATAAAAACAGGAAAAGATGACTTACACCATCTCGAAGACTCTCCTAGAGCCCCAATATCACATTCTTCGATATCCTCCGACAACCGCATGTCATTCACAACTTCAGATTCCCATGCAATCCAAATTGATCAGGTTGGTAAAATCATAGATACGGCGAAAGATGTTGTTCTGGCAGGATTCACACATGATGGAAGATGGACCACCTACAATCAAAATGGAGAAGCTGGGAACGCGGAACCTGATGACGAAGATTTGAATGGCTTCCCACAACATTTCACCAGCACTGATGAGATGACTTTGTTAGCTACGAGGAAACCCGATTCTTCCGGGGCGGTCTTCATTGGGAAAATACGAATGAACTGGACTCACACCAGTGAGATAACGACAGTACACAGCTATTTGGATAGAACAGTGTTGGGCTGCTTAAACGGAGAAGTACTCCTTTTGGAAACCAATGTTTTGAAAAGAAGAATCACCAAACCAGAATTTTCAGATGAAGACGACTCTTTGATTAGAGCACGCCTTAGAATGTTAAGATTTGGAGATAAGAGCAATACCTTGGAAGAGAAATAAGGGTTTATTGACCCCTATTTCCAGTGGACTGCTCTAATATCAAGGAAAGGTTTATGGACTACCCCTTACCCTGTTGACCTTGCCGCTCCGGGGGAGTGGTGTGGGAGGGCTTCGGCACCTCCCGCGGGCCACAAAAACCGATCCAAAAGATCGGAGCGGTGAAACCGACCGTAAAAAGTCGGGGACACACCTTGTCGCTTGTGGGCGACAAGGATGCGGGAGAACCACAGAAGAGCAATTCTGACGCAAGGAAGAAGAGCAAATTTGAGGAGGAAGCTGAGGAAAACGCAACCGAACCCTTCGGGGGGAAAACACAAACCGAATCAGAAAACTATCCCGAAGAGGTGCAACGCAAAAGGGGGAGGAGACAATCCTAGAAGCGTAGTGCGGGAAAGAACCGAAGTAAAAAACGGGAAAGAAACGCACCAGGGACGAGAGCGGAGAGATCCGTGGAGGACTGGCATCGGACGCTGAGGAAATCAGGGACAATACCTGAAGACTAAAGGCGGATACGGTGAAGACGAAGGGGACTTCGTCCTAATCGGCGAATGGTGAAGGCGGACAATGAGCGCCCAAGTCATCTACCCGGGAACACCCGGGCCTTAGGGCCCGGGTGAACCCCAACCGCGGAGTCAGCAGGGGGTTCGCTCCCCCATAGGCAAGCCCCCTGTTGCTCCCACCTTGTCCGTTCGGACGCTTTGTGGTCCCCTCAAACAGACTATCAATCATTTCGTATGACAGAGCACCTCAGAACCGTCTTTTCGAGTAATATGCCTGATACCGTCATTTCGGTCCGATCATATCTTCCGGTTTGACCCACTCATCGAATTCTTCTTCCGTGAGCATGTCCAACTCTATCGCAGACTCCTTCAGAGTAATTCCCTTTTCATGGGCATACTTTGCAATTTTAGCTGCATTATCGTATCCGATGTGAGGATTCAATGCTGTTACGAGCATCAGGGACCTTTCAACCAATTCACCGATCCTCTCTTCATTGGCCTCTAGCCCAATTACGCATTTGTCTGCAAAGGAGATGCAAGAATCTGTCAGAAGTCTGCATGAGTGCAACACATTGTGAATTATCATCGGCTTGTACACATTCAACTCAAAATTACCCTGACTCGCACCTACAGTCACTGCTGTGTGGTTGCCAATAACTTGGCATGCAACCATCGTAATGGCTTCTGCCTGGGTGGGATTCACCTTTCCAGGCATAATGCTGGAGCCAGGCTCATTCTCAGGCAAATTCAACTCACCAAATCCGGATCTTGGCCCAGACCCCATCCATCGAATATCATTCGCGATTTTCATGACGGTGGAAGCAAGTCCGGCCATCGCTCCTGAAGCTTCCAGAAGAGCATCATGTCCTGCCAGTGCAGCAAATTTATTCTCAGCAGGGTAGAATGATAACCCCGTCTCTTCAGAAATTTGACCACATACTAGATCTGGAAACTTCCTTTTTGTATTCAACCCCGTCCCAACGGCAGTCCCTCCGATCGCCAAAGCAAGTAGCGACTCCTCTGCCCGTATTATGCGACCAAGGTCTGCATTGAGCATTGAGATATATCCTGAGAACTCTTGACCGAGAGTAAGAGGAACAGCATCCATGAGATGGGTCCTGCCGATCTTAACAATGTGATCGAACGCCTTTCGCCGGTCGTCTAATTGCTTCAACAGATGTTTGACCGCTGGTATCAATCGATGATGGATTTCTTCCGCTGCTGCTATGTGCATCGCAGTTGGAAACGTATCATTACTCGATTGAGCGCGATTGACGTGGTCATTGGGATGAACTGGGACCTTCGAACCGATGATGCCTCCAGACAATTCAATCGATCGGTTAGAGATAACCTCGTTGGCATTCATATTCGTTTGAGTCCCCGAACCTGTTTGCCATATACGAAGGGGGAAATGCGCGTCCAATGACCCTGAAATGACCTCTTTACAACTTCTAGAAATCAGATTTCCAATTTCCTCATCCAGATCTCCCAACTCAACATTAGCCCTTGCAGCAGCCTGTTTTAGAAGACCAAAAGCTCGTATCATCGAGCGCGGCATAATATCCGAACCAATATCGAAGTTGACAAGCGATCTAGCTGTTTGGGCTCCATAGTATGCATTTTTGGGAACATCGACTTCACCAAGAGAATCAATTTCTTTTCGAGTGTCTTCAGTTATCCCTCCATTCAGAGGGGAAGCCGGAACTGAGACGGGTGGAGAGCTATGACCTTCCAAGCTCTGTTCTATCAAACGAGATATGGTCGCAGATCGACCTTTTGAACGCCCCTTTCCAACTCTACGATCAAGTTTGATTGCTAGATCTTCTGGTATGCTAATGCTAACGATTCGACGGTCACCCGCTCTGTGTTTGGCCATGATTATTTTTATTAATTAATTATTAATAAAACTAATTATTGATGTCTTATCAGTAATTATTCCTCTAATCGATGAACAGAGATGATTTTCTGGGGATCGCGCGGCCTGTCTCCGGGTTTTGTATCGCAGTTCTCAATGTTATACACATTCTCCATACCTGAAACAACCTCTCCAAAAATCGCATGATTGCCATCCAGCCACGGTGTTGGAACGGTGGTTAGAAAGAATTGCGAACCGCCTGTGTTGGGCCCTGCGTTTGCCATAGAGAATAGCCCCGGCCTATCGTGTTTTTTTGCCAGGGCGGATGTCTCACAAGGAATTTTCCATCCAGGGCCTCCCGTACCGGCTCTTCCATCAAATGGGTCCTTTGATCTCGGGCATCCGCCTTGAATCATGAAATTCTTGATCACACGGTGGAAATGTAGCCCATTGTAGAACTCATCATCAACTAACCTGAGGAAGTTGCCGGTTGTCTCCGGGCAGTCCTCAGTGTACAATGCAATATCGATATCTCCAGCACTTGTTGTCATCCTAACCATGGTTGGCATGACCTTGCCAATAGCAAGCAGTCCAATAGCCTAACGATGTGATTCTATGCAACCATCGAGCCAAGCATTACGTCTTGTGGAAGTTCTAACAGCCTAACTGTGCCATCCGGATCCAATGCTCCCAAGACTAGAAATTGGCTGATAAAGCCGGTTGGTAACGTCTTGTCTCCAAGATTTAATGCTCCAACTACGATTCGCCCAATCAACGCTTCACGAGAATAATTTGTAATCTGAGCCGAACTCCAAAGTTTACCAATCACCGGTCCAAAGTCAACCTCAATTTTGTAGGAAGGTTTGCGCATCTCTGGAAATTCCTCGACTTTGAGAATTATTCCAGATCGTAAATCCAATTCAAAATATGCAGCGGCGCCGACATACTCCTTTTTCTCAAGTTTTCTAGGATGATATGGCTGGCTAGAGTCAATTACATGTTCCGACATTCACTCACCTGTAACATCGGAGCGTAGGATGAGTGGATACAAGCCAATCCCCGCAGATCGGAAGGCGTCTTGCCCTCCTTCTTCCCGATCTAGGATCGTAATACAACCCGCCACATCGCAGCCAAGCTCGCGGAGCCTCTCTCCGCATTTTATGGCCGATCCGCCCGTAGTCGTCACATCTTCGAGGATGACGATGCGATCCCCTTCTTTTATGGTCGAACCTTCGATACCCGCCGGATTACCAGTCTTCCTGCCTCCCCGTCCCTTCGCCTCTTTACGAACAATGAAACCTCTGAGTCCGCTTCCCTTTGATGATTTAGCGATGACGATTCCTGTTAGAGGAACCGCACCCAACTCAAGACCGCCAACTGCGTCTACATCACCTATTTCGCCTAATATCTCATGTATCAGAATCCCAATTAAATGAGCACACTCAGGATCCATCATAACTGGCTTCATATCAAAGAAGTGGGGACTTACACGACCACTTGCTAAAGTGAACGGCTCATCTGGAGAGTAAAGGTAAGCAAGGTCCCGAACTCTCGCCGCAAGTCGACCTTGAACTCCCTCTGCGCTATTCGCCATCTTTTCGTAACCGGCGCTCTCGACCAATGAACCTTAGCCGTCGAGAACCCATATTGTCGCCAATGTTCTTGTGGCGCCATCTCGGGGCTTGCTGTACTCGTCTGTTGATTATCATGGATAAGCTATCACATACTGCCTTGGACACGACCTATTTGGAGTCGGAATATCAGGGATATCTGGATATGATGGAGGCACAGACTGATGCAATTTACAAACTCGCATCACAAGCGAGATTGAAAGGAATAGATTTCAAGACAGAGGTCGAGATACCTCGTGCTAAAGATCTTGCTAGTCGTACAGTTAGGCTACTGGACGTCTATCTGAGACCAGAGCCAGACAAATCCCCTCTTGATATCGAAGAAAGACTCAGAGACTTATTGGAATCTCTGGATCGAGAGTCGGCCTCCATCGCCATAGCCAGAGAGTCCGCTAAGATGATGCATGAATTGACCGGAGACCTGCAGAAGTCAATCGATACGGGCCTCAGAGTTGGCCTAGCAGTCCTCACAGAAGCCGTGCTGGTCGCTCCTTTGGAAGGGATAGGAGAAGTCAAGATCCTCAATAATCACGAAGATGGGACTTCCTTCTTGTCGATTGACTTCTGCGGTCCCATAAGAGCTGCAGGAGGGACGGCCCAAGCATTGGGCGTCCTCATTGGTGACGTGATAAGAAGGGAACTAGGCCTCGATAGATACCGGCCAAGTGAAGGAGAAGTAGAGCGAGTCAAGGAAGAGTTCGGCCTCTATCGGGGGGGACTTCAGTACAAACCTCCTCCAGAAGAAGTGGATATGATTGTCAGAGCATGCCCCGTCATGGTGAATGGAGAAGGTACTGAGAGGATTGAGGTAGCCGGTTATAGGGAGGTTCCGAATATACAGGGATCCAGAATTCGTCAAGGTGTGCTTCTGGTCATTGCTGAAGGCCTCTGTCTAAAGGCCCCTAAGATCAAGAAGCATACAGATAGGCTGGGTGTAGAAGGATGGGATTTCATAGATACCCTGGCATCTAAGGGCAAGAAAGATACAGATGAAGCAGCCAATTTGAAACACAGGGCAATAAAACCCAATTCCAGATATATGGATGACATAATTGCTGGCAGACCAGTGTTTGGTGAGCCTTGCGAACCAGGGGGATTCCGTCTTAGATATGGAAGGAGCCGCACAACAGGCCTCGCCGCTGCGGGCCTGAATCCAGTAAGTATGCATGCTCTTGGTGGCTTTCTTTCAGTTGGCACCCAAATGAAAATCGAAAGGCCTGGGAAGGCATGTGCAGTAACCCCCACATCGTCGGTGGAAGGTCCCATGGTCATCTTGAGCGATGGAAATTTCAAGAGAATTCAGAGCGAAGAGGAGTGGCATCGAGTCAAGAACAAGGTAGAACTAATCTGGGACGCCGGAGAGATATTGATTGGCTTTGGAGAATTTCTTGAGAATAACAAGCCACTGGTTCCTTCTTCCTACAACAGGGATTGGTGGGCGAGCGAACTCGCAGCGAAAATAGATATGCCAAACAAACTTGAGCGTCTACTTGAGATTTTGAATCTTGAAGATAGCGAGATACCAGGTGGCCTCCCATTCAATGGGGCAATAAAAAGAGGGGGAGAAACTCCTCATGAGCGAGAACGACGGAGAAGGGATTGGGACAGACTACTCAGATCTGTAGAGTTGAGTTGGAAGCAAACCACCATGATTTCTGAAGAATTTGGGACTGCCATACCTCCTCCTTGGAACCTCTGGTGGTCAGACCTCCCTCTAGTTGCGATTCCAATATTGCTCGAAGCCATCTCCATGTCCGAAATGAATCATGAGAAACTCATAATCCCATTTGTGAATGCAAGTGAAACCCAGAACACCGATGAACGTAACATCTCCATAATCGACCGATACGGCCCGATCAGATTTGCACTGATGAGCTTGGGAATAGAGCACAGAATAAGTGGAAAGAGCATCATCATAGATTCGGGTTGGCAACCATTATGCGACACCCTTTCCGATCAAAACCAGATAGATGGACATGACACTGTGTTAGAGATTACCAATCGAAGACTTTCGGCAATTAGAGAGGCAAGAGACGTACTTGAAGCCGAAAGAAAACGAATTGAACAGATAGAGATAGTTAGGACAGAGCGTAGAATAAGTGCTGAGACAGAGGCCAGACAACAGAATCTCGGTGTGGAGGAGACTGAGAAGATAGGCGATGAAGCCGCTGCTGAGATCGAAGACCCAGGCCCCCCGAATCCAGATGAACTGATGACCTCGAAAATTCTGATTGACGACGATGAAGTAGAACAGTCACTTTGGCTCATCAGAAAAATCTCCAAGCATCATTGGAAAGATGCGGTCCCAACCCGAATAGGGGCCAGAATGGGCCGACCGGAAAAGGCCCAGAGAAGAGAGATGAAGCAGTATACTCACGCACTTTATCCCATTGGAAATAATGGGGGACCGCAAAGGCTGCTCGGTCAAATTGGAAAGGGTGCCCTGAGCGTTGATGTGAGCATAAGGCGCTGCATAGAATGCGGCAGGGATACCCATGAAATCACCTGTCGTCATGACCATGGCGATGGCGATGGCCCTTGTAATGGAAGAACGGAGATAAGGCGACGCAAAGAAAGCACTCGAAGGCTGGGGGAGAAGAGACACGTACAATTCACAACCATTCTAGAATCAGCAAGACAGAACCTCGGCCTCAACTCTCTCCCAAGACCAATAAAGGCGACAAGAGAACTCGAATCCAGGCTACAGACCCCAGAACCTCTCGAGAAAGGAATTTTGAGAGCACTACATGATGTTTCAGTGAACAAAGATGGAACATCCAGGTTCGATATGATCGATGTTCCAATCACCCATTTTCGACCATCGGAGATAGGGACTCCGTGGAGAACCCTCCTGAACCTCGGATATGCTAAAGATATGGATGGAGAACCCCTTTCTTCTGATGAACAGATACTCGAAATATTTCCTCAGGACATCATACTTTCAACCAATGCAGAAGACCATCTCTCGAGAACCTGTAGATTTGTTGATGATGAACTCACAAAAATGTACGATATGCAACCTTTCTACAAATATGAGCGCAAGCAAGATCTCGTCGGACATCTCGCAATAGGACTTGCACCTCACACATCCGGCGGTGTACTTTGTAGAATAATTGGGTGGTCGGACGCATCGGCCGGCTACGCACACCCCCTATTTCATGCTGCGAAAAGGCGCAATTGCGATGGAGATGAGGATTGCATCATGCTACTACTGGAAGGACTCCTTAATTTCTCGAGGGACATTCTTCCATCAAATCGCGGCGGACAAATGGATGCGCCACTTGTGCTCACTACCCAATTACTCCCCAGCCAGATAGACAAAGAAGCACTCAATGTTGACTGCTCGTGGATGTATCCCCCTGAATTCTATGAAGCGACAATGTCTCAGATGCATCCCTCCGAAGTGAAACATGTCGTTGACATGGTAGACAATAGGGTGGGAACAGTGGGAGATGTCCGTGGTTATGGGTGGACTCACGATTCAGCAGGTCTTTCTTCAGGCCCATCAAACTCCCAATACAAGATTCTTGACACAATGAGGGAGAAAATGGATGCACAGCTCGCATTGGCTTCGCAACTTCGTGCAGTCTCAGTCGAGAGAGTCGCCAAGCAAGTCATCGAATCGCACTTCTTGAGAGATATCCGTGGAAATCTAGTTGCATTCTCTAGACAGAAGGTTCGTTGCGTCAAATGTAACACGTCCTATCGCAGAATACCACTTTCAGGATCATGCATTGCTAAAGTAGCGAGAAACGACCAGACAAGAGTTTTAGACAGTTCAAGCGACGATGACCGTGCAAACGTTTGTGGGGGGAATCTGACTCTAACGGTATTCCCAAAGTCAGTCCGAAAGTACATCCAGGTTACGAACGATGTCATGGATATGTATGGTATAGATCTCTACACCAGGCAACGCGTAGAATGGATGCAATCCAGTGTTGACTCACTATTCGATAACGACAAGGTCACTGTAATGACGCTGAGCGATTTTATCTGATTCCTTCGAATCCGAGCACCTCTAGAATATTCTTCATCCAGACCAACTTCTTCAACTTCCTTTCCGGATTGGTGACTCCAGAATACTTCCCAACAATATCCGATCTAGTTCCCAAAAGGTCGATACGACTCACTTCTACACCCATTGCAATTGCAATACAGGCCGCTCTATCACCGTCAGTGAATCCCCCGGGATTACGCATGCCCAGTATCCCATGACGCGTCTGATGCGTCAAAGAAATAGGATGATTTCTTATTTTTGAGATGAGCGACTCCAAAGCCATTCGATTGTCACCATGAGCGTGTATAATGAGTGGAATCCCCCTCTCAATCGCTTCATCAAGGCCCCTGCCCCCATCACCGTCGGTGACAATCGCCACTGTTCGATTCCACCCCTTGGCCGGCTCGTCCAATTCTGAAAAAACTCCTGCTGAGCCATCTGCAATTACCAAGGAACAATCTTTTTCGATTGCTTTTTCGACTTCATACTTCTCAACTGCCGCGCCTACTATGCAGACACATCCCCGCCTATTGAGCAGTTCTGATTTAACATTGGACCAGTTTGAATTAAATCCGTCAAAAGACCAGTTTGGATATCCTTGTTTCATCAATTCATCAATGAGCCATTTGGCGATATCCACGTCTCTTTCCAAACTCCAACCGAATGCCAATCTGATTTCATCCTGTATCTGTAAAAGGTTGGATTTTCGAGTCGGGTCTTCCTGACCCTCCATGTCATACGCCTATCGTGAGCGTTCAAGAACCCTGCCGGTCACTCATAGACGCATGCCGATGCCCGTCACGCCACCGGACCTTGTCGATCCGAGCGCATTGGCACGATATCCATTCCTACCGCAGGCAAGACCGCATATTCGAAAGCTGTTCGATGAGAATGCCATCGACATCGATGCCATCATCGAACAAGGATGGCTTGAGGAGGCGAGATCACTCGGACGCCTCAGGCTTGTGGAATCTATCGTGCACAAGTCAGACGCAGATCCTATGACTTCTGTAGATCTGGCGAATGAGGCATCCAGACTTTTTGCAATAGCCGCATACCAGTATGCCTTCCTTGTCGTATGCGCTTCTTTCGACGAGAGACTCATGGCGCGCTGGGCGGAAGGAGAATCTAGCCTCGCAGACAAAAACATAGGACGAGATAATGAGAGATTCGAATTAGTGGCTGGAACATATCTATCATCCATCGAGGCGGTGTTCCGTGACGGTCAAACGATTTATTCAGTTCCCATAGCAGATTTCTTAGAACTATGTCCGAGAATATCCGGCTCCTATTGGAGGCTTGTCAATAGACCGGTGAAGAACGGCTGGGTAATGCTCGATCCAGCTTCTGGTGAGAGTAGTAGGGAACGCGTTGCGCGACTGATAAAGGAAAGAATTCGCGAGGATTTGATCCAGAGGTGCCGTGAAAGCATGGAAAAAATGTCTGAGCCAATGGCAGATCGATTAGGCGAAGAAGTGACAAGAATAACCGAACTTTTCGGATCCCAAGTCAGATCTGAGATGCCAGTATCGGCTGCCACCCGCGATGATTGGCCTCCCTGCTTTTCAACCTCGGTTGAGGAACTGGCTTCAGGAGTCAACGTAAATCACGTCGGCAGGGTGTTTGTTGCTGCGATGGCCAGGAGCATCGGCATTCCTGTTGATGTGACTTGCTCAATGTTCGAAGGCGCACCTGACTACGACCCTCAAACAACGGCCTATCAAGTCGGCCACGTTTACGAGCGTGAATACACTCCCCATGCTTGTGCAGCACTCAAGGCTGCTGCAAGGTGCCCGGTCTCTCAGGGAGATGACAGGCTATGCGATCAGGAGTGGTTGACGCACCCACTCAAATATCTCCGAGCCAAACAGCGTTCAAGAGCAAGGTTCGAAACATGAGGATTCTCTTCCAGTCGACTATTTTTCTTCCATGTCGGCAAACAATTCAAATCTTCACCCCTTCTATCCCATATCGATACCACCATGGTGAGAACGTTAGTCGTCACTGTCGACCGAGATAATGATCTCGGGGTCAAGGCCGGTGTAAGGGGCCCAGTCATAGGTCGAAAGGCTACTCTGACAGCAGCTTTGAGACTCGGAATCGCAGATCCTGAGGAGAGCGATACAAACGCCATCATGGGAGCACTGCACCATCACGATAGATTAGTTGAAAAATCTGAATCAAACGATGGAGTCGAAGTGGCAATACTCACAGGAGACGTGCGAGTGGGCCCTAGAAGCGATCGGGCGATTGCGAGCCAACTGGATGAAGTCATCCGACTTTTTCAACCCGATACCGCGGTTCTCGTAACAGATGGCGCCGAAGATGAAGCCTCACTTCCGATCATTTCTTCAAGGGTCCGTATCGATCACATCGAGAAAATCATTGTCAGACAGTCCAAAGGAATCGAGAGTACCTACTATTACATTGCAAAGGCAATAGAAGATCCTCGATGGAGAGCAAGGCTCCTCGTGCCAATCGCAACATTCCTTCTGATATTGGGTCTGGGCCTCATCGTACCGAAATACGGCAACATCGTGATAGGTTCACTGCCCCTTATCATAGGTGCATGGATCCTTGCTAAAGGACTTGGATGGGAGCAGCAGCTCGAGCGACTCTTTGATGATATGCGGAGCAGCGCATCCGGCGGGCTATTTTCATCTCTGTTATGGGCAGTTTCGGTAGTTTCTGTTCTATTCAGTATACTCGCTGCATTTGACGTGTTTACGGACAACGTCGCTTACGGTGACAGATCAGCGGTGTGGATATGGGCTAGAGCCATCGACGAGGCTCTACAGTGGTTGGTTATAGCAGGAGTTTGCTTCTCACTTTCACTTGGGGTACTCAGGTGGAAAGAAGGCACATTCCGCGGACAATCAATCCTCATGATTGGATTAGGACTCGTTTCTTATGCATTCATCAATGCTACTGTCGACCTTTTGCAGGAGTGGCCCAATTACCAGCCATCAGTCTCAACGGTGGTTGATGATTGGGGCCTCCCATTCATGTCTGTCGTCTTCTATTATCTCTTGAGAGTTGTAGTTGACTCTTTGAGGAATGAAGACGATGACCCCAATGCAAACCGACATTGGGGGATATGAACGCCTCACCGCCATTATCGCTAAGAACGCTCGATGATGATTACAGGCCAGTGTTCCCCGAGTGTATTGACTGCAGAGGGAAGAAATCGCTCTGCGGGTTAGATCCATGCCCTCTGCTTCTTGAGGTGAGAAATAAGTTCCAGCCGATGAAACCACGAATAGCTGACCGAATCGAAGGCCCATCCCCTCCACAGGTATTTGTCGGAAGATACGGATACCCAGATGTCAGAGTAGGCCCATCTACGATTTGGTCACAGGACAACTCCACTCCGATATCTGATCCAGCACAACTCTACGGCCGCCCTATCGAGGAAGTCGCAACGAGACATGCAGGTTTAGTCACAGGAGGCCAATCAGCCAAAGTATGGGAAGCAAAAAGCCCCGGGAAAGTTCTAGCAGCAACACAAGAAATTGCAATGGCCGAGAAAGAAGTCGAAATCGGAATCGGATTCAGAGGACCAGTCGATTTGAGTACACCTCTGACTTTCGACTCCATGAGCAGACCACTCGGCCCAAGTGGAATAATCGAGGATTTGGAAGTAATCGGACATGCTAGAATCTCCAGGAAAGTTGACTCTATTGTTGAGGAAACAGATCTCTTGGCCACTGACGCAATGGATGAACTCTCAATGAATGGAGTCGGAGAGGCGCATCTTTCCAGATTGTTATCCTCCGGCCTCCTCGGAAAAGACGAGCAAAGACGACTAGTACCTACCAGGTGGTCTATTACAGCGACAGACAGCGCGTTAGGAGATCGAATCTGGAGCCAGATTCTTGATTATCCATCACTTGACAAGATTTACTTACACCGTTCAGAGTACCTGGATAATCGCTTTTGGATAATCACTGCACCCGGATCATGGGCTTTTCAGATGTCCGAGGCATGGATGAAAGACTCATTGTGGTCCAATCCCGGGAACGTGACTTCCGATTGGGAAGATCAACGTCCTAGAACCAAATATGCTGACAACGTCACTGGGGCGTATTACGCAGCACGACTAGCGATCCTAGAGCATCTCAGATCCGCACGAAGATCGGGATCTGCATTTGTGTGGAGGGACATAGGTCCCGGCTATTGGGCACCTGTTGGTGTCTGGCTCATTCGAGAGGCCTGTAGAGAGGCATTGAATACCACCCCTCAGAAATTCGATACAATGAATGATGCAATTTCCACAATAGCCACGGAAGCATCTTCTCGCCAAGAAGTGATGGAATCATGGTTTGCAAAAAGAATGATCCAAGCTAAAATCTCTGATTATTTGTAGGGCGAATGCTCCTTCTCCTTGAATCAGCTATTTTTTCCGGGCCCGCACTCTTTCCAAATAACGAGTATAGTTTCCTGGCCAGATAATAATACGCCCATCCCCCGGAAGCTCCCAGATGGTATCGCAAACCCTATCCAAGAACCATCTATCATGGCTAACTGTGATTATGCTGCCATCATAATCGCTCAGAGCCCCTTCCAAGGCTTCCTTTGCGTCTGTATCCAAATGATTTGTGGGCTCATCCAGCAAGAGAAGATTATTCTCTTCAAGAAGGAGCTTCAACAGGGCTATTCGCGCCCTCTCGCCACCGCTAAGTGCCTTCAATTTGGTACTAACCATATCTTTTGTGAATTGGAACTGCCCCAGCATAGCTCGTATGTCTCCGTACTCCATTCTTGGTTTCAGGGAGCGTATCTGTTCAACTGGGGTCAATTCGAAGTCAAGAGATCGGTGATCTTGGTGAAAGTAGCCAATCTGTACACCAGGCCTGACATCTATTTTCCCGGAATCTAGTTTTATCTCTCCCATTATAGTCCTCAGCAGAGTTGTCTTTCCTGCCCCGTTTCCACCAACCACGCCTATCTTCTGGCCTCTCCTCACACTAGCTTCGACCGACTTGAAAATAGGTCTCTGAAGTCCGTCGAAAAGCAATGTTCCATTTGCTATATCTAGAACTTCAAGACTTGATTTCTCACTTGATTCTAATGTGAATTTCAGTGCACGTCTCGCTTTAGGTTTCAAAGAACGGAGCCATTTCAATTCACGTTGAGAACGATTGATCATTACATGTTTCTGTGAGATTGATTTATCGTACTTATTAGCTGATTTCATAGACTGAACAGCGCCCTTCAATCGGCGCAATTCTTTCTGCGTTTTCTCAATCCGATCTTCAAGAGTCTGTAGAAAGAGCTCTTTCTGCTTGAGATAGGATGTGTAATTACCGGTATATCCCCTGACATGCGCATCTTGCACTTCCAGAACAGCATTACAGATACGATCAAGAAAATACCGGTCATGGCTAACTACAACTATGGCGCCCTTGAAATCAAGCAGAAATCTCTCAAGCCAATCTAGTGTTTCCAAGTCAAGGTGATTCGTAGGCTCATCTAGGAAGAATACCTCGATTTCAGAGAGACCAACAAGCTGGCGAGCAAGAGCAACCTTTGCCCGCTCCCCCCCTGAAAGGGATTCAAGTGGCGTTTCCATGGGGTGCTGTGAGAGATCAAGAGCACGCAGGATCTCCTGCGCATGACTTGCTACGTTCGAACCACCACTTTTTGCATTCATACTCTGCAATTCCTGGTAGCGGTCAATATCTGTCTGCCAATCCCCTTCGTAGAAGGACGGATCAGCCATCTTTGCCTCGATCATAGACAACTCTTCATCGATCTCCTCGAACTGCCGACCTTTTCGACCCAACTCTTCCTCTAGTGTGGCGCCGTCATTGATATCCCTGACCTGTGTTAGAAAAGCGATGCGAAGACCCGGAGCAAATGATATCTCACCTACATCTTGATCTTGTTGAGAAACGGTCCTCAGCAGCGTTGTTTTACCAGCACCATTGTGTCCGACGATCCCAATCCTATCCCCTTCGTCGATTCTGACGTTTACACCTTCTAGAACTGTCACCGGTCCAAAGGAACGGTGCACGTCTTCCAGCCTGATGAGCTCTCGTGCCACGTCATGGCGGGCGTATTGGGGTTGAAGTGGTCATCGGTCAATTATCCGATGCCTCAAAGCATAATCACGCGGTCGGAGGGCCATGGAGTCAACCATCGAGATTAGATGGTCAGGCGACCCAAGCAAAATCAAGAGAGCCATACAGTCGATAGAACCAGATGACCCAGACGCATTCAACGTCGATTTCATACATCATGAATCTTCAATCGAGGCCATTATCACAGTAAAGGCCAGCTCCTTGAGCACTGCCAAAGCAACTGCAGACGACATCCTCGCATGTCTTGGCGCTGCAACAGTTGCAGGCGATGTTTTGGAAGATTGAGGTTGCGATAAAGGTCGCAGAAATACAGGGATATTTATCAGATGAAGGGAATAAAATACATCCCTTCATAGTATCCTCGTTTCTACAGACGCATTATGAATGCAGGACAGATACTAGTGTTCTTGATTGGAAGTTACGCCTCTTTCGCAATAGCGGTAATGGCAGCAGCCCCAATCTTGGCCTAATGAAAAAATAAGACGAACATACCTCTAGGACGGTTAAATTAGCCCCTCTTAGACGCACAAGCATGGGTCTACCCCACGACAGGTCCCATTTGCTTTGGACCGATGTGCCCACAGTACGATTCACCGAATCTATTGATCGCTGGACGAAGACCTTGATGGATGATGACCCATCTGGAACCCGAGAAATCCCAATTGCTCGCACGGTTGCAAAAATAATCGCCAAAGAACCAGGCATACTTGCTGGCCGACCAGTCCTGAATCGCCTCTTTGCTAAGAATTGTCATAATTCACATTTGAAATGGAATATTTCTGAGGGCGACGAATTTCAAGTCGGTGATGTACTGCTGACAATAGAAGCAGATGGAACGGAAATTTTGTCGATTGAGCGCACTGCGATGAATTTGATAACTAGGATGAGCGGTATCGCTACCAAGACGTCAAAATGGGTGAAAATCCTTGATCAGGTAGCTATTGCAGCAACCAGAAAAACACTCTGGGGCGTACTTGACAAGTGGGCTGTACACGTGGGTGGCGGTTTGACGCACAGAATAGACAGATCAGATGCTCCGATGATAAAAGAAAATGACTTGGCACTTTCCTCTTTCTCGCTCACTGAACAAATGTCTGATGCTGCTATAAACAGTGATTTCCTCGTGATTGAAGTTATTTCAATGGAACATGCGCTTTCTGTGGCAGGAGTATGGAAAAACAACATACAGAATAATGAGAACACTAATCTTCTGACGTTGTTACTAGACAACTTGGGCCCCGAGGGATCTAGCGATGTCGCACGTCAACTGGAAACGGAGGGCCTTCGAAATGGACTCGTGCTGGAGGGCTCCGGCGGCGTGCGAACAAGTGAATTGAACAGGTGGGCGAATTCAGGCATGGATGTGGTGTCCTCTGGAGCACTAACAATGGATTCTGCCCCAATTGATATGACGATGCTCATGGAGGCAGATAGATGACCATTCATGATGATCACCCTAGAAGAGACTCGTTGCTTTCAAGGCAGAAGATCGTTGATGCGCAGAACAAGGGTCTGTTAGCAGACTCCGCATTAATCGCGCATGGAAGGGGCGAAGCATTTGATTACCTTCTCGGTGAATGCACTATCCCTTCGGCCAGAAGAGCAGAAGAAGAATCAGTGAACCGCCTTTCTGCTGCGCTCCACCCTGTTATTTCTCTGAATGGAAACTCAACGGTCCTCGCTGGCAGAGATGCAGTGAAGCTGGCAGCTCTGGTAGGCTGCAAGATCGAGATCAATATATTTTACAGAACGGAATCAAGAATCGATCTTCTTTTCCAAACATTGAATCTGATTAAGAATGAGGTCGCTTTTGAAAATCCCTCTGATGAAATCGCCTCTGAAATATGGTCTCAAATGGTCGCCAATGTCGAGATCCTTGGCGTGAGCCCCGATGCCCAGATACCCGGCTTAGACGGTCCAAGGGCCAAATGTTGCAGTCAAGGCATATACGCTTCTGACACAGTACTTGTGCCGCTCGAGGACGGAGATCGCTGCGAAGCCCTAATCCGGATGGGAAAACAAGTACTTGTAGTGGATCTTAACCCTCTTTCTAGAACAGCAAGAACCGCTACTGTTACTATTGTGGATAACGTATCCCGGGCGTTTAATGAGATGGTCAAAATCGCATTGGAAAAGCCAGCATCTCCCCATGTAACATGGGATAATAGATCGACTCTGATAGATGCGATTGACACGATGGGCAAAGCAGCGGCGAGATCATTTGGCCGAGACGCCTAATCAAATTCCGACTTCAGTAATTCCTGGACTCTAGAAGCCACAGCATCGCCCACTTCAGACGTAGTTGCCGATCCACCGATATCATAGGTCTTCGGACCATCAGACGAAAGCACATCCGAGATGGCTTCTTGCAGTATATTTCCACACACATCCAGGCTCTCATCTGAATGTCGAATAGCCAGATTTTCCAACATTAATTGCAGAGACGAAAGCATCGCTACTGGGTTCACTATATTCTTTCCCGCATGCTTGGGAGCAGATCCGTGAACAGGTTCGAACATCATGTGGTGATCACCAAGATTTGCTGAAGCCGCCATCCCCATTCCCCCTTGCAGCACTGATGCTAGATCGGTGGCTATGTCTCCAAACATGTTAGGCAAAACAACGACATCAAGATCCTCAGGATCGCGAACTAACCACATCGTGAAGGCGTCTATGTAAGCCTCCTTAGCATCAACATCAGGATATTGACCGGACATCTCCCTGAATATGGCGCGGAATAATTGACACCCACGGAGCACATTTGATTTGTCGACACAAGTGACGCTCTGTGCCTTCCCGAGCTTCTTAGCCCGGCGTTCCGCAAGATCAAAGCAGAATCTGTGGATTCGTTCACTCCCAGTCCTTGATATCGGTCGAGGGTCCCATTTCACCTCACCCTCGAGTCCGGGGAACTTCTCAATGACGAGCTTCTCGTCCTTTTCCCCAATCGCAGATTGAGCCATCCTCCTCAGAAGAGAATGGTACAAACCCTCTGTGTTTTCGCGAACCATCACTAGGTCGACAAGGGAAGAATCCCAGATTTTCTTATGTACTCCATGCACTTTGTGAAGGATCCCTTCATAGAGCTTCACAGGACGAACGTTTGCGTATAGATCGAGTCCAGACCTAAGGCCGAGAATTACCTCTCCACCCGCTACGTCCCCACTGGGGAGTCTTGCTTCCGGCCAGCCAATGGCGCCAAGGAGAATGGCATCGCTTTGATCGCGACAGATTTCAAACGACCCTTCCGGCCACTGCTCACCTGTTTCGAGATAGTGCTGGCCACCACAGGGAATTTCCCTGATATCGAAGTCCACAGGCCCATGTCTTTGAATTACATCTAGTACTTTTAGCGCCTCACGCATCACTTCTCGACCAGTACCGTCCCCCGGGAGTGCGACGATGCGATACGCGGACATCGTACCTCCCAGAATGAAGTACTTCATCAAGCAACCCCTGTAAAAACCATAGATTATATCATGCACATTGTTCATAGACGTCCATGCAGAAATAGCATCTCATGGGTGATGGTGGTTCTGCCGACGGGAAGACTCCCATCGATATAGCCGGCCTACCGAATTCGGTAGCCATGCTGTGTGATACGATGCTCAGAATAGATCCGGAATGGAGTCTTGACAGATGGCTGGACAGATGCGCCACAGAAGAACTCGAATTAGCCTCATCGCATCTCGGGAGGGAGAAAATGCGATTAGAGCAGAGACTTCGACGAGTGGAAGACATTGCAAGACAACTCGGGAGAACCCAAGAAGCCAATGTGTTGATTCAGAATGACCCCCTTCAGAGAAATTTGTTCGACGTATATGAGGCGGATGCATCAGAAAACGAGGAAATTGGAAAAATCCTCGATGAAGCAGCCCGAGCTGCATCCCCCACTCCACAGAGAGCAATCGATGATGACCCACTGCTCGCAATAATCGCTGCGAGAATCTTAGATATGGCTGAGCATGCTCACGCCGAAGGATCTGATAGCATCAGATGGGAAGAAGTAATGGAGGAATTGATTCCTGGGGGAATCTCAGAAGAGGAAGTCGACGAGGCGTTCGCACATCTTATTCAGAATGAACAATTAATCGAATTCGCATTCGGAAAATTCACAATCAACGAATCCCGTTGAATCGTCCGAGAAATTGATTTTATGGAGCATATTCTGGAATCCGTAGTATCAGAGTTGATGCAAGATGTTAATTCCTATATCCTCTCTAATTGAAGACATACTGTTCAGCGTAGCCGAGTTGTGAGGAGATTCAATAGATGGGAATTCATCCAAAAATAGGTATCACAGGATTGCCAAAATCAGGCAAGTCCGCCGTTCTAGAGAAAGTCGTTGAGATGATGATCAGCGAGAGAACCGAGGAGCGCAGAACACGGAACGAACGCTTCCAGGACCGTCCAATCATCGGAGGAATGAGAACAGAGCCCATTCTCGATGATGGAGTCAGAGTCGGCTTCGAATGCGTTGACATAATCACTGGAGACAGAGCCGTGATAGCACACAAGGACATCGACTCTAGGCATACAATCCTTGGAATGGGAATCGACCCCACAGGACTCGACAAGGTCGCCGTCCCCGCGATCGAGCGAACGGTCGAGTCATGTGAGATGCTTGTCATCGATGAGATTGGAAAATTCTCCGTTGAGTCCGAGGCCTTTGTCGAGGCAGTCCGCGCCGCTCTAGAATTTGATATGCCGACCGTCTTGACATTGCACAAGAAATCTAGACACCCTCTCCTTCAAGACATTCGCAGAAGAGACGATGCCAGAATCCTTGAAGTCACACCTGTCAATCGTGCACTTTTGCCATACAAGGTGCACAAGCTGGTCCGTGAGACCTACTGACTTATTGCTTGAGAACCCAGCACTCGCTCTGATAGCCATATGGACACGCCTGCAGGCCGAGCCTCTCGTATTTTCTTTGGTTTCTCTGTATCGCTCTTTCTCATACTCGCACTTGGTCTGCGAAGTGGCTTTCTGTCAACCGCTCAATGCGAATCAAATTGTACTTCTGATTTGCCGATTGTCGTCACTATGCTTTTCACCGCTATCTTATCGATGTATGCCTATTGGGCATTGAGAGCCGCAACTCCTGTTCCTTTCCAGAAACAACTACATTCAATCTTCTCGGATGAATCTGAAGTAGTTATGTGGAATCGTCTGGAAGGCGAGAGGGTGGATTCTGACGATATTGAAAGAATGTCAGATGCATGGGCCAAATTAGAGGTTGGCCTCGGAACAGAAGAATCCGAGTAACTAAGCGAAAACTTGACTCTCCTCCGGCTCCCGTAGAGGTCCGATGTCTTCTATCCCGGAGGATCTGAGCTACACCGAAGAGCATGAATGGATGAGGGTCTCCGACGGCGTGGCCACGATTGGAATCACTGATTATGCTCAGGATGCCTTGACGGATGTCGTATGGGTCGAATTGCCGATGATCGGCGACCAGGTCAGATCTATGGAGGCCTTCGCAAGTGTGGAATCGGTGAAATCCGTATCTGAAATATATGCTCCAATTTCAGGAGAAGTTGTGGAAGTAAACGAAGAACTCGAAACAACCCCTGAGGCCATAAATGAAGATCCATATGGAAATGGCTGGATATGCAAAATAAGACTAGAGTCCGAAGAATCCTCCAAACTTCTGAGCGCTCAACAATATAGGACTCTAATCGGTGATTGATGCATGTCTCTAATCCACCTGTATGTGGATGGATCATGCGGAGATAACAGGAATGTAACGAAGGATACGATAGCGGGTTGGGGCGTCTGTATAGTATCCGGAGATTCCGGCACAGGGCGTGGTCAGGGCGACGTGATGGAAGAGATCAGCGGGAGGGTGATCACCAACCCAGGCGCCCCTGGGTACATCGGCGCTTCCATCGGCTCGAACAACACCGCCGAGCTTTCTGCGATTGCCCATGCACTCAGATGGCTTCTGATAAACGGCGAAGAGAGCCCCGCGAGGATAAGATCAGACTCATCATACGCATCTAACTTGGCGACAGGGGCATGGAAGCCCAAGACCAACAAAGAAATCGCACACAGGGTGAGGGAGCTATGGATCGAATGCGAATCTGCAAGGCCCCTTTCTATCGAGCACGTCAGGGCGCACCGAGGACACCGTTGGAACGAACGTGCAGATCATCTTGCCTACAGGGCAATGGAAGGAAGAAACCCAGAACCACTTCAATTCTGGAAGCCAGGTGTAAGATAATCAAGATTCACTCAGATACCCTGAACTGAGTATTGCATAAGTCCCTTGCAAGACCATCAGCGCACCTATCAGATTCAGAATTAGACCACCTGCAGGGGGAAAGGGGCCAGATGCATAC
>Ga0208277_1000275_pt1 | contig 30918 bp, 27 predicted proteins | sample ETNtaG_5_FD_185782 | JGI IMG/M metagenome (GOLD analysis project Ga0208277, IMG submission 185782) | Marine microbial and viral communities from oxygen minimum zone, Eastern Pacific Ocean - ETNP201406SV205 (SPAdes) (version 2) | ecosystem: Environmental > Aquatic > Marine > Oceanic ...
CCAGTCAGTAGTCGTGATGGTGGGTGGCACGTAAATTTCGTTACTTGCTCTGAGAATTGAGTCGAAATGAAACCTTGTGACTATCGTTCCTTTGAAATAGGGGATTCAAGTCGGGAGCCTGCCTATATGGCCACTGGGCGACCAGTGAACACGGGGGAACCGTAAAATGAGTACAGACAAAGATCTTGGAGACGACTTCCTGTATATTCTGCGAATTGCAGATGCAGACATCGATGGTATGCGCCCCATCGGAATGGGAATGACAAGCGTAAAGGGCATAGGTCAACGTACTGCACGTCGACTATGCCAATTAGCGCAAATCGACCCGTCTAAATTAGGGGGTCATTTGTCTGATGACGAACAAGAACGTCTCCGATCTGTAATCGATTCATATCCTACCTTTGTACCACATTGGTTGTTAAATCGACAGCGCGATTTAGAAACCAATGAAGATGCTCACCTTTTCTCTCAAGAGGTTAAGATGACAAGAGATGATGACATTGCTCGTCTTGCTGAGATGAAGACATATCGAGGATTGCGCCATAGAACTGGTCACAAGGTCAGAGGACAGAGATTGCGAAGCAATGGTCGTTCAGGTCTAACGCTTGGAGTTCAGAAGAAGAAGTGAGAGGTGATTAAATGGGCCAACCTAAGTTTTCTAGACCAAAGACACAGACACCTACTCACCCTTGGAAGGCTGAGCGTATCGAAGAAGAACATGCCTTGAAGGAGCAATATGGTCTCAAGCGCATCGGTGGAATGAAAGAAATCTGGCGTGAGAGAAGTGCTCTTCGTAGACATAGACAATTAGCTATGAAACTGATTGGACGTGTTGATACATCAGAGGGGCATTTTAAGCGTGAAAAAGAAGAGTTCCTAGGTTCAATGCAACGTAAGGGCCTAATTTCTGAGGAATCAGATTTAGATGACGTTCTACAAATTTCTGTAGAAAATATGCTTGATCGCCGCCTACAATCTCAAGTTTATTACAAGGGATTTGCACCATCTATGCGTGCGGCTAGAAATATGATTGTTCACGGGCATATTGTACTAGGTAACCAGAGAATGAATGTTCCAGGTTACCATGTGTTGAGAGAACAAGAATCAGAGATTTCTTACCACCCTAGTTCTAATTTCAATGATCCAAATCATGCGATTCGTCAAGAAATGGATCGTAGAAGACAAACAGTTGGCGGTGAAGATTCTGCTGATGTTACTCAACAGGTTCGAGATGCTCATTCTGATGAAGAATTTATTGAACAAATCAAGGCGGATGAAGCAGCGATGGATGCTGCTGCAAATGAGAATGGAGGTGAAGCTTAATGGGTCACAAAGCGGTTGTCCATATTTTTACATCTCACAACAATATTCTCATTACAGCCACTGATTTGACTGGAGCAGAAACGATTTGCAAAGTTTCAGGAGGCATGATTGTCTCAAGTGGCGCTGATCAAAGCGGGCAATTTGCATCTACTCGTGCAGCTGAGCAAATTGCTGAGATGCTAAATGAGAAAGACTTCGATCAGGTGATTGTGAAGTACCGAGGAGCAGGAGGAAATCGTTCCCCTTCAGCACCAGGTGCAACTTCGGCTATCCGCGCTCTTACAAGAGCAGGGATGACAATTACACGGATAGAAGATGTAACCCCAATTCCTACTGATGGTACCAAGAAAAAGGGTGGCAGAAGAGGACGAAGAGTTTGATAATGGAGGAGTAGAAATGGATAGCGAGATTATTGAAGAAGAAAATCACCACATTCGAATTCTGTTGAAAGGCACAGATCGTGCAAGTGTCAATGCACTTCGAAGAACTATGATTGGAGATACCCCAAAGATGGCAATTCACCGAATTAGGTTTACACAGTCTACAATTGAAGAAGAGGGAGTTATTTGGGAGAGTGTTGGTCCACTACCTGACGAAATTGTCGCCCATCGATTGGCGATGATTCCAATTCCATCTGAAGGTTCAGAATTCCATATGCCTGAGGAATGCCCGAATTGTGCAGATATTGTTGAATCTCAGCGAGGATGTCCTTTGTGCGAAATCATCTATCGTTGTATGGTTCGTGGAGAACCTGAAGGACGAGCAGTGAAAGCAAGAGATCTTGAGGTACTAGGAGATTTAAAATTCTCAATTCCCGAAGAATTTGAAGAGATTACTATCACTAAATTATACGAAGGCCAGACAATTGATTTCATTGCTCGTGCGATTAAGGGACACGGACGAGACCACGTTAAGTGGCAACCAGTAGCAGGAATTACATTCTATGCGCGTCAACATGCGGTTTTGAATGATAAGAAAGCCGCTAAGTTGTTGTGGGGATTAGATCTTTCAATCAAGGAGAAGGACTTTGGAAAGAATGGAAGAATGGAAGATATTTTCCTGGTTGATCAAATGAAGGAAGATTTACTTCACGTTGGCCCAAGTACCGATCATGGAAGAGATTTCGGTGACGCAATCACCCTAGAAGATGTACCCGGTGAATTTATTCTTGAATACGAATCAGATGGTGCAATGAGTCCAAAAAGAATCTTTGAAGACGCAAATCAAATACTTTCGGCACGTTTGGATAATATTTCGGCAGACCTTGAAGAAGTACTTTGATTCAGCCTATACTGATGGTCGTTACGACTTCGTCACGTTCAGGCGCTCATGTCACGCTTGTTTTTACTGTTCATTCAGATTCTGATGATCCTTTAGAACAGGGTTCTTACGGTGTTGGGCTTTGTTTAGAGGCTGGACTTTCTACATCTTGTAGATCTGACCCCTCAACTTCAATGGGTGTTACAGTCATCATCAATGGTAATCCATCAGATGAAAAATTACAACGAGAGGTTCTTTCGGAATGCATCAAATTAGATTCAAATTTATCAACTATGCATCATACATTTGATGTCCAATCTCAATTACCATTTTCTCAAGGATTTGGCCTATCTGCTGCCGGAGCTCTTTCTGCAGCTAGATGTTTACTTGCAATGTCGACCCTCCCTCCTAAAGAACAAGATCGTGCTGCTTGGATGATTGCACACCGTGTTGAAAGAAAACTTAGTGGAGGATTAGGAGACGTTACAGCATTACATGCAGGAGGGGTTGCTAGACGAACAAGTCCCGGCTCACCCTATCGCCTTGTTGATGATGAATTCCAACCGGGTCCAGGTAAATCGGAAGCATGGGAAAGTCCAATTCCAGTACTTGCAGTATGGCGTAAGACGAAGTCTAGACATACATCAGAATATATTGATTCCGAGGAATGGAGTTCGAAAATTCGGTTAGCAGGTGTTCAAGGAATGAAGTCACTGGGAGTGAGTGAATGGGATGAATCTCGATGGCATCAAATCATCCATGAAGCCGATAAATTCGCCGAAAATTCTGGACTATTAGATGATGCAGAACGTCGAGAACTTCTCAATGAAGTAAGATGGGCATTAAGGTCCTTTGAACCCAAACTGTCTGTTCTTCTTTGCATGCTTGGAGAAAGTGTAGTTGTAATTCCCAAAGATGTAGAAGATGATGGCTGGATTGAATATGCAGAAATTCTAATCGATAGATTAACTGATTTTGGATTTTTATCTACAAGAATCAGCCGTATTTCATGAACGTTTTTCATTATGTTCAATCAAAATACTAAGATCAACAGGACCAGAATCTAATTTTTGAGCACCGTGTAAATTTAATCCATCACAAAAACCATGACGGTAAATTATTGCTCCATGCCCATATGCTTCTGTATATCTATTGATTTGCTTCTGGGTTTTTTTCCTAGGAAAATTCAATGCTGAACCGAAGAAATGCTTAGCATCTATCCAAGCACATGGAATTCCATTAATTCTTAAATCATCTAAGAATAATAGGTCAGGAGTACGAACGGGCCGTCCTTCAGATTCTACTTGTTCTTTGACCAACTCACTTTGTCGTCGAAAACGAACGCCTAATTTTTCAAAATGATCACATAATATGTCTTCAAAAAGATCAGCTGCAAGATGTGTTTCCGTCTGGTCTACATTTGAGACTCTATCAGAATCTTCTGCAATTCTAAATTGTTCTTGATCACGTTCATTCATTTTTCCTGGTTCTTTGAGTAATGTTTTAATTCTATTTTTTCCGAAGTTTCTAGCGCTTAAAATAGCTCGAAATACATTTACTGGAGGGCCATCAACGATTTTTGCCAATTCTAAAATGCCAGTGCCCTTATCGTAACGACGCTTCAACTCCTGTTTTCGATCCATGATTCGATGATGCGAATAGACAGATTTTTCTTGATTAATTGCAGAACGTAATGATAGTGCTTGTTCAAGAGTAATCGGAAAGTCAGAGATTATCTCTGCAATTTCATCTACCTTTTCATCTGATAAGAATCCGAATTCACCTCGTTTTACAATTCGTTTGCCCACATTTTTCTGTACTTCAATTGGTACTGGATTTACAGACCAATCAATATGAACAGTTTTGGGAGAAGGATCAATATCATTTGGTATCCCCATTGGACGAGGACTAAGTTCAAATCGTTGAATCGCTTTTCTACATGTTAGTTCATCACGAACATCCCATTTTTCTTCTTCGCTCACATACTGGGCTGGTCAACGACCATCTATGAACACGAGGGTTTGGTTTCAATGAAAAGCGAGACCCGGTTGTAAAGGAACAGCAAATCTTGCCTTTCCGGCCACATCTTCACCATTTCCAGCAGCATAAACTTCAACTCCTTGAATATCGATAGATTCTGAAATAAATTCAGCAGCTCGTAAGATGTATTCTGCTTCATCAAACCCAGATGTAACTAAGATTCGTTCTCCTTCACTCAAGGTAAATACTCGCCCCCGAGATTTTTTCGAACCAATAGTCAGCATCCTCCAATATTGCATTACTTCTCCTCTGATGGAATCATCTTGGAAAAGTGAATGAGATTGAATAAATGCTTGACCTTCTCTCATGAAATCAAAGTCTTGAGAATGCAATTCTATTGCTTTAAGCATCAGTTCAATTTTCCACTCAGGAGATGTCTGAATAACTAATTTTGTAACAGGATCTTCACTATGTCTTTGAGCTAGACCCTTAACATTCCTTGCATTATCAATAAGATTACGAAGTGTTGATTCTGCAGCCAAAGTAGCAATATCATCATCATTGTCCACGGCATCATTTATTGTTGATTCAGCCAATAGGATATCTTCTCCAAGTCTAAGATTCCATTCTTCTGCAATATGTGGAGTTGCAGGATAGAGCATTTCTCCCCAGTTCTTCATATGTTCAAGAAGTGCTTTTCTTCCAATTCCTCCACGTCGAATTGCCCACTGCAAGTCACTTAACATATCGAAGTGACTAATCATTACTCCTTCCCTAATTCGTACATCATTCATTGCATTCTGCCATTTAGAGAAATTGAATCTCCTTTTTGCAGATAACCAATTATCCATTGGCCCATCGTCATTTGAAATTGAATCAATTAACTCCAAACAATTGAAAATTTGATGCATTTGACGATGATTTGCTTCCAGCGCGGAATCGGACCACTCCATTCCTGCTTCTGGATTTGCACTAAAGAGAATGAATAAACGAACTGTATCAGCACCATATTTTTTGATCATAATTTCAGGACTAACTGTATTGCCCAAACTCTTACTCATTTTCGCCGATCTTGAGTTTAATATTACATCGCACACAGGACATTTCTTGCCTTCTAAATCCACATGGTATTCAATATTACAATCAATACAATATGGAGTTGGAGAATTAACCATTCCTTGACAAACTAAGCGAGAGAATGGTTCAGAGACATCATTCAGTCCAGCATCTCGAAGTGCTTTAGTAAAGAATCGTGCATATAGAAGGTGCATGATTGCATGTTCAATCCCCCCAATATAGAGGTCAACTCCACCAGACATCCAATAATCTGCTTCTAATTTATTGAATGGAGCAGAATCATTGAGGGCGTCAGTGAAACGTAAGAAATACCATGAAGAGTCATAAAATGTATCCATTGTATCTGTTTCACGCCTTGCCCACCCTCCACATTTTGGACAAATAGTATTTACAAATTCTTCATGTGAATCCAACGGATTACCAGACTGACCTTCTTTGAAAATTACATCTAATGGGAGCTTAACCGGCAAATCATTTTCAGGTACTGGAACTTGACCACACTCTTCACAATGAATAATTGGAATTGGAGTCCCCCAGAATCTTTGTCTGCTTAGTAACCAATCCTTTAGTCGATATTGTACAGTTCCTTGACCCATTTTTATTTGCTCTAATGCATCAATTACTGCAGATTTTGCATCATCACCATATAGGCCATCAAATTCAGATTTTTCTGAATTTATCATCCATCCTAATCCTTCGAATGCTCGTCCAGTGACTTTCGGGTCCTTCCCTTCTTCTTCTGAAAGAACTTGTTTAATTGGTAAATTGTATTTCTTTGCAAAGTCATGATCTCTTTGATCATGTCCCGGCACAGCCATTACTGCGCCGGTTCCATATGATGCGACAACGAAATTCCCAGCATAAATTGGTACTTCTTTCCCAGTCAATGGGTTTAGAGCATAACGCCCTAAGAAAACACCCTTTTTATCCCGTATCATATTGATACGATCAAATTCTGAGACTTTGGAACACTCATCAGCTAGCTCCTTAAAACTTGATTCAAATTCAGTTCCATTCACAAGGCCTTCACAAAGTTGGTGTTCGGGAGCCAATGTTAGAAATGTAACTCCAAAAATCGTATCTGGCCTAGTAGTAAATACACTAATTTCAGAATCTTCACCTACAATACTGAAATTTATTTCGGCACCATGGGAGCGCCCAATCCAATTTTTTTGCATGACCTTAACATTCTCTGGAAATTCTATATGTTCTAACTGATCAAGTAATTCGTCGGCATATTCAGTCATCTTCAGCCACCAACTTGGAAAGTGTTTCTGACGAACTTCCTCATTACATCTCCAACAACGATTATTCTTGACTTGTTCATTTGCCAAAACAGTGTCACACGAATCACACCAGTTTGTAGGTGCAGTTCGACGTTCTACCAATCCCATTTCATAAAATTTCAGAAAAATCCATTGATTCCAATGATAGTATGTTGAATCACTTGTCGCTAATTCTCTTCTCCAATCATAAGAGAATCCCATTCGAATCAAATCGCCTCGAATACTTTCGATATTTGACCACGTAACGTCATGGGGATGTCCACCTATTTTTTTAGCAGCATTTTCTGCTGGCATTCCAAACGAATCATACCCCATAGGATAGAGTACATTATATCCAGTTAGACGCCGATATCGAGCCATACTATCTCCAATACTGTAATTTCTTACATGGCCCATGTGCATATGTCCCGAGGGATATGGAAACATTTCTAGACAGTAGAATTTCGGGCGGTTTTCATCAACTTCTGAATGAAAAATATCTCTTTCATCCCATGTTTGTTGCCATTTCAATTCAATTTCTTCGGGATTGTAACCACTCACTACATCACCTCCGATATTTCATCGATTGAGTCTTAGTTATTCAAATCGGTGGGATTTCTCTTACCTATCTTGGGGGAAATCAGTACTTTCCAACAAGAAAATAGCTTCTCTAGTTAAGCGATATCTGTATCTCAAACCGACTTTATCCCGTTCGATTAGGCCATACCCCTCCAACGTTTTCAGATGGTGACTAATCAATTGTTGACTACTCTCTAATCGGTCTGAGAGTTCCTTTTGACTTAAATTCACAATTTCATTTCCAGTAGCATCCAATAAATCAAGAATTCGCCCTTGTAGAGAATTAGGATCAGGAGTAAGAAGGGGAACTGGTAGATTATTTCCATCCAGATGTTGATCCACAGTAGATGGATAGTATCTCATCATTCTTCCATCTCTTCTCCTCCATAGTAGTTCTTGATTTTCAAGCACCTTTAGATGATGTGCAAGTTGTCCATTACTCATGTCTAGTGCTCCAAGTAATGCCCGGAAATGAACTCCAGGATTTGCAACTAGATACCCGATTACTCGCCCCCGTTGAAATTCACCATCATAGTCTCTTCTTCGGACCATTCCAATCAGTGCAAGACCTCCATTTAGTGTAGCAATTCGAATCCATTCTGTATTCAAGAGGAAGACTAAACAGAGTGATAACAATGAAGTTGTAACAACCACAGCTGTAGCTGGAACAATAAGTTCAACAATTGTTTCAGGAGGTTCATTCTCAGTTTCGGATGAAACAAGAACCAAATTTTCTGGAGACCATTGATCAATTACCTCTTGAACAACAAAACCTCCTTCCCATTTTGAGCAATGTTCAGGAATATCAGATGGCGAATTAATTATTCGAAAAGCACCTTGGTCACCTGTTACTGGGTTTAATGAAACATCTTCAGATCCCACAAGAACCATTTCTTCACCAGAGGGCGTAGTTAGCACCCAACATCCACCAGTCTCGGTTCTTACATGATTCCAAGTTCCTTCTAAGAGAGTGGAAATGATTACTTCTTCTTGTTTTTCATTTTGAATTTCTTCTTCATTTGATTCAACAATTTCTTCATTTGTAATTTCTTCTTCTTGCGGCGATTCAATTACATGAGTAATTTCCATTTCAAGAGATGGATAAGATCGTAATGTAATCTGAATTAAGTGAGTTCCATCTAAAATGTCATCTTTCAAAATTAAATCAACCGGAATATCAGGAATATCAATAGAATCACCTGTTTTTAATGTTGAAACTGAATCAAAAATTCCACAGCCATTGGTGGATGAAGAAATTCTAGAATCATCATCTCTCATTGCATTGGTTCTAATGACACAATCATCTTCCCACATTAATGTGAAATCTTCCTCTCCTAGGTTAGTTACAGAAAGATCTAGTTCAATTCCTTTCTCGGTTTCAATCAATGAATCGATGACTAAATCGATATTGTCGGTTGATTGGAGATTTGCCCGACATTGTTCCGCAACCAACCCATCTTTAACTTCAAACGGTAGAGATGTAGAAATTCCTTGTCCTGGAATTTTGATTACTGCTGCCATTTGGCTCCCATGCCACCCACATCCTGCATCATATGTTGCAGAAATACTTGTTTCTTGTAGGGTAATTATTGATGAAGGTTGAATTTTAATTGTTTCAATAGGTCCTTGACAATCATCATCATTCCACGCATCATCATGGATTAACGCCCCCATTTCATTCACAATATATATTGAAGATGGGCAACTAGTATCATATTCTACAGTTCTAGCAATTGGCCCATCATTGCGAATGAAAATATCAAAATCCATTTCAGATCCTGTAGGTGCAACCCCATCTCTAAGAGATAACGAATCAACAATTAGCGATAATCCAGAAGTATCTTCTAAAGTTTCTAGATTATGATTCCATTCTTGAGTCGTAGCACTATCCTCGCCCCCCATCATCCAAATTGATGAAGTTAGAACTCCGTTTGTTTCTATATTTGATAGGGAATATGTAATCCATCCCAAATGATGGCTTTCACCACCTTGGATAGTCACTCCGTTCCCGCACCCCATATTTGATAGCGAAGTAGGTTGATTTGTAATTGACCAAAGAACATCGCAGGATTCTAATCCGGTAATTGTAATTGCTTCCATTCCAGAATTGTATATCTTTGCACTCATTAGTAATACATCACTAGAGGTACTAGAATCAGAATTTAACGAGAAAGGTGAAAAATCAGCTTCAAAATGTAAATCTGAGGGAAGAGAAAGAGGATGTTTTAGATTAATTTCTAAGTCTGCGGGTACAGTGTCAAATCCGGCTATTGTTCGAATAATATAGGTTCCTTCGGGTAGAAAACCATCATCATTCGTCCAATCATAATTTATTGTTCCCACATCTAAAATTTCGGATGAATCAAGAGTTTCACCACGTTTTTGATTTGGACATAATCGATGATTATCAAAATCATATACTATCTCATTATTTTCGTTTATGATTTGGAACGTTGCCATACAACTTGGATTCAATTCAATTGATACATCATTGATTCCTGTATTTTTTAGTGAAACCTCAAACGAAGAAACCGTTCCCGCGAAATAGTGTAAACCGTCATGCGGCTCTAATCCATCTGTCAGAGTAATTACTTGTTCTTCATTTTCGGCTTGAACACTTCCAATGAGTGTAAAAAATAGAATCAGGGCCAAAACTAGAGAATGCTGACGCTGGCCCATGGAATATTCTTGTAACTCGTCATGTATCAACTGATTGGTACATAGATATTGTATCATAAACGCCTATATCCATCCTCTTTCTGATAAGAACATGCTCAAACCAGGGGAATTCCACCGTTCTGTCGATTCCAGCGGAATTGAAATTTGGGTCACCCAAATGGGTGGGTATATGAACATGAATACCGCTTTTATTGACAGAGAAAATGAAATTGTTGCAATAGTTGATCCCTTTGATTCTCTACGTTGGGTTGAAGCTTTGAAGGAAGAGGGACTTAGGCCAACTCATCTACTTTATACGCATACTCATCGAGATCATGCTGCAGGATTTCCGCAAATGAAAAGGCTCGTTCCTGATTTACAAGTATGGGGCCATTCGGAATGTAATCATCCTGGTCTTTTGGCACATGTAGTCTTTAGAAAAGTGGATTTCACTCATATTTGGGAAAATCCTCCTCAAACTGAAGTAAATTGGTCTCAAGGTAATATTTCTCTAACAGTCACTCATTCTCCAGGTCATGCTCCAGGTCATGTCACTCTTCATGGCCATGGTGTGTATCATGCAGGTGATTTGTTGTTTACATATGCTTGTGGTAGAGATGATCTACCAGGCAGCGATCCATTGGCATTGTTGAGTAGTTTATCATATGCGAAACGTCAGTTGGAAGATTTACCTCCTGAATGGCGATTAATCCCTGGCCATAGATATGATTGGATAGATGGCACAACTCCAGATTGGGTTTCAATTGCTGCTTGTCTAGAGTATAATTATGCTCTTAATTCCCCAAATCTCATTAATTTTGAATGAAATCATAAATCCTCAAGAGAAGGAATTGAAGCTAGTGCTTCAGCAGCTTCTTGTTCTTGATGTAATTGCCATTGAGGCTTTTCTACCCATCCTAATTCCTTTGCCTTTTCGAAATCTCCTTGTTGAGCATAATATTCTGCCCATTTAGCTCTTCGATCTTCTTCATCATTGAATGCTTCTTCTTGAGCTTGCATCCTCCTTTGCTCGCCTACATATCGTCGCTTTGCAGCCTGTCTAGATACCATCGCCATCAAGATAGCAGCTAACAGGAGAGCGACAATACCCACGATACCCAAAGTAGCAATTTGAACGAAATTTGTTCCTTCTTGCTGAGATTCCTCACTATTTTCTTCGATAATTGCGCAGGTTGCACCAAATTCAAATTGCTCTGGGTCATAAGGGCATGAATCACTTAAATCCGAAGTTCCATCGCCATCAGAATCTAAACATCCAAGCCTATCTTTCCAGGAAGTACCTGGTTGAGATTTACAATCATCTGGCTCAAATGCATCTTTGGTCGTGTTATCGCCAAATCCATCTTTGTCAATATCGGTCGATTGAGATGGAATTGTCGGAAATGCATCCGAATCAGTACCTGATTGATTATCTCCAAATCCATCTCCATCTATGTCACTCCATTGAGATGAATCGTTGGGAAAAGCATCACCGTATTGATCCCTGTGTATCACTTGAATTGATGTATTGCCATGAGTGTAATTCACAGTACTGGTTACATTTGTGTAACCATAATTGTCTCCAACTCCATCCAAGTCGTTATCTTCCCATTGAAGAACATCATCTGGGAATGCATCAATACTGTCTGCATATCCATCACCATCAGCATCCGGGCATCCCAAAATACCGCTTTCGGTTGAAGTTCCTGGGAAGTTTGGACAATCATCCATATCAGGCCCAATCTGATCTGGATATCCATCACCATCAATATCGGTCCATGCATATCCATCATTTGGGAACGGATCTTCAATATCTGCAGTACCATCATTATCGGAATCAGGACATCCTCGAACATTTGGGTCGCTCATAGTTCCATATTCTAGAGGACAAATATCTGCCTCAGTCCCATCTGGATTATCTCCATACCCATCGGAATCGGTATCTTTCCATTGAGTTGGGTCAGTAGGGTACCAATCCCCATTGTCACCACTTGGTACATCTCCATACCCGTCTCCATCTGAATCTACACATTGCACTCCATCATTGATGAAAAGATCTGGATTAGTTCCATTCATGTTTTCTCCACATCCATCTCCATCTCTATCTGCCCATTGTGTTGGGTCATCAGGGAAGGCATCGAAGGAATCCGCATATGTGTCAGCATCTCTATCCGGACATCCAAAATGTTCCAAATCGTCCATTATTTCAGTGGTAGCATTGTAGACAGATGCCCACAAGCTAGTACCATATTGTCCACATTTATCTGCTTGGAAACCACTAGAGTTGTCTCCATACCCGTCTCCATCTGCATCCAACCATTGACTCACTTCATTTGGAAAAGCATCTGCAATTCCAGTCGGCGATGCAGGGAATTCAGTAGTGGGATCAGACCATCCATCTCCATCAGAATCGGGACATCCTAAACGATCCCAAATTGATTTTCCAGGAACTCCCAAACATCCATCTGAATTTGATGAAAAAGGTTGGTCTCCAACCCAGTCTTCATCATCATCTGACCAGTGTTCTGGATCAAGTGGGAATATATCTACATCAGCAATTTGAATTGGAGTCATGGTTGTAATCAATTGTCCTGGCCATGAAGACGGTCGTGTGTTATATGCAGAACCATGATTTGGATTGTAGTAGTTATCGCCATATCCGTCACCATCGGAATCATTCCATTGAGTAGGATTCTGAGGCAGAAAATCGACTGCACCATAGGCGGGAGGGTTTCGAGAATCTGCAGTATTATCTGGATATCCATCTCCATCAGCATCTGCCCATTGATAAAAATCCGTAGGATAATCATCTCCTGAATCAGACCATCCATCTCCATCAGTGTCTACACATCCAAACAAATCTTGAGTAGAAGTTCCTGCAGTATTTATGCAACCATCGGGTTCATTCCCAGTTGGATTATCTCCATACCCGTCTCCATCAGTATCGTCCCACTGAGTCCCATCTTCTGGAAATGCATCATCTGGATTTAATACTCCATCCCCATCTATATCTGGATCAACAATCCAATGGTAAACTCCCTCATCATTTCTGCCATGGGCTGAAATGATGTAATTTCCATTTGGATGCCAGTCAATCCCGTTTATTGTCCCACAATTATTTCCTCCACCACTGCTATTGCAACTACCTGGGCGAGGGCCACTTAACGTGTCCAATTTAGTACCTGTTCTAGCATCGAAAATATGAATCGAAGCCCCATCAGCACGATAGTATGAATGACTGAATGCAATTTGTGAGGAATCAGGCGACCAGGCAGTATCTAGACAGGAAGTTGAGGTAGTGTAAGAAAAGATTTGAGTTCCATTAAGAGCATGATAAACACGAGCTCTAGCATTGCTTCCACCCCATCCTTCGCAAATTGATACCATATTTCCATCAGGTGACCAAGATACTGCATTTATGTAACTAAAATTCGGTGTAACTGTTCGAAATAATGTTTGATTATTTGCATAGTAAATATAGAAATTATCATTCCCTCCAATCAATAGAAATTCGCCATCTGGACTAAAGTCAACAGAATAAAAATAGTCAGACGAACCGGGACTAAAATCTGCAATTTCTGCACCTGTAGTGGAGTTGAAAATTTGCACTTGTCCGTTTCCATTATTGCCATCTTGATATCCAACAGCAACAATCATCGAACCATCCGGTGAAAATTCAATTTCCCCAGCATCTTCGCCATCAGTATCTACTGTGAAATCTAGAGTTCCAGTATAGGTAAAATACACTCTAATTTCTTCTCCAGTAGTATGAATTGCAAATCGTTCACCATCAGGAGACCAAGCAATATCAGCAGTTAACACATCGTTAGTAAGTGAAACAGTTCTCACCGTATTTCTTGTAGATGAATCCATTACTCTAACAATAGTACTATCTGATCCTGACCAACCTGAACCAGGATCATTCATTGCTTGAAGATAAAAAGAACCATTCCCTGGCATAAATAGAACAGCAGACATATCTTCATTTGAAGCAACAAAAGCATCTTGCAGGTACCCTCCATTGCTCATTACCACTGGATCATTCAAATCACTGGTCCCATCACCGTCATAGTCTGGACATCCTTGTCTATCAACAGTACTATTCCCAAACGAATTGGGACAGTCATCTAAACCGTCTACAACCCCATCCCCATCTACATCAGTTTGACCCGATGCTGAAGCCAATGGCACGAAAATACAGGACATCATCAACAACATGCCGAGGATGGCAGCAGACTGAGTCCCTAACCGAGCCATGTCACCGGGGAGGTTTCCAAGAATAAACCATTGTGGTCATTTTGCATCATTATTTTACAGATTAAATGTGGTTTTCCGAACCTTTCAATTCAAACGACCGTTTACTGGCACTATGGAGGTCGAGCCGGACAGGGTGAATGTCCCAGTCGAAGATAGAATCTTACTCCATCTTTTAGAGAATGATGATCAAGCCGATCGTCATACTGTTAATGGCTCAGTCACCCGCAATGGTATAGCAGATGCATGTGCATTACACCCTCCAAATGTCAGTCGTGCTATGAGAAATCTTGATCGTCGTGAATTAGTTTCTGTTCTTACAAGAAATGTCCATGATGATTCTCGACGCCAAAGAACTTGGCAACTTACAGAAGATGGACGTTCCGTAGCGACTCAAAGAATCGAAAGATTATCTGCAACTCGTGTCTCAATTAGAGATCAAGATGGAACAATGTTGACTGTAAGAGCAGATCAAGCAGCAGAGAGAATTGATGCTCAGATGAGCCTCCTTCAGGTATTGATGCATGCTCAACACGAAGGAGTTCTACATTATGGAGATATTAGATTTGGTTCAGTTCGCCCCTCTTCTAAGAATCCATCATCAATAACATTGCTCAAAGGTGCTCATTCCACATACCATGTACGCCCTCCAACTATCCGTCGAATTCATGGAAGGGAATCTGAATTAGAATCACTCGACAAGTGGTTTGAAGGTAAGGCTGCTGGTATGCTGGTTCATGGAATTGCAGGCACCGGAAAAACCACTTTGATTTCTCATTGGACACAATCTCTTCTAGATAGGATGCCTAGTCTTAGATTGATGTTCTATCCTTGCCATCCTTGGGATTCTCCCCTCGGGCTATCAATTAGCCTTCTACACCGATTGGGTGTAGAATCCAGAACAAAGGGGAGGTGGGATCCTCATGATCTTCTTGAAACACTTCCTAAATCACCGGGTGCTCCCTTCGATATTGATTTATTTCGACGTCGATTGATAGAATATTTAACCGACCCAATGGCTCTTCGTGAACGTATTTTCACTGATCATGAGGGTACATCCGACGTCCCTCCATACATTTTGTTAGTGATTGATGACGCTCATCATTTAGCGGAATCGGGACAAAATTTGTTTGGAGCATTACTACAAGTAGCGGAAGTTACACCATTGCGTTTACTCTTTGTCTCACGTACTAGTATGTCATTTTATGATCGTAGAGATGTTCTAACTCGAGGAAAAATGGAAGAATTACAAGTATCTGGCCTTAGTGTTGAAGTTGTAAAAGATTGGTTAGATAGAATAGATGCTCCCGAAGAGGCAGACGCAGCATCTATTCATCGTCTAACGGGAGGGCATCCTTTAGCATTGGAATTGTTGGAGATTTATGGAAAAGTAGTTCACGAAGATTGGCTTCGCTTTTTAGATGAAGAAATATTGGATGTATTGCCAGATGATGAAAGGACAATTCTCAATATTTTAGCTAGTGTTGAGCGTCCAATACCTTGGAAGGAATTAGGTAAAGCATCAGGGGTAGAAACTTCTCCTCCCTCTGCTTTAATTGAATCTGGATTGATAATGGAATTAGAAGATGGCATGTGGCTTCACGATGCAATGAGAGAAAGATTAAGACGTGATTTAGGGGCCATGAATAAGGCCAAAGATAGAATGAATAGTTAATCTAACTCATATGTCTGTTTAACCAAGCATCCATTCCAGCCTTAGGGAGTGCTCCTGTTTGGTTATCTACCGGTTCTCCATTGTGGAATAGGAGAAGAAAGGGAATACCTCTGACACCGTATTTGCCTGGTGCCAACGAGTTAACATCAGTATTCACTTTAGCTATGGTAATCTCTCTTTCTTCAGCAATCTGGCTAAGTACGGGAGCAATAGCTCTACAAGGACCACACCAAGGTGCCCAAAAATCTACTAATACCCATTCTGCACTCTTAGTCACTACGTCAAAATCCGAATCTCCGGCATCTACAATCTGTCCCATGCTATCACTTACATCATTCGTATTTCTTACATGCCTATCAATATATGGCCATTCCCATAAATCGGATTCGCGGAAGGGAGATGAACCTCGCCATCTTCGGAGACATGTAAATATGCGAATTACACCAAGTATTCTTACTGCTGATTTCACTCGTTTGGGAGAAACTATTGATTCTGCAATAAATGCAGGAATTGACTGGATTCATTTAGATGTCATGGATGGAAATTGGGTTGTAAATAGAACAATCACCTTTGGACCGGCTTTAATTCGTAGTATTCGTGAAAGGGTTGGTTCAGAAATTATCCTCGATTGCCACCTTATGGTAACTAATGCTGAAGAAACATGGAAACAATACGTAGATGCTGGAGTAAATTTGGTGATAGCACATATTGAAGCGATTGAAGATCCAAGAACTCTGATATCTAATCTTCATTCTGCTGGAGTCCAAGCAGGACTAGTTCTAAATCCCGATTCAGAACCATCAACAATACTTCCATTTTTATCCGAATTAGATTTGGTTTTGGTGATGTCTGTTGTTCCAGGAAAAGGAGGGCAATCTTTCATGCCAGAGGTAGAAGAAAAGGTCAAAATTTTCCGTTCTGCGATTGATCAACAGAAGAAAGATGGAGGTAGAGACACCATATTGATGATTGATGGCGGGATTAAATCTCATAATGCCAAATTGGTTGCAGACTGGGGAATTGATATTGCTGTTGTAGGCAGTGGACTAATTAATCAAAAAGGTACAATTTCTGAAAATTTAGATGAAATTATTCATTCGATAGATAATTGAAATGTGTTGAAAATGTTATTGGAACATTACGAGCATTGAAATCGAACCACATTAAGGGCAAACCATGGTGTCCACTGATTGGGTGACCTCACAGGTTCTAGAAGTGTTTCCAGATGCTGAAGTAGAGGTAGTTGATCTAAATGGTACTGGAGATCATTTCCATGTTCGAGTGATATCACCATCATTTGATGGCATGCGACCTTTACAACGCCAGAAACCAATTTTGAATCATTTCAAACCACATATTTCGTCAGGGGATGTTCACGCATTGGATCTAAAATGTATGACTCCTGAACAAGCAGCAACAGCAGGTGATACTACCTTCCATCCTCACGGAGACGAAAGTCCCTTTTTCGGAGTCCATATCCGAAGACCAGAAAAGAAGTGAAAATATGACAGAATTTAATTGGACACCAGATGAATTACAGGCAATAATCGACGAACATATCGTTGTTTTATTCATGAAAGGTACGCCCGAAGCACCACAATGTGGTTTCTCAAATAGAGCGGCTCAAGTACTCAGTCAACTTTCACACCCATATGCTTCTGTAAATGTGTTAAGTGATCGAATGGCCATACCATCTGTTTGTCAGTGGTCAGATTTTCCAACTATGCCTCAAGTATTCGTAGGTGGTGAACTCATAGGTGGTTCTGATATTGCTCTTGAGATGTTACAGAGTGGTGAATTAAAATCTATGATTGTTGAGGCACGTCAAGCACGTGGTATGCCTGGAGAATGGGTCGAAGAACCCTAATTGGCGATAATATGGCTTCGATCCTTTGGATCACACATCGAGATCTTTCTGTCGATCTTACTCAAACATCAAGATTAGGAATAGCATCTGAATTAGAGAAAAGAGGACACTCTATCAGTTGGATGTCTCCAACTGAATCTGTAGGAAATTTCGTATTTCGTTCTCAGAAATTAGGATTTGGTCATTCGACGTTTACTCGAAGTATTCGTAAGGCTATCAGAACAATAGTTTCTCCAGATATTGCCATTGTTGAATGGACTGCAGTTGAAGGTGCTTATCGAGAACTTCAACTTCTTTCAGTTCCTTGGATATTAATGGATAGAAGCCCCCCTACAAGTCGAGGTATTGCTGGAAGAATTCAAAGACGTCAATATCAGAAAGCTTGGAAAATCGGTAAGAAATTTTCTATTGGCGCAGCAGTTAAATCAAAATTTCATATTAATTCTTCAGATGATTTAGAGTATGTTATTGTCCCAGGAGGGGTTGATTGTTCTATTTTTAGCCCAACTCCTTTGGTTCGAGAAACCCCTGTTTTACTATATCTTGGTTCAATATCTAAAGTAAGAGAATTAGATAGATTAGTTCAGATGGGGCTTAAAGTACGATTTATTGGTTCAGGAGATGCAGTGGGAAAAATAAAAACACTCGGCGCTCAAGTCGATAATCCATGTTCTCCTAAAGAAGTTCCAAATGTTTTATCCCAAGGAGATATTGGATTACTACATTTGCCAAATAGAACAGAATGGAAAGGAGCATCTCCATTGAAAGTTAGCGAATATGCAGCAGCAGGGATGTGTGTAATTAGTTCGAATGTCTCGGGTTTGTCAGAATTTAGTGATGAAGAATGGCTTACTTTAGTTCCTTTAGGAGATGATTCTGGATTCCTATCAGCTACTAATGAATTAATTGAATTAGGGATGGATGAAATTCGGAGGCGAGGAGAATTGGCAAGGCAATGGGCAATTCAAAATCGAGATTGGTCGGTTTGCGTAAATGATCTTGAGAACTTTATTGTCAATTCATTGAATTAACTTCAAAAATTTCGTTGTAAATTATCCCCCATCTTTTTGTGTCAGATTCGGAATCTAGTCCTTCAACATCTTTTGAACTGTTTTTTGACATTTCTTTCCAACCTTCATTATCATTGATTTGTTGTTTTATTTTCATTTTCCAAGCTTGAACAGTTCTTTCATGAACTACTACTCCTCCATGATTAATGAAAGATGAACATGCGCTTGAAACAATCGCAGGGAGTCCAGATGCTAAAGCATCTAAAAGAGAGAGAGGCATCCCTTCATGTTCAGATGGCATCAATAGAAAACCCGCTTTATTCATCAGATTATCTAATTCTTTATCTTCAACCCATCCTTCTGCAATTGTACCATTTTTTATTCTTAATTTAGGATGTAAATCCTGTTGACTTGTACCTGCCAAGTGAAGGCGAATGTCGTATCCTTCTTCCCTAAGTTGTTGTACTGCATTAATTGCCAATACATGCCCTTTAATCGGACTTGGACGCCCCACCATTAGTAACATGTTAATATCTCGATTTTCAGGAGAAATTGGTCTTAATCCACGTCGGAAAGGATTGGGGACAACCTTAACTTTCTTTGAAATAATCGATTCTAACCAAATTTTCCAATGTTCAGATAGAACGACAGGATATACGCCGTCTAGTGTTAAAATCCTGGAGAGATCTTTCCCAATCCATCCCTTACCAAATTTATCAAAAGCACCAGAGTGTAAATGTACGATTATCGGAATGCCCTTACTCCTTGCTATTTGTATAATTTTTCTTTTCCTATACCAAGAAGCCCTAGTGGCAGTATGAACATGAATTAAATCCGGCTTTTCTTTGACTTTCTGAATAAAATCCTTCTTTCCTCGAATCCAGGCCATAAGAATTGACAAAATTCCTCCATCAGCGTGAGTTACAACTACATCTGAGTTCCAATTTGTTGGAGGATTATGATGAAGACGTTGTATACTTCGCCCCATACCTCCTCTAGTCCGTGCCGGACCAACGTGCAGAACTTTCTTCGTCACGCTTATCGCACACCGTGACCAGCCAAAGGTATTGGGGAAAATGATAGTTTAGGCCATAGATGAACAGGGGGAATGAAAACCTCTAGTCATAACGAGGAACAATGCTAGACATTCTAGCCTTAATTCAGGCTTCTTCTGCATTCATAGGGGTTTCACCGTTTATTTTTCATTGGTATAAGATGAAAAGATTGTCGAAACAGCCCATCGAAATTCCGCCTGAACCATCAACCTGGCCATCGCTTACTATCGTTCTTCCAGTATGGAATGAAGAAATAATGTTGAAGAAGAAATTAGAGGATTTGGAAAAACAAGAGTATCCATCAAATCAACTTGATTTGGTAGTTATTGATTCTCATTCTTCTGATTCAACTTTAGCAGTACTGAAGGAATGGGAATTAACACGAAATTCTGAATTTAAATTAACTACGATAATCATGGATTCCCATAAGGGGAAATCAGCAGCAATTAATCGAATTCTGCAAGAAAAATTTTCTTCAGATGTATTGGTAATTACTGATGCTGATGCTTTATTGTCTCCTAATTCATTGAAAAGAATAGGTAGATGGTTTTCAGATGAAAAGATTGGTGCTGTTTGTGGTTCTCAACAAATCATTGGATTAAATTCATCCGAACATCAACTTAACGAAATGACATACAGGTCATTTTATCATGATTTGCGTATTGGGGAAAGCTCTCAATCGTCAACTCCAATTTTCGAAGGTTCCTTAGCAGCATATCGAACTTCATTGATTAAAGGAAAACAAATCGATTCTACCTATAATGCAGATGATTCTCAACTAGCTATAATGGTTCACAGAGCAGGGGGGCGATCAATCATGGATTTCGAACTAACGTTCTTTGAATCATTACCTTCTTCAACAAAAGCAGCAAATATCCGAAGATTACGTCGAGCGAGTGGATTAATTCACCTTTTTTCACGTAATTATTCAATTAAATTTGATCCGTTATTTTCAAAAATTTTCAGACGTGAAGCATGGTCACATATTCTAATGCCCTTTTTCGTAGTCATTTCTGGATTTACTATGCTTTGCCATATTGTATATTCAAGCTATTCGATATTAAGAGGGATATCCTTCCATGATTTCCATATTTTGCTATTGTTTTTCGATTCAATATTTTTATTCCTTTTATTATTTGGAAAATATATACGCTTAGGACGAATATTGAGATCTTTCTTTGTAGCTCAGTGGACATTATTTTTAGCAAATATTGAGATGTTTCAAGGAAAAGATCGTAGGTATTGGAATCAAGATATAGAATCACGTAAAACAATCATTCGTGATTCAGAATGAATTAGAAAGGGTTTGGTTCTTGGAATCGCTAAATGCGCGATTCCAAGAACCAAGAACTATTTTGTTGCCTCAATGGCTATATTAGTACGATTACTGAACTTAAGCTACAGTAACGGAGTTAGTACCAGATAGTACCTGTCCGTTGTACTGAATTGTGATGGTCAAGTCACAAGCGGACGTACATACGTCAGCTCCGTTTTCCTTGATGTACACAATCTCGTCCGATTCCCACTGGGTATCGGAGTCGCCGGTCTGATCAATCAGACAGTCAGCACCATCAGCGTTGGTTGCAATCTCGCAGGTGTAAACTTCATCGCCCTTCTCTAGCTTAAAGCTGAGGAAAGCCCAGTTTAGGTTTTCATCTGCATAGGTCCACGACATCCTGATCATGGTGTCGTCGGTGTCACCTGAAAGGAACGCCGATGCATCTTCTGCACCGAAGTTGTTCAGGCTACCTGCCTCTGGTTGGTCGCTCGCCAGACTGTTAGCCCAGACGTATAGTACGCCTGCTAGTACCACTGTAATTGCAACCATAAGAATGGTTGCGATAACAGGGCTTACAGCCTCATCGTTCTTCTTTTCCATGTTTGTGTTCATGTTTTTGTCCTTCTGCCCCAACTCAAGGAAGGGGCATTCTCCCCATGGACCTCATTGATATTAATGTGTCTGCCGTCATGCATACTGACCATATCGATTAGAATGTATTTGCGTATCACGTTTTAACGTATTTTTTACCCCTTTTTTTACCAAAAAATAACTTTTTGTAAATTCAATTTCGAAACAATTTTTGGAGCGTTTTGTTTGTAAGAGTAAAAATTGCCTTCGGCGTGAGGAAATAGGTGTACAGGGCAGAAGGACAGCGTGAGGGGATGGGATGCACTCAACGAAACCTCAGGTCCCTGTACGTGTCCAGATGTATGCAGGGGGGGTATAATGGTTTCACTTGGTATTTTTTATGGAACAGTTAAGATTTCAGGCCCACCTTCAGTAATGTAAACGGTATGTTCGCATTGCCCTACCATCCCTCCGTCTGCACATTTTAAGGCTGCATAGGTTTCTACAAATCGAATTGACTGTAATTTCTTGATCAAAGCATTCCATTTTCTAACATGACTTTCTTCATCTTCATTCGGAAATGGCTTTTCTAGAAGTGGAAATGCCCATCTTTCAGCGAAAGGAAGTGTGTGATACCTTTCTTCGATGTATCTCGCCATGGTTGCACCTAAAGGCTTAATCTTCTTTTTTGCTAATGCTTGTCGTAGATTTACATTTCCAGTAACTCTGAAAATATTTGATGAATCATGAGGTGAAATATTCTCTACGATTCCAGAAGTTCCTGTTGTATTGAATGGTTCAATGGCAAAAACACCTCCAAGTGGAACCGTTCCCTTGTAACCTGGATGATTTGGTCCACATGCAAAACTAGGAACACTTACTCCTGCATGTAAATTGAATTTTTCTAATTGATGCCCACTTAGATTTCTTATTGGCTGAAATCCTGCATCTATTGCAACTTGTTCAGCCGCAGCTCCAATTTCATGCCAAGGAGTTCCTGGGTGCATTAATTCAATTGAAGCATCTCGAGCATCCTTTGCTGCTTTGATTTGTTCAGTGTGGTTATTTCCATTCCCTATTTCAATTGTAATTGCATTATCTCCAATGGCTCCTTTAACATGGACTCCAATATCGAGTTTAACCAAATCTCCCTTTCTAAGTATCATTTCTTCTATTCCTTCCGGAGGATTAACTGAATGATTTGTAGTATAATGGGCAGCAATGTCATTGACAGAAAGCGTACAAGGAAATGCCGGAGTGCCCCCATGTCGCCGAATATACCTCTCAGCGGATTCAATCACACTATGCCAGGATTGACCGGCTCCCATGGTTGATGAGATATGGTCCAGTGCCCTTCGGGCAACTGCTCCAGCGTTTTTCCAACGTTTTAGATCAGGTCCTTCCATCTTGCCATCACCTCAGTTTCGGATATCGTTCCTTCTCTCACTATCTCGGGGTTGTGCACGCCGGATGAAGAAAGGAAAACGGGGCATCGTATCAATGTACTGGGTTTCCCACCCTTGCAATTTGTATCAATTGAATTTTCTTTTGATAGTCCTAATGCATTAGCCGCATCATTACAAGAGTAAAGAGTCTTCATTCCAGAAATATTTGCGGAAGTAGCGGTTAATGGTCCAACTGTATTTAGTAAATCTTGAGCAATAGGGTGTCCTACAATTCTTACAGCTATTGAATCCCCACCTATTCTTGAATCAAATTCTTCCTTTGCATTTAGAATACATGTGATAGAACCCTTAGGAAATAGATTAAGAAAATCCTCCAAGTAATCAGGTATTATTACAAATTGTTCCATCTGCTCAATATTAGCAACTGCAATACTTACTACTTTCAAGTCATCTCGTTCTTTTATTTTGAATAACCTATCTAAACCAATTTTTTCTGGTAGAACTCCTAATGCAGGTAATGTACTTGTAGGATAGATTACGGGAAAGCAATCTTGAATTTGTTGGATATAATGCTCTGAAAACATATATTGTCCTCACAAGGCAAGCCATTCTCCAATATGAAGAGCAGCAATTTTGTTAGCCACTTCAATATTCGGTGCTCGAACTAGAAGTCTTCCAGAGGGATATAATGTCATCTCAAATTCTCCTTCAAATGTATGACAGAATTTGGATCGTAATGAACAAGAGAATCCAGATTTCTCAATTCTTTCAACTATTGTTTCGATTGGGATCTCAGGGGAGTTTTCTGGAACAATTGTAAATGCTGTATCGCCACTACAAACCTCAATAATGGCACCGTCCAAAATTTCACCTCTTTCTATTTCTTTTGAGGCCCTTAGGTCCAGCCATTGGTGGTCCTTGAGGCGGTCCAGTCATCGGTGGTCCTTGAGGCGGTCCAGTCATCGGTGGTCCTTGAGGTGGTCCAGCCATCGGTGGTCCTTGAGGTGGTCCAGCCATCGGTGGTCCTTGAGGCGGTCCAGCCATCGGTGGTCCTTGAGGCGGTCCAGCCATCGGTGGTCCTTGAGGCGGTGCAGCCATTTGTGGTCCTTGAGGCGGTGCAGCCATTTGTGGTCCTTGAGGCGGTGCAGCCATTTGTGGTGCAGCCATTTGCGGTTCCTGCTGTATTGGGGTTTCAACCAATGTAGAGGGCCCAGGAATTTCTGATTTCAAAACAATATTTTCTTCGATTTTGGTTGGAGGTGCGCTGCTAATCCCATGTGCAAAAGCCGCTGCTAGAGGGTCATTTTCTTCATTGATATTGAATTCATTCGATGATGAAACATCCATTCCGAATCCTGCCAGAGCATTTTCAAATACATCAGAAATCAAATCTTGAGATGGTTCAGAAATACTAGCAATTTCTTCAAGATCCATTTCCATCCTATAATCTCCAGGAAATGGACCTAATTCGCCTTGTTTTCCAAGATGTTCAGCTGCCAAAATCCAAGCACCGGGTTTTTTCGGAAGAAAATGAAAAGCCTCTCCTTGCCCATTCTTATTAATCTTAGAACTTAGAGATTTGAAAATTTGAACTTGAGCTCCAGATGTTTTGATGTTTAGTTTTGGAGATTTCAAATCTTTATTTGTAGGGTTTTGAACTAATGTTCGTACAAGAATCGCATCACGATCATCTTCATCAATGTCGTCACAAACTTCAATCAATTGAATGGCGAGGTCCCCTAACCGGAGCATAGTTGGAATCGCCATATCAGAAGCACACCCTAATAGATACTTGAATCCGTCCATGTTGTGATTATTGAATCGGACCTCGATAGGCAACTGGAAGAGAATTCGCAATTGCAACAATACTTCCTGCTCGCAAGTCTATTTGTGATTGATGTGTATGTCTCTTATGTATTCGATATAAATCCCTAGAAATTAACCATAGATTCAGAATAGGGATGAGATAGAATAATTTTTGGAAAGCACGTAAATCCCAATTTTTTGATTCCATTGCATCTCCATTTTCTTTCACTATAGCTAGTCCCATCACTCTCTGACCCAGTGATCTAGAGAAACGTAAACCCGTATATCTCCAATATAGGAAATGAGTAAGAAGAATTGCAATAGTCCATGCCAATGAATGATGAAAATCGGGTGAAATCCAAGTCACGATATCCCATGCAAGCATTACTCTAAATTGTCCATCAAATCGCCCACCTAATATTGATAGAATACTCATTACAAATATCACATCTAACAAAAATCCTGCAATTCTTTTGTAAATTGGTGCCAAAATTGTTCCATCAGGGATTTTCCAATGTTCATGCTCCACTGAAACAATGTGTTTTGCCAAATTAGTTACTTGCCCATGCGTCGAAATCGGCCCTTCCATTCCTATCCCCTTTACATCTGCAGCAAGTGCCAAGCAATGAGGTTTTTTTCTTCAGCCCATGTAAGCCAAAAATCCCAATCCCTTTGATTCCGCAATGTTTTCGAATCTCCAATTACGACCAGTCCCCTTTTTGCTCTTGTTAGTGCCACATTCAATCTTCTTGAATCGTCTAAAAATCCTACATTTCCTTCTGGATTAGAACGAACGGCGGAAAGAACGATTACTTCTTTTTCTCTACCTTGATATCCATCTACTGATCTCACTTCAATACCGTTCCATTTTTCACCACTTTCCATGCCTCCAGAAGATTCCATCAGGTCACGAATTGCTCTTACTTGACCATTATATGGTGTAATTATTCCAATATCGTTTGGAGAAACATCCCCTCCATCTAATATTGAATCAACTATCTTTAGAACCCACCCTGCCTCTGTAGGATTTGCTTTTGAGTGTCCATCTGGAGAAACTATTTCTCCACCTTCAACTGGTAAGAATGCAACAGGATTTTCGAAATCTGGCCAAATGAGTCCAATGGGAGCAGGTCTTTTTTCATTGGATATAGCATTACTAAGCAGCCCCTCGTATGATTGACGTGATGGGAATTCAGCAATACATGAATGCATTCTATATTGTTCCATTAACATAGTAGATTCTACCCCCAATTCAACTAATCTTTCAAATAGAGAAATTTTCAATCCCATCTCTTCAGCACGTGAAGAAATGACAGTAGGTGGTAATTGTTTATGGTCACCAACTAGGACTAATTGTTTACATCCTCTAACTATCGGGACCAAGGTCGCTGGTTCTGTAGCCTGCGTAGCCTCATCTATGAGTACTCTTGGAAATCTTCTTCCATCTAGAAGAAGGTGTCCTGAACCAATGCACGTTGCACAAATTACATCCGCATTGTCTAAAATGTCATCTTTCATTTGTTGTTCAATTCTTCTTGCATCTTTCCATCCCCTTTTCAAATCTCGATGAGCAAGACCCTTATCTTTACCTTTCATACCTGAGATTCGTCTTGACAAATCTTCGTTTAAGTTCAAGATTACATCTAGATCTTTTCTGAGACGATGATTTTCCATTTTTGCATCTATTGTTGCTTCTCGTAACGATTCTCGGACCTTTACAGGCTGTCCTAACCTTACTGCATTAATTCTTAGATTCAGTAAACCTTCCAATAGATTATCCACTGCAACATTCGACTCAGCAACAGCTAATATTGGAGTATTACTATTTTTTATCCAACCTTGTAGTATTCTCACTGCAGTGTATGTTTTTCCAGTACCAGGGGGGCCTTGGATAAGTGAAAGACGTTGCTCCATTGCTTTAGAAACCGCATCATTTTGAACATCATTTAATTGCGTTGAATCATGAGTTTTATTCAAATTAATTCCTTTAATTCGATGTGTCGTTTTTCCGGCATCTTCAATGTCTCTTACTTGACCTAACAATAGCGAGGTGAGATCAGTTGAATTTTCGTCAGATAAAAATGCGTTCAATGCATCTCGCATTCGATCGTGAGCGATTCGATTTGCTCCTCTATCTAATCTCCAATGTCCTTGCCGATGCCCTTTTGGAAGATCATTTAATGCCAATCGGATTGAGGTTCTTGAACGGCTAGCTACTACTGCTTCAATAGCTTCTTTTCCTAATGGATCAGAACGACTTAGTAAAACGATGTCTCCATGTTTGAATCTATGAGATGGTAATGCTCCCCCTCCATCAATAGTTAGTCGAAGTAATCGTTGCCCATACATCCATCCTGCGGATCTTGCTTTCAGTTGAAATAGGCTAACTCCGTGTGCCAATAAGCGTTTTTTTTCCCATGTTTTCAAACGATTTTCAACTTGTGACATTTCATCTTCTAATTCAATTTGAATAGCATCAATGAATTTTGCATGATAATCTTGGCTTTTTCGAACGTTAGTCCTAATTTCATCATCTGTAGAAGAAGTATTGATGCGACGAATCCGATTATCGTCGTCCGTCATGTTATGTGCTGATGCCCTATACTTATGACCCTCCCGAAATCAATTTTGTTTTCTACCCCTCTTTTCCCCTCAACAGAGACAGGGAGAACTTATGCTCGTTACATTACACGGCAAGGTATCTGGGGGGGTGCATCCGGTGTTCCGAAGAAAGAAGACTGACGAAAAGGTCAATTGTTGTCCATTGTGTAGTCTAGAGAATCCAATTGATGCAGAAACTTGCACTCGTTGTTATTACGATTTTACCGTTAGCTCTCACCAACAATCTAGAAAATCTGATGATCAAGTTGTTGGAAGCTTATTGGATGAATTAACTTCTGGAATTGAAGATGACGAGGAGGAAGGAAATGAAGTAGATTGGACTAACCATTCATTCGATATGTCCGATTTTTCAGTAGATGTTGCAGAATATGACGAATCAGATGATGTTGTAATTTCTCAATCAATTGGATTTGCTCGACAATTGGTATCAGAAGATGAAATCGGTGCTGAAAGCGAAGACGAAGAGTTCGTTCTTTCTTCTGACGATGCTCCTTCTTCAGTTGAGAAGTTCATAGTTCCGAAAGAAGATGAAAATGAAGTCTCTATCCCTGAACCTACAATGGTCAAATTGGTTGACCCAACTACTAATTCGGTAAATGAAATGGATTCCGATTTATTGAATGAAGATTGGAATGTTTCTGATTCTGCACCAATTTTACAATCAGAAGATGAAGATATAGTACCCGCTCCAGTAATTTCCCCTCCTGTTCAGACATCTAACGTATCTGAGCCTTCTGAAGTTCCTTCTTCAACTTCTACCTTGCCTCCGATGCCATCAATACCTCAGACTCAGCAATCTGAACCACCTGTTAATCCAACCCCTATTCCTGCTGCCACGCCCTCTCCTAGCACTCCAATCCTCCCAACTCCTAATGCTCCTGCTGCTGCCCCTCCAGCAGGAGTTTTTCAAAACCAAACTTCTGTTTCAGTGGATTCTCCTGCTATGCCAGTCATGCCTTCAATGCCTACAGACCAAGGTTCAATCCAAGAAGTATCAGTCCCTGAACCTACAATTTGGCCATGGGATCAAAAAGAACCATGGGATGATCGTACTCTTGCTTCAAAAATTAAAGAAGCCATGGAATTGGCTAAATCAGATAGGAAAGATGAAGCCGCAAAAATTCTCGATGAAATTGGCCCCCATCTTTCAGATCGTTATCGATTAATGTTGTATGTTGGCGCTTTGTTGAAAAATCTTGGAAGAACTCATGAGTTGGCTGCAATGTTGAATGCTGCTAAGACTTCCAAATTAGAAGATGAACATATTCAGGCGGCTTTGAAGCAGTTGGGTTGAATCGAAGTGCCCCCATCAGGATTCGTGGACTGGACACGTTCAGAGCATGTTTTAGAATCTGGAATCAAATTGATTCCACTTTCAACTAGTCATTCTCATGCTTTGATTACTGCGTTTTCAAACGATCCTAATTCTGTTAGGATTGCTATGCCTTGGTTAGATCCATCATTGTCTATGGAATTTCAGATTCGTTCATTCATTATGGATGTTATTTCTGGCCCTAATTCTAATCATTATCATCATTGGGTCTTGATTGAACAAAATAGTGAAGAAATAGTTGGATTAATTGGATTTGATGTAGTTAGATTTCGTACTATTGAACGAAAATCGTTGAGCCGGGGGATTCATTGGAATCTTGGTTATTGGATTGCACCTGATTTCCGGCGTAGAGGTTTAGCATCAAAATCAATTGACATAATGATCAATATAGCTTCAAAATGTAGTGTAGATGTTGTACAACTTTCTGCTGCTCCCGAAAATTTAGGTGGAATAATTACAATTCGTTCTGCAGTTGAAAGACACGAAGGAATCATTTCCGGTTTTGGGGTAGAGATGATTGAAGAAAATGAAGGCAATGAAGTTCCATATGAGGCATATTGGATACTAACCGGTGAATGAAATGAATTCTAGATACTGGTTTTCAGTAGATTCCGATGATCTACATCATCATCCATCAATTTCTGGTCATCCAACTAGATCAAAGGTATCTCCATGGTGTTTAGATTTAGAACCTAGACCTATGAGTAACACTTTGCTTCATTCATTCAAGTCTTTAGAACAATGGTGGATTGGTAGAGCATATGATGAAATATTGACTATTTTTGTAATCGCTGAACAATTTGAAGATCCTCATTTTAGAGATGCGATAAATAGTCTTCAAAACAGTCGTCTAGGTTTGAGAATTGGAATTCATGGATTGAAACACATTTGTTGGTCTGCTTGGGGGAATCGTTCTGAAGAATTTAATTCTGCTCTCTCAGAATCAGTACGAATAATACAAACCTTCGCTGGGGACTCATTCAGACCTTGGTTTCGTGCTCCAGGAGGTTATATTGCTCCATGGATGATTCCTATTTTGAAGAATCAAGGAATTACTCTTGATTCATCCATTAATCCAGTATGGCTGTTGAGGAAAAAATCGGGGAAAAATGAAAATGGGAAAATAAACGGGTGGCAACAAGTCAGAAATGAATTAATCAAAAATCAAATTATTGAGCGTGAATGGTTAGTAAAACGTGGAATGCCAACAAATGGACCTGCACTTCATATTCCCCTACTGAGGTCACATTCAAAATGGGTTTGGAAAAGAAAATTATCTAATTTACAGTGTTCCAATGATCAAGAATTACTCGACCCTTCAATTCCGATTTCTTCGATTTATTGGCACATCTTAGATCATAGTCGCCAAGGTGGATGGACACCCCCACTTCCTTAGAGAGATGCGATATCTTCGCGTTCGACATCAATACCAAATTCTTTCTTAGCTGATTCAAACATTGCCCAATCTTCGGTTGATGACCTTGTCCTACAAAGTCCCGAGATTGCAGCCAGAGCAATATGTTCTGCATCAACTTCGAAAAATCTTCGGAGTGAAGACCTAGTGTCTGAGCGACCAAACCCATCTGTACCGAGAACAATAAATTGTCCCTGAGGCACCCAAGGGCGAATCAGTTCCGGTACTGCACGAATATTATCGGAAGCAGCCACACATACGCAATCTTCAGGAATCAGAGGATTATTCAATACTGCAGTATCTCCAAGTAATTGATAAATTCTTGATTTATATGTATGAGGTCTCCCAATCTTCTCCACTAAGTGGGAAACTGAACCCTCCTCAAGTTGAGGAGATAATCGATCTAGTCTTTCAAGTTCAGCGGCTTCTCTGTATAATTCACCATAAGATGTGACTGACCAAACCCTACATGCAATCCCTTTTTC
>Ga0208277_1000277_pt1 | contig 30795 bp, 20 predicted proteins | sample ETNtaG_5_FD_185782 | JGI IMG/M metagenome (GOLD analysis project Ga0208277, IMG submission 185782) | Marine microbial and viral communities from oxygen minimum zone, Eastern Pacific Ocean - ETNP201406SV205 (SPAdes) (version 2) | ecosystem: Environmental > Aquatic > Marine > Oceanic ...
CGTCGTCGGCGGCGGCGTCGCCGCGTGACGCGTCGTCGGTCGGCGCGAACGCGTCGAATGCGTGCGTGTCCCGAGGTTTGGGACTCCATCTTGAGTCATGACTCAAGAATACACCTCCGTATCCAATCACCATCATCACGACGCGCTCGGTCGCGCGCGTCGGCGGCGGGCGCCTCGCGCGTCAGTCGCGGTCGACGACGAGACGAGACCGGTCGCGATGTTTCGCGCGGCGATGACCTCGGCGAGCGTCATGGCGGCCGGAGACGCGCTGTGTCAGGCGGTGGAGCACCGGTCGACCGCCGCCCTATCCTCCTCGACCGACCGCGACGGCGCGAACGCCGAAGCGGGAGAGGCGTCGACGTCGTATCGCGCGGTGACGCGACGAACGATCGGGTTCGAACACGACGCCGAGCGCACGGGTCGGTTTTTCATCGTCGGCGCCGGATTGCACGGACCGATGTTTCATCGCGCGTTTCGACACCTCGACCGCGTCGTCGGGACGGGGACGTGCGCGAAAACCGTGGCGACAAAGGTGGCGGTCGGACACGCGGTGTTGTTTCCGACGTACACGACGATGTTTTTCTTCGCCATGAGTGGGCTGGAGGGGGAGACGGCGACGCGGGCGTACGAACGGTTTCGCGACGTGGCGACGGAGACCTTCGTGAGCGGGACGGCGTATTGGCCATTCGTGAACGCGTTTAATTTCGCATACGTGCCGAGAGCGGGGAGATTATTGTTCTTGAATGCGTGTGGTGTGTGTTGGAACGCCTACATGTCGCACGTGGTGTCGTCGTCGTCATCGGCGGCGGGCTCCGCCGAGGAGACGACGCTGTTCGCGGCGTCGAGCGCGTCGAGTAGTGGATCGATGTGACGAGACGCGCCGCGACGGTATCGGTGCGTTCGTTTCGATGTAATATGTATTATGTATAGTGTGTATCGATATCCCGCGCCGTCGGCGCCGCCGTCTCCGACGGAGACTCTCCGGCGCGTCGCCGCGACCGCCTCCGCGGGAAGGCTGCGCGCGACATCACACCCCGCCCGTCCGTCGTCATGTCCGCGCGACGCTTTTCGCTCGCCGCCGCGCGAAGCTTTTCGAGACGATACGCGTCGACGCCGTTTGACGCCACGGGCGCCGCCGTGGACGCGCTGCGCGGTGAGCTCGCGACGACGTGCGATGAGGTTCTGGGGGCGGGCAAAAAGCTCAACTGGGTCTTCCTCGGCGCCCCGGGCGTGGGTAAGGGCACGTACGCGTCGAGGATGGCGAAACAGATGGGCGTTCCGCACATTTCCATGGGTGATCTCGTTCGAGCGGAGATCAAGGGGGAGACGGCGCTCGGAAAAGAGATGAAGGCCATCACGGCGAGAGGCGAGCTCGCGCCGGACGCGTTGGTGCTCGACATTCTCGACGCGCGCATCAAGCGCGGAGAGAAGGAGGGCGAGCGAGGATTCTTATTAGATGGGTTTCCAAGAACCGTGGCGCAGGCGCAGACGCTCGGGAAGATGGTGGAGGTGACGCAGGTGTTGAATTTGACGCTTCGCGAGGACATTTTGGTGGAAAAGTGCTGCGGCAGACGCGAGTGCGGCGAGTGCGGCAAGGCTTTCAACATCGCCGACATTCGCAGTGAAAAGGCGGGAGAGGAGACCATCATCATGCCACCGTTGAATCCACCGGCGGAGTGTTTCGACAAGATGACGCAACGACCGGACGACACGGAAGAAGTCGTGCGCGCGCGTCTCGACGTGTACAAAAAGTCGACCATTCCCGTGGAGGATTACTACCGAGAGCAAGGATTGTTGAGCGATTTCCCCATCATGGGAGGAATTCCTGAGACGACGCCGGTGCTGTTGAAGCACATCATAGACATCTTGAAGACGCGCTAAGCATCTATCTACACACTCTATAGGTACTAGAATTCTATTGTTAAGAAGGGCCAGTTAGTAGTACGTAACGAAGAGCGGACGATCCCGAGCGATCCACAAGTTTAAGCCCGTGACGATCACCCCGACCGCGATCACCGCTTTGAGCGCGCGCACGCCGGTTTCGTTCGACGCGGTTCCAAAGCACGCGCGGGACGACGATGATGGGTCGTTTTCGTCGGCGCTCAGACGCCGCCTCGCGGCGTCCACTCCGAGATAGTTTTCCAAACGAGCCGCCGCAATGCCGCCGTAAAAGACTTTGTAGTCTTGCGGTAGTCCCTTTAACGACTCCATGGCAGACTCCACAGATTTCAACGCCTGGGCGGCGACGATCGGGTCGGCGTTTCCGTACAAATCCTTGGCCGGATATTCACTTGCGTTGAGATGTCTGTAAAAGACATTGAGCGCGATGGACGGTCCGTGTAAAGCGGTGACGTGATGCGCCCACAGAGCTGGAATGAACAACACGTCGCCGGGTTGTAAAATGACTTCTAACGCCGCACGACGCGCGCGCGCGAATCGTGGGAAAGCGGTGTGATCGTGTGCGTCGACGTCACGCACCGTGGACGACGAGCCCTCCAGATATAAATCGCCCGCGAACGACGGTGGGAACAAGAGCACGCGCTTTTCCCCGTGTAACTGTATCAGCATGTTATCCATCGCGTCATAGTGCGTCCAAAGTTGCAAGTCGCCGCTGCTCACCCGAATGATTGCGCTAAAGTAATTGTCTTCCGCTCCCCAAAACGCGCTCGGCAGCGTCAAGTCTTGTTTGAAGGATGGAAACTGATTGAGCGCGTGCGCGGGCTCTTTTCTGGGATTCTCTCCAATGCTGCGAAGGTAGAAAAACTTACCACTGCGTGCATCCGTCACCTTCCCCAAGAGGTCGCCGAAAGGCATCACTTCGTACTTGAAGTTCTTGCGCACGAAGTCCAATTTTGGATCCTCGCTGACGTGCACGCTCACCAGTTTTTCCGCGACACCATCGAGTGTCGATAAATATTCCGGGGTCCACTTCCACGGCGCCTGGCCGATGTCTAACCCAGTCAATACTGCGGGCGCGCGCCGCGCGGCGATATTTTGCGTGAAATATTCCGGACTTGGTCTGTGTACGCGTTGAACGCCGGAATCAGCCTGTCGGGGCTTCTCTCTCGTCGAGACCAATGGAACGGGTTCTTCAAGTTCTGGCTCGCGCTCGATGGGTTCGCCCGTTTGCGCCCGACCCGTACATCGCACGTCGCACACGACGTGACGAATGCGCGGACCGTACCATTTGACTCGTTCCAAGTGTTCCACCGCGATTTCTAAATCGTCGCGTCCGTTCGCCGCGGCGTACGATTTCAATTCGTTCACGAGTCGATTCATCCACTCTTCCTCCTCGCCGCTGTTCACGTTTGAATGCACGTGCAAAACGCCGCCCTCAGGTTTGAGTGCCTTGAGCGCCGTCTCCCACGACATCTCGGCATGAGGAAGTAAACCGAGGAGGACGCGATCGGCGACGCCAACCGGCGCGGTACGTCTGTTATCGCCTTCCAACACGTCACACCTAGATTCAACGCCATTCACGCGTAAATTGTGCCGTAACGCCTCGCAACTATTCGGATTCCACTCGCACGCGTACACCTTGGCCGCGTGCGCATTCTTGAGCAACTGTAAAGTGTAGTATCCGATGCCCGCAAACAAATCCACGATGGTTTCGCCTCGCGCGTTCGCGTTGCCCATCCTATTCTTTTCCGTGCCGTTCCCGCTGCTAAACATGACCTTGGTGACGTCCAACCCATACGTGACGCCCAACTCTTTCGTCTCCACCCATCCATCGCCGCCCTCTGGGTACAGAATTTGCGCCCTCGATTCGCGTTTCGGCCCTTGACTCACCGGAGCCTGCCGTGCCACGCGCTTGGCGTCGAGCACGCGCGCCACCGTGGCATAAAGTTCAGTGTCGATAATTTTAAAATCATTGGCGGTGAATGCGTTTTCGGGAATGAGCACCAAATCGCCCAATTTCTCCCACCTCGACGGTACCTCTTGCGCGAGATTTTCATTCAAGCCGTTTGCGAGAAGAAGCGCCGTCACCTCTCGTCTCAATCGCGTCACCGGATTTTGCGTCTTCTTCACCGGAGACAGCAGTAAACCGCCGTTCTCAGGCCCGCGGTCGTCTCTCAGAGTCATCTCCCCGCGCTCGATCGCCCTGAGTACGATGGCTGCGGACGGCGACGTCGATTTAGCCGAGCGAGCGTCCGCCATCGCCGCGGCGTGCGCGTCGGCTCGAGACGAAAACAATTCCTCCGCGCTCGTCTTCACCGGTAACAGCACGAACTCGATGTACCCGTCCTCGTTCTTCTTCGTCGACGCCTGACGCGTGTTATCCAACCATCCACACTTTTTTAATGCGTCCTTCACCTCCTTGGCGACGGATTTTCTCACCTCGACGCACTTTAAAACGTGCGCCTCCGAAGACTCCGCCGCGACGCCTCTCTTTCCCGACGCTCTCTCCGCGCACATCTTCCCGAATGCCTCTCGAAACCGCTCCATGCGTTCCGCGTTCGCTCGAAATTTCTCATTCGCCATCTCCACCAACCGTTCAATCCCCGCGTCGTCCACCATTCGTTCGCCGTTCACCACCACCGGCGCCTCCATGCGAATTTGACATCGCGCCGCGCAAATCACGCGTTTCTCGCACGCCGTGATCCCGCTCTCCCTGTACCCACAATCTCGCGCGCATCGCACAAAATCCGCTCCACTCTCTAAATCTCTCGCCTCCACCGCCAATATGAACGGTTCAAATCGCAAGACCAACGTCTTCGTCGCCGCGTCTTCGTCTTCGCCGTCGGTTTCGCCGGGCGACGCCGTCTCCGCCTCCACCTCACGCACCGCCTCCACCACCGCGCGTCCTCTCGCCGGATCGTGCGACACGTACACCCACCGTCCTCCCTTCAACCCTCTCTCCACCTCTCGCGCGCCTCTGTCCGCGAACACGCTCACGCGCCCACTGCAACTCGACGTGGTGAAAAAATCGTCGCTCGCGCACACCTCGCGCACGAATTCGACGCATCGCGCGTCGACGCGTCCCGCGCGCGATCGATCGGCGTCCGCGACGGCATCGAGGGCGAGATTCGCGAGCTCGATCGCCTTGCGGGCGTCGAAGGTGGCCATCGCGCGCGTCGCGCGCGACGAGGTGACGCCTCGCGCGCGCGCGCGCGGTGACCGTTGAGTCCATAGTTCGGGGAGTCGTGATTCGTCGGCACGAGTCGTGATCGAAGGAGAGAGGGACTCGGCGCACGGCGCGCACGAATGCGCGGCGCGCCGGCGGCAGACCGTCGCTCGACGCGCGACGCGCGCGCTCGGAGGGAGACGCGCGCGAGCGTGGGCGAGGACGATGTCGGTGAATTCGCCGGGAACGTCCGCGGCGCTCGGCGCGCACGCGTACGCGAGGTTGCGGTTCGACGACGTGAGCGAACACGCCGTGAGTCACCTGGCGCAGGCGCTGCAGTGGCACCGCGGAAGCGCGTACGAGGGGCAGTTCATCGCGCAGAGCGAACCGAGAGCGGGTGCGTGCGAACGATCGTCGTCGCGCGATGAGGCGAGGGGGGCGAGAGGGGAGGGGTGGGCGAGCGCGGAGGGTGAATTTCGTTTGATCTCGAATCGAGGCGGCGGCGCGAGAGACGAGAGACGAGAGGGACGACGCGCGGTGACTGACGACGGCGACGCGCGCGCGCGCGTGTATTTTATGTGACGCAGGGATGGGAAGCGCGCCGCCGCACGTGGCGCTGGTTTCTGGGCTCGAGGGTACGGGTATGGGCGGGAAGGAAATCACCGAGGCGATGCGCGCCGTGGCGAGCTCGCACGGTCCGACCTCGGGGAGAGTGTTGCCCAAGTGTAAAGTCATGCAAAACGGTTGCGTGCTGGTTGGTATCGATTGTCCGGACTCGTTGGCGATCGCGAGGGCGTTGGTGGCGGCTTTACCCGGCGCCGATACGTATTACGCGAATCAGCGACCGGATCAGCAGTTGATTACATTGGGACGTTTCGCCGGGTCTGACGCGGCGGGTTTCGCCGCTTGGTTGTCCGAATCGCTCGCTGGACAGCGAACGTTATTGCCGGAGTTACGATGCGTGAGCGTTCAGCTGAGTGAAGAGGCGCATCCGTTTCCGAATCCGCAAATTGCGCTCACGGGGATGAGCGTCGGCGGCGGGGACGGTGGTTTGAGCACGGGGCTTGGACCGGGAATAGGCTTGGGGCTGAACCTCAGCGTGGGTCTTGGCTTAGGTGGTGGGTTCGGAGGGTTCGACAGCGCGCCGTACGCGTCGAGCGGTCTCGATGGCGGTATGTCCATGGGTGCGGCGTTCGGCGCGGCGCCGCCGATGCCGGAGGTTTCGGCGCCGGTGCCGGTGCCGGTGCCGGCGCCGGCACCGCCGATGCCGAGCACGCCGCCACCGCAGAGCGCCGCGAGAGTGGTGCCTGCGTCCGCGCCGGCGGCCGCGACGCCCCCGTCGTACGCGAGCGCGATCGGGACGGCGAAGGCGTCTCCGGGCACGTCGCCCACCCCGTCCGGGCCGACGGTGACTCCCGTCGCCGCCATGCCGCCACCGAGGCCGCCGGGTGGTTCGTTCGCGCAGCGTGCGGCCGCCGGTGTGTCCGCGCAGCCTTCCCCGGCTCGTCCCAGTGGAGCGCCTCCGCAAGTGCAGACACCCGAGCAGCTTCTCACCGTGTTTCAACAGATGACGTCGGGAGCGGAAGGGTCCGGAGTCTTGTGCACCGGTCAAGAGGGTGGATACGCGCTTCGACCACAAAACGCATCGGCGTGGTCACAGCGTTTAGCGCCGTTGGTTGGTGTGATGCAATCGACGCTTGCGAACGTGGGTGCGGCTCGATTTCTGGCCATGATTGACCGCGTTGCGAATCCCTACGGGACGAGTCTAGCGGCTGAGCTCGGGCCGAAATTGAGCAGCGGCGCTCGTTTGGAGATTGTCCAAGACGCGAATCTCTTGGCTGACGTTGAGAACACTCCCGTCGTCGCCGGTAATCAAGGCACGCAGGTTCGATTGGTGTGCTGTCCCGTGAACCAGGCGGTGGTGGGCGCGGCGGGTCACAGCAACACCGGTAGTTGCATCGTGGTGGGCGCTTTAAAAGATAGAGGAGTCGACGCGGCGTCTGGATTACTCCGCGTGGCTCCGTTGGCGCTCAATCTCGAACCGATCGCAAACGTGGCGCCGCCGGCAGACGCGCCGTATCTCACGCTCACGTTCGCGTGGTTGGGGTTACGTTCGCCGCCGTCCGGTGCGTCTGAACCGCCCGCGCCGATTCCGATGGGCGCGCCCGCGCAGGGCGCGAGCGTGCGCCGACCCGGGGATTGGACGTGCGCGCGTTGTAGCGCGCACAACTTTGCGTCTCGCCAGAGTTGTTTCAAATGTAAACGATCGAAAGCGGGCGGGGATAGCGAGGGTGGCGATGGGTTCTCTCCCGTCGCGAGCAAGGCGGGTTCGGACGCCGGCGGTCCGAGCGCGGGAAGTTTCCGAGCTGGGGATTGGATATGCAAAAAGTGCAGGGCTCACAACTTTGCCTCTCGACAGAGTTGCTTCAAATGCGAGCACCGAAAGACCGGTGATGAGGTGCCACCGCCGCAATCCGAAGGTCCTTCCGGCGCCGGCGGCGCCACCCCAGAGAATTTCCGAAGCGGCGATTGGATTTGCGAGGGCTGTCAGAGCCACAACTTCGCGAGCCGATCCTCGTGCTTCCGATGCGCTCGCCCCGCGTGAATCGACCACCGCCACACAGGTTAACGGCAACAGATATCGTGTCTTAAAGAGTACAACAGAATATTGTCATGAGAAATCATCAAATTTTCATAATCATCATCACATCGGCTAGTAACTAACAAAGGGGTGGCTCCTTAACGATAAAACTCAAAGTCGTTGTCCGGCTTGCGCACGTTGGTCTTGTACGCGACCTCGAAATCTTTGGGTAATACGACGTAACGGTTCTTACGCACCGCCTGCAAACCCGCCTCTTGACAGATGGAGCGAATATCTGCGGCGGAAATCTTGTCTGGTCGACTGACGTAATCCTCCAAGTCGACTTCGTCGCTCAGACTCATCTTGCCCACGCACACTTGGAACACCAATCGCTTCTGACGACGATCGGGATGCGGGCACTCAATCTTACGATCGAGTCGACCCGGTCGCAAGAGCGCGGGATCGAGCGTATCCGCGCGGTTCGTCGCCATGATCACCTTGACGTTGACGGTTTGATCGAAGCCGTCCATTTGGTTTAAGAGCTCCATCAAGATTCGTTGCACCTCTCGATCGGCGCCCGTGTGCGCGTCGAAACGCGCCGTGGCTATAGAATCGACCTCATCGATGAAAATGATCGCCGGCGCGTTCTCTTTCGCCAATCTGAACACGTCTCTCACCATTCTCGGACCCTCGCCGAGGTACTTTTGTACGAATTCGCTCCCGACGACGCGAATAAACGCCGCCGTCGTGTGATGCGCCACCGCCTTTGCCAACATCGTTTTCCCGGTCCCCGGCGGTCCGTACAACAACACCCCACGCGGCGGGTCGATGCCAATCTGTCGGTACAGATCAAAGTGCGTCAGAGGCAACTCCACCGCCTCGCGAATCTCTTGCTTTTGCACGTCGGCGCCTCCGATGTCGCTATACTTGACGTCGGGTCTCTCCGCGTCGCTCAACAACGAAATCGACGAATCCGCCTCCGGCGGAAGTATCTCCACCAACGCATTCGAGTGTCGATGCAACGCCACAGAGCTCGACGGTTTCAACAACTCTCGATTCAGCGTAGACAAAATCCTCACGTAATAGTTGGACCCCGTCGTCGACGACACGATGCCCGTCTCGGCGTCAACCATCTCCAAAAACTGTCCGATCACCAACGGCACGCTCTGTATCCGTTTCACCTCCTCCTGCGCGCGCAGGAGTTCAATCTTTAAATTCTTCTGTTCATCCTTGATGTATTCCTCTTGAATCTCCACGAGTTCGAGTTCGCGTTGCAGCGACTTGAGCTTGGCGTACAGATCAGCCTCCGAGCTCGTCGTCGCGCCGATCTCTCTCGCCTGCGACGACGCGTCAAAAACAACACGCACGCGTTTCGTCAGTCTCGCGTCTCGACCACCTCACGGCGCGACGGACGCACGCGCGAATCATTCATTCATGCGATCCGCGCCCTCGATCGTCCCCGTCTCCCTCTCCCTCGCGATCGACGATTCCGTCTCGCGCCTCGCGCGAGCGTCGCCCACGTCTCGCGCGCGCGACGCTCTCTCGCGCGTCTCGCGCGCACGCACCGCGCTCGGCGTCTCGACGATCGCGGTCGCCATCGAGGGGGCGTCGATGCGAACGGGCGCGATCTGAGGGGCTCGGCCGTTGACGCGCCGAGATTCGTCAGACGACGACGACGGTTCGCGCGCGCGAGGACGCGTCGAGAAAGAGGAGATTCGCGGTGCGACGACGCGCGCGGTGGCGGTGGACGCGGGCGCGAGATGGTGGCGTCGGCGTCGGCCGGGGTGAAGTCGTCACCGGTGATGAACGCGCTCACGGAGACGCTCGCGCGCGCGACGCTCGTGGGTGGGGCGTTTCCGCCCAAGGCGCGCGCGCCTGATTTTCCGCTCGTCACGTCGTTTTATCTGGAGCGCGCGCCGGACGACGCGGCGTTGGAGACGTTCGCGCGCGCGTTGGCGTCGTTTCCCGAGCTCGGGTGTCGAGCGACGGCGGCGGACGCGAGGAGCGAGAAGACGCTTCGGCGGTTGCGTTGGGAGCGCGTGGACGATGGAGGGTGGTTGAAGCGAGTGAAACGCGTCGAGGTGGCGACGGTGGAGGAGTTGATCGCGGTGACGAACGAGGCGACGTTGACGCCGTTGGACGCGAACGCGCCGTTGTGGGACTGCGTCGTGGTGACGAGAAAGAAGGGCGGCGAGGCGTGGGACGGCGAGAACGAGGGGTTTCCGGAACCACCGGTTGTGCTTTTGCGCGTCAGTCACGCCATCGGCGACGGCATCGCGCTCGTGAACGTTTTGAAGAAGATTTCCACCGCGTTGGACGGCGGCGAGATGCGCCTGTTGGATTTTAAACGACGCGAGCGCGCGTCTCGATCGTTTCTCGCCCTTCTCTGGGCGTGCGTGACGTTCATCTTCGTGTGCGCGTACGGTTTCTTCATGGCGGTGCTCACCGCGGCGGGACCGTACGACACGAAGACGGTGTTTAAGGGCTCTCGTCCGCCGTACGCGTTTTCGGGCAAGCGTCGCGTCGTCGTCTGTCCGCCCGTCTCCATGGAGGACGTCAAAGCGATAAAGAACGCGAGCGGGTGCACGGTGAACGATATCGTCGTCGCCGCGCTCGCGGGCGCGATTCAAAAGTATCTCGCACGGGTCGGCGATCCGAGCGCGACGAAGAAGCCTCGCGTGCGCGCGGCGACGCCGTACGCGTTTCCCGACCGCGTCCGCGGCGCGCTGACCAACAACTGGACCTTTGTCTCCCTCGCGTTACCCATGGGCGTCATGTCCGCGGCAGAGCGATTGAGACGAGCGCAAAAGACGTGCAATCTCATGAAACGGTCGCCCGAACCGTACGTGACGCGCGCGCTCAACGCGGTCGTCAACGCCGCGGGTCCGAGCGTGCAGCGTCAAGTCGTCTTCGATTACATGACTCGTCACAGCATGGTGTTCACGAACGTGCCGGGACCGACCGAGCCCATCGTCTTCATGGGATCTCGCGTGCGAGACATCGTATTCGCGTGTTCGAATCTCGTGAACCAGGTGAGCGCGCTGAGTTACGCGGGACGACTTCGCCTGACGCTCGTCGTCGATCCGGAGGCGACGCCCGAGGCGGATGTCATCGGACGCGCGTTCGTCAAAGAGATTGACGCGTTGCGCGAGAGCGCGACTGCGTCATCGTCGATGTGATTGATTCCTTATTTCTTACATTATGTACAACGGTATGCAATGCAAATACAGATCAAATAAAAACACGCGCGCATCAGATGAGCGCCTTGACGTGCGCGCGAACGCACTTCGCGAATCCGTCGCGCGCGAGCGTCACCGTCGCCGTGTCGTCCTTCCCGCTCGGCGCGCTCACCAAGTGTCCGTATCCGCCCTCCAGGATGGACACGACGCGACCGTCGCATACGTTGGCGACGTTGACGAGAGATTTCGTCATGTCCTCGTAATCCTCGGGACGAAGGTTCACGCCTTGGTGTCGCGTGTTTCGCTTGGGGTCGACGCCCAGATTACCGACGTCGCTCGCCGCGGCATCGAATCCCGCCGAGATGACGATGAGCTCGGGCCCGAACGCGCGCAGCGCCGGGATCAAACGCTCGCGAAACGCTTTTATCCATTCCAATCGACCGCCCTGGTGTCGGTCGGCGTCGGTCGGCTTGGCGGCGGTCTGGGACGCGTTTTCGTCCGAGTCGCTAAACCGCTTCGTCCTTTTCCTCGCGCGTTCACCCGTCTCGGCGTTGGCGTGCGCGCTCGCGCCCTTGGCCAACCACATCGGCGGCACGACGACATTGACGATGTTATTCACCAAATCGTCGCGCACGCCCGTGCCGGGGTAAAAGTTGATCCCGGACGACGTGCCGTCGTCGGCGAGATGGATGGAGGCGAAGAATAAATCTGGCGACCCACGGCGACGGTGTTCTCCACTCACGCGCCGTTTCGCGATCCAGTGCCTGGCGATTTCCTCCGTGCCGTTCCCGTGGTGTACGTCGAAATCGACGACGGCGACGCGCGCGCACTTGAGTTCATCGATCGCGTGTAACGCGCCTGCGAAGTAAGAGAGGTAGAGAAACGTCGTCAGTCGGTCGGTCGAGTCAGTCGCGCGTCGGAGAAACAATGTCCCGCCCGTATCTGTCAGCAGAGTCACGCTCGGTTCTCTCTGTCAAAAGAGGCGGATGTTGTTTTGGGACGCGCATCATCACTCGATACGCATGGCGCGGCGTACGAGTCATGCGTGCGACGTCCGAACAAAAACGAATAAACACACGCGCGCGTGAAACCCGACAAACGTACCGATCATGGCGTTGTTCAAAATGGAAAACCCACTCGACGGTGCGCCGTCCGTGGCGCCGTCCACGCCGGCGTGGTGACCGGGCGGGCGGCAACACACGAACGCGCTCCTGTTTTCACCCTTGATGACTCTGTTCACGGCGTGTATGACGCCTCCCGCCGCGCGAAGCGCCGCTTGGAGCGTTCCCGGAGAAAAAAACGTGTCGCTATTTTCGGCGGGTTTTTGAAACTTTTCCGGAACACCCTTTTGATTTTGACAGTACGGCGTGAACGCGATCGGCGTGCCGCCGACTTGATCGCTCAGTTTCGCCAACACGCGCACGTACTCCTCCGAGTGCGCGCGAAGAATCTCGTGCGGATCCGCGGCGTCAAAGGCGGTTACTTTTTCCAATTCGTCGGCTTCGAGTTCGCCTCGGTGCGTCACGCGCTCGAGTTCCTCGAAGATGGCGAGTATGCGCTCGGGACTCTCTTGATGCGGCTTGAATGACACGTGTTCTTCGCAATCTGGGTGCGAGATGAAGGCCAGACGCAAGGAGGGCACGAGGGCGAAAATCTCCGCTCGCAGATCTCTCCTGGCCGACTGACTCTGTCGACGCATCTTCGACCCGAGCGCGGCGAGCACGTCCCGGCCCTGTGCGTCGCGCGCCATCGCGTCCACGGTTTTGTTGGCGAGAAGCCATCGAATGACGTTCATCTGCCCATATTCGGCCGCGACGAGAAGCGGCGTCGATCCGTCGCCCGCGCGAATGTTTTCCACGCGAACCGTCTCGCCTCGCGCCTTGGACGCGTTCGTCATGTAAGCCACCGCATCGACGTGACCGAATCGACACGCCCAGTGTATGGCGGCGTAACCATTCGACACCGCGTGTAAATTCGCCCCGGCATCGACCAAAATCTTCACCATCTCCGCGCACGAATCGCCGTCTTCCAACGCGCACGCCACTATGAGCGCCGTGTCGCCGTGTTCATTTCGCGCGTCCAATCCAATCTCCCGTCGACGCATCGACAAACCATCGTACGACTCGATGCGCTCCAACGGTCCCTTGGACGGCGGCCAATTCGCGCCCTCGCCCTCGTCCCCTCCGCCGACGTCGACGTCGCCCCGTCCCGGCGCCAACGCTCTCGCCGCCGCCGCGTCCCCTCTCGCCACCGCCGCGTGCAACGGCACCGCGCTCGACGTCGTCGCCGGCGTCGCACACTCTCGATCGTGCATGTCCTCGATCTCTTCCTCGAGCGCGATCGAAAACGCCTTCTTCGCCCTCTTCTCGTCGTCGTCGCCGTTCCCGTCCCGCCCCGTCTTCACCGTCAACACCCCCACGCCTTTCGCCGGCGTCACCGACGCCGTCGCGACGCCCTCATCCTCCGTCGGAACCGTCGGGACCGTCGCCGCCGCGATGTGCGCGTCGAGCGCGTCCAATTCGCTCGTCTGTCGCATCAACGCGCGCATCGTCATCGATGTCGTCTCGGGACGAAATCACACCCGTCCGTCGTCTCGTCGCGCCCGCGCGTCGTCGCCGCTCGCGCGCGCGCGCGGTGCGCGAGACGAGACGAACGAATGCGTCGTTCCGCGTCGCGCGCGCGAAGCGGTCGGTCGAGACGATGGCGCGCGCGCGCGTGTGACGCGTCGGGACTCGGTAACGGTTGCGCGCGTGCATTTGAACAGACAAGTCGACGGGTGGAGGGCATACAGTATCGGGTACGTTATTGTCGTTATTATCAACGTCCGACGATGGTGGGCACGCCGAAGAGGGGATCGGGTTGAATCGTCGGTGCGCCGGAGACGGGCACGAGCATGTACTGGACGTAGACGTTGTCGCGCTCGGACCAATTGTCCCACCGGCGACGGAAGCCGTCGGCGACGGTGAAGGTGATGTTCGTCGAAGTGCCGGCTTGACACTCGACGGCGATGACGCGCGACGGCGCGGAGTTGGTGTCGATCCTGACGTTGGCGAGACATTGGTAATCGAGGCGGTTGAGGTTGTGGGTGAGGACGACGCTCGAGTAGGTGCGGAGCGGATCGTCGGAGGTGGGCGGCGGGACGCGGATTTCGCCGATGGCGAGAACGTCGTTCGCGTTGCTCGCAGCGTCGAAACGGAAACCGGCGTAGACGACGCGAATGTCGTTGTCACCCCAACCCCAAGGATTGCCTCGTCTGGAATCGACGCGAGCGATGCGGACCCGGAACCTGCCAGTCGTCGTGTCGATGGCGAACGGGTTGACGACGTACGTGTCGGGCCACGTGTTCGGCGTCCACGTGTTGGCTAAGAGAGCAACCATCTGTCCCGGAGTGTTGGACGCATCGTACGTCCACGGTCCTTTGGTGACTTCGGAGTTTCTATTGTGCGTGGGGTTGTGGTAAATGCGCTTGTTGCCCACGGCGACGACGACGCCCTGACCGACGAGCGATCTGAGCGTGAATAGATACGCCACGTTGGCGCTCTGCAACCAATTCTTCGTGCGGTCCTGGCCGGTGAACAAGGCGTGCACGTTGGCCTTGCGCGAATGTCTGCGGAACTCGTACCAAGATACGTGTCTCACGTCTCGCACGACTGACGTGCCGTACACAGTGGAGATGACTGAGAATTGACCGACGTTTGCGCCCGGATCGGAGTTGATGGTGACTCCGTAATAACCGTTACCTCCGTGATTCGCTGCTGGCGGGGTAACGGCGTCCGGTAAGTTGGTTAACGCCGGCGGCGGAGGCGTCTCGCACGCAGTGTCCGGACCGCTCGCGTCGTCGCCCGCAGCGCGTATGAGATTTGGTCCGCACGGCGTGCAGGTGTTCGAACTCACGTGTGTGTTCACGCCGCATAAAATCGGGTCACACTGCGTGTCACTCCCACTCGCGCCGTCGCCGGCAAAATTCACCGTTCCCGGCGGACACGGCACGCACGCATGGTTCACCACGCGTTCGTCGGTGCTGCACGTGACTTCGGTGCACGAAGTGTCCGCGAGCGTGGAGTCGTCTCCCGCGTCGTGCGTGTGGCCATCCGGACACGCCACGCACGCATTGTTGACGACGTGATGGTTCACCGCACACAAAATGGCGTCACACGTCGTGTCAGCACCGGAAGAATCGTCTCCCGCTTGGTTTTCCGAGCCCGGCGGACACTCGACGCAATTGTGATTTACGACGTGTTCATGAATATCGCACAGGATGGCGTCGCACTGCGTGTCGCTTCCCGACGCGTCATCCCCGGCATCATTCACGCTCCCGGGACCACACGAGACACACGAGTGATTCGACACGCGCTCGTTTGCCATGCACAACACCGGTTCGCACACAGTGTCGGGACCCGCGGGCTGGTCGCCAAGCGTGTTGTTCGTCCCGGGGGCACACGCCACGCACTCATGATTTTGCACGCATTCGCCCCCTTGACACACCACGCACGCCGGCGGCTGATAGTCCCCGCACCCATTTCCGCACCCACCCCACACAAAGTTCGTCTGACCGTTGAAGACTCGATTTTGGAAGATTTCCGTGCCCCGCATCCCGCTACGCTTCGCGTAGTGCACGACAAACCTCTGCGAACACTCCGTCCCGTACATCGCCATCGCGCTCGGCGTCGCGTTCGGCGGACATCGATCCCAATTGCCAAACGCGCCCGGTTTCGCACACCCCACATCCAACTGCGCCTCGTATTCGGTGATTGATCCTCTCCCGCGCTTGTGGTAGCGCTTCGGATACAAGAAGAATCCGAATTGCTCTCCGCGGCCAATCGTGACGTTCACCTCGTACGTCCCGCACACCGTCTCGCGCATTTCCTTCGCGTACGAGAACAATAATTCATTATCTAATCCTTTGAGCGCGATTCTCGCGCCGACTTCACCTTGCCAGTCGCCGACGTCGAAGCGCAACAATTCGAGCGGCGAACACGCCGTCGAGAGCGTCAAGAGCCGCGTCTGTCGCCTCCCGCCGTGGCGGTAGTTGTACTTGCCGAGGGCGAAGGACGCGCGGTCGCGCGTGACGAGGGAGGCGACGCCCACGACGAGCGCGCACACGGCGCACGCGACGAGTTTCGCGTCGACCGAGCGATGCACACGCGTTCGCGCGCGCCCAACACCCAATTCCGCATCGTCGACGCGTTCATCGCCGTAATTCGTGCCGACGTCGATCGTCGACGCGTCGCGCAGCGTCAGAGGGACGCGTTCTTCATCGCGCGCGTCCATCGTCGCGAGACTCGCGACGCGCGCGCGCGGGCGAGCGAGGGAAAGAATACGAGGCGGCGAAGCGCACGAGCCGGCGAGCGAGGGAAAGAATGCGAGACGGTGGTCAACGCGCGCGAACGTTGACGTCTTCGGCGCACAGGGGCGAGCCCGCGCTCGCGCGCGTGATTTTCCGAATTTTCGCGCCCGGCGCGACGGGCGCGAACGGCGGCGACGGCGCGACGGACGAGCGCGGCGAATCGGAATCACCGAGAGACCGAATCTCCGATCGATCCGCGCGATCGATCGAGTCGCCGGGCGAACGCGGCGAGTCGACGCCGAAAGACGCGTCGACGTCGCGACCGAGCGCACGAAGGATTCGCGGATGCATGGTCGGTCTCGATCGACGTCTGGCGAACGTCGGCGGCGGCGATACCTCGGACGCTCGGGAAGGATCGACGCGCCAGAGTCTGGTCGCGCCGTCGTCGGCGCATGACGCCAATGCGTCGAGACGTTTCGACCAGTGCACGCAATTCACGCCCGCCGTGTGTCCTTTCAGACGAATCGACGCTTCGTTCGCGCGACGCACGTTCCAAATGTGCACGTCGTGGTCGAGCGATCCGCACGCGACGTGATCGCCGTCCGGGGAAAAGCACGGCTTGACGTAAAACGACGTCGATCGATGACCGACAAAGTGTCGAATCGGCTTCCCTCTGGGGTCGTTCGCGTCGAATATCGCCATGTGATTGTCCACGTACGACACGACGACGCGCGACGACGTCGGGTCGATCGCGATGCCGGAGATGCCTCTCGGACGCTTGCCACCGGCGCGTGTGCCGCCTTCGCCGCCGAAACGACCACCGAGACCCGCGTCGTGAAACGAACCTCGGGCGTACTCATCGTCTCCCGCGTCCTCGAGCGCGCCGATCGCGTTCTTCATCTGACGCAAATCCCACATCTTCACCAGCCCGTCCGATCCTCCCGAACTCAGCAACACGTCGCCGCCGTTATCGAACGCCGCCGACGTGACGCTGTGCAGTCGCGAACGTCTCCCCACCCCCGGCGTGTGCGCCTTGTGCGCGTACCGAACCGCCTTCTTCGGCGAAAGATACGGCGCGTCCTCGTTTTCGCGCACGACCCGCGTCGAGCAGCGCGCGTCGAACACCAACAACCGCCCGTCTCGTCCACCGGTGGCGAACACGTCCCTATTCGTCGGTCTCGTCGCCAACGCCTTGACGCTCGCGTCGTGTCCTTCAAACCGCGCGCTCAACACCTTTGTCTCGACGTCGAACATCGCCGCCGTGGTATCGGCGCTCGCCGTGAGCACGCGCGCGTCGTCGCACGTCCACGCGACGTCGAACACCGCGTTCTCGTGCGCCGACGCCGTCCAACGCGGGCTCATCGACGACGCCCTCGTCGCGTCCGACACCGTCACCGTTCCGTTTTGATCCCCGATGGCGACGAACGTCCCGCGCGCGTCGGCTGCGGCGTTGAATCGAACCGCGAATGGACACGAATCACCGCTCGACGCCTCCGCGAGTTCGATCGACGCGAACGTCGCGCACATCCGACGCGCCGCGACGTCCGCGCGCGACGTCGACGGCGCCGAGCGCGCCGACTCGCGACGACGCGTCGACATGGCGCGCGCGAATGATTTTGATGATTTCAAACGCGGCACCGCGTCCGCCGCGCGCGCGTCGTCTCTCGTCGCCGAGCGTCGAACGACGGGCGACGGTCGGTCGAGACGCGCGTCGAGCCGGCGACGACCGCGAGGCGCGAGGCGCGCGCGCGCGCGGGGACGGAGGCGTCGCGGGATGAAGATTTGAATGTGACACGAGCTGACGCCAGACGTCGACGCCATGGAGGCGCTTCGCGCGCGCTTCGACCTTCCGAAGGGCACGTCCAGCGCGGCCCTCGAGCGCGTGTTGCGCCAACTGTCGCCCGAGGGCGAGGACGCGGGCGAGAGGGCGGAGACGGCGAGGGATGATGATGACGGTTCGTTCGCGGGGACGACGAATCGACCGTTCGATGACGACGAGGAGGCGACGCCGACGCGCGAGGACGCGCGCGAGAGGGCCGTGATGGAGGAGACGTCGCCGCGCGCGCGAGCCGCGTCGCTTGTCGAGGCGGTGGCGGAGGCGCGACGCGCGAGAGGGGAGGACCGCCGCGCGTCGGGACGCGGCGACGCCGAAGACGACGCGCGAGCGAAGGACGCCGAACGAATGGCGGATATCGCGAGAGAGGACGCGAGGATGGCGCAGAGACACGCTTCGGCGTTGAAATTAGAGGTGCGCGCGAGAGAGGGGAAGATAAAGGCGCTGCGAGAGGAGAATGAACGGTTGAGACGGGAAAATCGAGCGCTTCGACACGCGCGGGTCGCGGCGACGGTGCGAAAGACGACGTCGGAGGCGGTGGAAGCGAGCGTTGGGACGACGACGCGCGCGCCGGAGGATGCATCGGTGGCGTTGCATCGCGCGTGGGGGAAACTGTGCGAGAGCGCGGCGAAAGGGAACGCGGATGTCGGTTTGTTGATGCGTCAATACAAGTCGACTCGGCGGGAGCGAACGCTCGCTTACGAACGTGCGGTGGAGCTCGAGGAGGAGTTGACCAAGACGCGCGAAACTTTGCGCGCGCTCGAGGTGAAAACGCGCGAAAACGCGCGGGCGTACGCCACCGCGGAGGCCATCATCGACGAGGAGGCGGATGAGAAGCTCACGCTGCGAAGAAAATTAAAGGAGGCGACTGAGGAACGCGCCGAGCTCGTCGTGCGCGTCGAGACGCAGCGCGACGCGATGGACGGTCTTCGCGCGTCTGAACAGCGACTTCGCGATGAGGTGTTTCGTCTGGAGAAGCAACTCGTGCGCGCGGGGACGCTTCGCGATAAGTTTCGAGCGACGTGTCACGAGTTGGAGGCGTGCGAACGCGAACGCGACGAACGCGGGCAAAGACTGGCGCACGTCGACGCCGAGTGCGACATGCTCGCGCACATGGTTCGAGAGCTTCGTAAATCGTCGGGAACCGATCCTCGCGAGTTCATGCTCGCCGTCGAGCGCGCGCTCGCGTCGCACGATGACGCCCCCGAGACGTCGCCTCGCGAGGAAGTCGAACAGTCGTCGCCGTCGCCGCCGCGTTCGGACATCGACGAAGGGTACGACACGCCCGACGAAGACGTCGACGACGGTGCGAGAGACGACGCACGCGTGTCGTTTGTGGACGACGATTTCCCATCGCCGCCCATCTCGGGCATCGTCGACGCGACGCGAACGCCGGATTCCGCCGGGAGCACCGCGTTTCACTTTTAAGCCTCCGAAGGCTTCACCGCGCGTCAGATCGCGTCGGAGCGATGCGAACGCTGTTGTCGAGGTCCACCGAGCTCGCGCGAAGGCAGTTTTTCCACTCCTCCGCCTTTAAGAGCCTGTCGCGGCGCTCGCGCGCGATGAAACACGCGCCGCAACCGTGGTTCCCCATCGCCGCCTCGAGCGTCGTCGACGGCACCAGCGCGCGAGATTGCCTCGTGTCGTTCGGCGCCGACCCGGAGAGCGTCGATGCGATGTTCGAGCGTCACCCAGAGGTGCGCGAGTACGACGTGGCGACGGAGATCGCGCCCAGAATGTCGTATTTACAGTTTCTCGAGGGACGAGGCGAACTCGGGGACGAGACGGCGGCCGAGTGCGCGCTTCGTCAGCCGGGCATCCTCGAGCGCAAGTACGAGACCGTGTTCGAGTGTCCCTCGCGCGGGTACGTCGCCGTGAACAAGCCGTTCGCCGTGCGTTTGGACACGCCGAGAGGATGGTTGGAGACGGATGTCGACGGCAATCGCGTCGAAAAGACGCGCTTTACGCCGCGATGGGAAGGCGACGCGAGCTGCGAGGATTGGTTGAACACGACCTTTCCAGACAAACACCATCGTTTTTGTCATCAATTGGACACGGCGACGAGCGGGGTCGTGCTCACGGCGAGCACGAAGAAAGCGGCGGGTGAGGCGGCGAAATTGTTTCGCGAGCGCAAGGCGAAAAAGACGTATCTCGCCGTCGTCTTTGGATGGCCCGAAGACGACGAGTGGACCGTCGCCGCCAAGCTAAGCAAGGACCACGACGATCCGAAAGGTTTTCGCGAGCGCGTGGACGAAGAAAACGGCAAACCGAGCGAGACGAGCTTCAAAGTCGTGCAACGCGGGTACTGCACGCTTGACGGCGTCAATAGAGGCGTCAAGGTGACGCGCGTTCGGTGTAAACCAGTCACGGGACGACGTCACCAGATTCGTTTGCACTTGAAACACTCGGGATATCCAATCTTGGGCGACATGGCGTATTCCGATGACGGTGATTCGTACAGGATGTTCCTGCATGCGCTGGAGTTGGTCATGCCGTTCGCCGACGGGGAGTTGCGTTTCGCCACGCCGCCGCCGATGTCGTTCGAACACGTCCTCTCCGCGGAGGCGCTGTAGAGTGTGAGTAGATAAGTAGATGTACAAGTTCTAATAGAGTACAGTGTAGCTAAATTAACCAGAGTACCAATCGAGAAACAACAGCGCGATCGTCGCGATGAGCAAAATGATGGCGACGTATCGCTGCGCGTCGCCCTTGCGAGCGATCGTTTTCTTCATCTCCACGTTGCCCATGTCGAAATGACGCGAACTATCGATCGCCTCTTGATACAAAGACTCGATCTGTTCCGCCTGCGCCTGCACATGCGTGGCGAAGAGCGAACTCAGCGCCGACATTTCCACGACGTTTTTCTCCGCGGCGCGCACTTGATCCAACAACTGCGTCAACTCGCGCTCTAAATCATCCTGACGCTCGACGTGCGCCTGCGTCTGCGTCTCTACATCCTCCACGCGCACTGCACTCACCCCCGCGTCACCACCCGATCCTGACTCGACGTACGTCGCCCGTCTCGCCGCGCTCCGCCGTTGTCGCTCGCGCTCCGCGCGCGCCAACGTCTCCGCGAACCTCGTCTCTCGCACTCGATCTAACGTCCTCGCCACCTCGTTCAACGCATCGCTCAGAATCAATCCAATCCCATACAGATGCGCCGCGCACTGCGGCGCCCGCATCAACGCCCCGCCGCGTCGCGCCCGTTCCACCGCGTCTCTCGCCGCGCCCACGCACCGCTGACACTCTCGAATCGACGCCGACGTCTCCGCCTCGAACGCGTCCCTCTCCCCGTCGCTCGCCGACTTATACCCTCGACCGTGCGCCTCCACGTACGCCCGCGTCGTCCCGAGCGCCCGCACCGCCGTCTCCGCGTACCGCAACACCGTTCGACACGTCACAGATTTCGCATGCAAATCGTCGTCGTCGGCACCGCGATTCGACGCGCGAGGCTCGACCGCGGCGCCCATCGCCGAGGTCGTCGTCGTCGTCATCGACGACGACGCGCACATCTCGCGAAACGCGCGCGTGCGATCCACCGCGCGCATGGTGGCCCTCGAACGCGTTCGAACGAATGACGCGCGCCGTCCCTCGATCGATCCATTCCATCGAGGGACGCGTCGTCGCGTCGCGCGCGTCTCTCGGCGAACGATTCGAGTGAATTTCATTCGATTCGATTCCGAGAGCGAGGGGACGCGTTCGTCGTCGCGCGTCTCGCGATTCGCGGCGATGTGATCTTAATTTGGATTCATCCGTCGCTCGCGCGTCTCGACAGACGGACGCGCGCGCGCGCGCGAGCCGCGAATCGCGAATCACGATCGACGCGATCGGTGCGACGACGAAGAAAAAAATCATCCGTCGATTCGCGCGACGGACGACGGACGACGAGGGACGACGGACGACGAGGGACGACGCGGGTGATGATGATGACGGATGGAAACGCGCGCGAGGCGGACGACGACGACGACGACGAGAACGACGCACGTGAAGACGATGACGCGTCGACATCGCGCGCGGTGCCCGTGGTGATTCGAGTGCGCCCGATACCCGCGAGACGACGCGATGACGACGACGACGCGCGCGACGAACGCGCGCGAAGACGACGACGACGGTTCGGCGCGGGAACCGACGCGAGCGCGAGCTCGAGCGAAGAGGGCGACGGCGAGGACGGCGGCGACGGCGAGACGCGCGCCAACGCGGCGAGTCAGCGTCGAGACGAGAAGACGGTGGCGATGGCGACGCGCGAGATGCGGTGCGTGGACGCGCGGGCGACGCAGGATGAATTTTTTCTCGAGAGCGGCGTTCGAGACGTGTTGAGACGCGCGCTCGACGGCGGCGCCGGAACGGTGCTCGCGTACGGGCAGACGGGGAGCGGGAAGACGTACACGATGTCTGGACGCGCGGGAAAGCGGGAGGTGCGAGGGGTGGAGGAGGACGCGAGGGATGGGGTGGTCGGGCGATCGATCGAGTACGTGTTCGACGCGTTACGGCGTCGATCGAAATCGTCGGGAGACGACGAAGAGGGCGTGCGGGTGACGTATTACGAGATTTACGAGGAACGCATCATAGATTTATTAGCGCGCGATTCGTCGTCGACGACGTCGTCGTCGTCGTCGAGGACGCTTCGCGTGCGATGGAGGAAACGAGATGGATTTTACGTGCCGAATTTAACGTTTGAGACGTGCGCGAGCGCGAGCGAGGCGTTGGCGTGCGTGCGAAGAGGATGCGCGAGACGACGCGTGCGAGCGAACGCGGTAAACGCGGAGAGTTCGCGTTCACACGCCGTGTTGACCGTGTACCTCGATCGAGGCAAGGTGACGTTAGTCGATTTGGCGAGAAGCGAACGGCTGAAACGAGGCGGCGACGACGAATCGTCTCGAGAGACGAGTCTGATCAATAAGAGTCTCTTCGCGCTCGGAAAAGTCATCTCCACCCTGGCGGACGGTCCAAACGACGCGAAGGCGTCCACCGCACACGTGCCGTATCGAGACAGCAAACTCACGAAACTCATGATGGATTCTCTCGGCGGTCAGTCGTTGACGCTCATGATCGCGTGTTGCTCGTCCGAGGAGCGACACGCGAGAGAAACCGTGCGCACGCTTCAGTACGCCGCGCGCGTCGCCTCCATCGTTCTCGACGTGGATCACGGCGTCAGGGATCACGCGCCCGCGGTCGACGACGCCGACGCGCACCGCACCGTCGACGAACTCAGGGCGGATAACCGCGCGCTTCGGCGGCGGCTCGCCGCGCTTCGCGAACCGTCGCCTCGCGACCGCCACCAACCGCGTCGCGCTCGCGCGAGCGGCGGCCACCCTCGCCACCGTCGATTCTCAAACTCCGCCTTTCACACCTCTGCCGTCATTCACCGCGTGCGCAGGGTGGAATCGCTCCTTCGCGACTACGCCGACGAGAACCGTCGGCTCGAGCGCGAAAACGGCGAGCTCCGCGCGCGCGCGCGATGGCTCGACATCGAGCGCGTCCACGCCCTTCGCGACGCCGCCGATTTACGAATCGCGATGGAAAACGTCGAGCGTGCCTTTTTCGACGCCGAACTCCGTCTCGACGACGTCGACGCGCGTCTCGCCCTCGCGTCTCCGTCCTGAATGCGCGCGCATAAACGCACCCCGCACGTAGAACGACGACGAAAACACCCGTGTGCGCACACGATGTTCGGACATTCGGTACCTCCATCGCGTCCCCGTCGTCCACCGTCTCGTCTCGTCCTCATTCCCCGCCTCGTCGTCATGTCCGCCGTCGTCGTCGACGCCGCGGCGCCGTCTGCGGTGGAGGACGAAACGGGTGAACTCCTCGAGATCGTCCCGCTCGGTGCGGGCAGTGAGGTTGGACGCTCGTGCGTGATCGCCAAGTTTAAGGGCAAGACGCTCATGTTCGACTGCGGGATCCATCCCGGGTACGCCGGCATCGCGTCGCTGCCGTACTTTGACGAGGTGGATCTCAGCGAGGTCGACGCGCTGTTGGTGACGCACTTTCACCTCGATCACTGCGCCGCGGTGCCGTTTTTAGTCGGCAGAACGGATTTCAATGGGAGAATCTTCATGACGCACCCGACGAAGGCGATTTATAACATGTTGATGCGAGATTTCGTCCGGTTGTTGAAGAGCTCGGACGGAAACGATCAGTTGTTCACGGAGAAGGATCTCGAGGCGTCGATGAAGAAGATCGAGGTGATCGATTTTCATCAAGAAGTGGACATCGATGGGGTGAAGGTGACGCCGTATCGAGCGGGACACGTGCTCGGCGCGTGCATGTTCAACGTGGACATCGGAGGGTTGCGCGTGTTGTACACCGGGGATTATTCGAGAATTGCGGATAGGCACTTACCGGCGGCGGACGTACCAGCAATTCCGCCGCACGTGGTCATCGTGGAGAGCACGTACGGGGTGTCGCCGCACTCGCCGCGAGAGGAGCGGGAGATTCGGTTTACGGAAAAAGTGCAGACGATTTTACGTCGAGGCGGGCGCGTGTTGTTACCCGTCGTCGCGCTCGGACGCGCCCAGGAGCTTTTGTTGATTTTGGAAGACTTTTGGGCGCGGAACCCCGATTTACAGCGCGTGCCGATTTACCAGGCGTCGGCACTCGCGCAAAAGGCGATGACCATTTACCAGACGTACATCAATGTCTTAAACGCCGACATGAAGGCCGCGTTCGAGGAGGCGAACCCGTTCGTGTTCAACCACGTCAAACACATCACAAAGTCGAATGATCTCGACGGTTCCGGTCCGTGCGTCGTGTTGGCGACGCCGTCCATGTTACAGAGCGGTTTATCGCGAGAACTCTTCGAGGCGTGGTGCGAAGATCCCAAAAACGGCGTCATCATCGCTGACTTCGCCGTCCAGGGAACCCTCGCTCGAGAGATTCTCGGCGACGTGCACAAAGTCACCGCTCGCGACGGTTCCGAGTTACAGCTTAACATGTCCGTCGACGCCATCTCTTTCAGTGCGCACGCCGATTACCCGCAGACTCAAGCGTTTTTGGACACCTTGGCTCCGCCGCACGTCATCCTCGTTCACGGCGAGGCTGGGGAGATGGGTCGTTTAAAGCGCGCCCTCGACGCCAAGGCGGCCGCGGACGACAAGAAGATGAACGTGTACACCCCTAAAAACTGTCAACCCGTCGAGATCATTCACAAGGGCGAGCGCATCGCCAAACTCACCGGTCTTCTCGCCGAACGGGAAGTCGAAGAGGGCGATCGCGTGGCGGGTGTCTTGGTACAAAAAGATTTCGGCACCATGCTCATCGCCGCCGAGGACGTCAACAATTACACCAAACTCCGCACCTCTCTCGTCACGCAGCGTCAACTCGTGCCGAGTAAGGTGCCCATCAGCACGTTACGTTTCGCTCTCGAAGCCTTGTTTGAGGGATTACACGTCGTCTCCACGCTCGCCGCCGAGGAGGCGGAGGAGGACGAAGACGAAGAAAATGAGGAGACGGAGAAGAAACCGGCATCGAAGAAGAAGCCGGCGTCGACCGCGAAAAAGAGTTCGCGCGCGAAAAGGGTCAAGACGGATCCGGCCGAAGTGGAGGCGCGCGAGGGTGAGGATAAATTCGACGTGCGCAGAGAGGACGGGTTGACCATCAACGACGGCATGGTGACGGTGCGCAAACGCTTCGCCGACGAAGTCACGGGTATCGAACACGTCGTCATCGAGTGGTGCAGCGACCCGCTCACGGACATGATCGTCGACGCGACGTTGAGCGCGATTTTACAGCTCGAAAACGAGCCCGAGGGATTGAAGGAAGCTGAGGAAGGATTGAAGGAGGCGATCAAGACGAAGGATGATTCGTCGGCGGAGAAGTGGCGTCTGCGCGTCGTCGCCGCCATGCTCTCGGCGCAGTTCGGTGAAGCCAAGGTGAACGAGAAGAAGGCGACGCTGGCTCTAAGCGTTGATGGCATCGACGCAGTGGTGGAGTATCGCACGCGCACGGTGGTTTGTGACAACGAAGCGATGAAGCAACGATTGGATACGACGATTTCACGCATCGACGAAGCCATCGCTGACGCGGCGTACGCGCGCGCGGTGCACTCGCTCTCGGCGTCGAGCACGAGAGTATAGCTTAGATGAAGAAAAACATGTTTTTGAAATGTAAATGTAAACTACAACAGCGAATCATCATTGCACGACGCACGAACTGTCCTCCTCTTGCGTCTTGGACTTGAGCTTGAGTTTTTCGCGCATCTCCGCCAGCGCCTCCTCCTTATCAATCTTTTCTCGCGCCTCCTCGTTCTTCTCCCCCGCGAGCTTGAATCCTTGCTTCCGCAACTTTCGCATGCGATCGGACGTGTGCGAAAAGTCCGCCTCGAGATCCTCCACGAGCTTGGCTTGCAATTTCACCTCTTCGTGAATCGCCTCGCTCGTCACGCGCAAATTCCCCACCAACGAATCCAACCCCTCCAACGCCGCGTCCTGATTCTTCATCTGCGTCGTCTGATGATCGATCAACTCCCTCGTATCCATCGCCTTGGTCATCGCGCGCTGACGCTGACTCTCCGCCCGTTCCGGCATCACCATCGTCGTCGCCGCCAGCTCGATGGCCGCCGCCGAATCGCTCGCCTTGCTCGTCGCGCTCGCCACCAACCCGCCCGCCGCTTGACTCACGCTCGCCGCCGCGTCGCTCACGCCTCGTCCGATCGCCTCACCGACTCTCCGCACGTTCGCACCGACATCGGTCGCCCCACCGTTCGCGCCCGCGCTCGCGTCGACGTCTCTCGACGCCTTGGTCGCCGCCGCCGCCGCGCCGCGAATCCGCCGCGCCTCCTTCCTAAACTCCCGCACCTGCGCCTCGCGCGCGCGCGTCTCCTCCTCGCTCGCGTCGCCGTCCGACGCGCAGTCCTCGAGAATGTCCAACAAATCGTCCAGACGGTTCAGTTTGCGTCGCGCGAGCGCCGTCGCGCGAGCGCGCTCGGCGTCGTGTCGCTGATGATTAGTGTTACCATCTTCCTCGCGCGAGGACGACGCGACGTCGACGCGGAGCTCGTCGAGAAGCCGTCGCGTGGCGGCGAGCTTCGTCGTCCACGCGTCCGACATGGCGCGCGTCCGCGGATCGACGACGACGACCGCGAGACGGCGTCGATGAGTGACGCGCTCCCAGACAGAGACGCGCGCGCGGCATCGCGATGCGAACGATCGTATCGGCGACGCCCGCCGCCTCGCGCGCGTCCGCGCCGACGCGCACGCGACGCGACGCCTTACTCGCCGCCGCGTTCGTCGTCGGCGCGCCTCGAGCGCGCGCGAGCGTGGAGACGGACCTGCGCGAGAAGACATTTCCGAAAACCGTCTTCACCGCCTCTCGTCCCGAGGCGACGCGCTACCCGGGCTGGCTCGAGGGCGAGTGGCGAGTGAGAAGCGAATTCGCGGGGTACGAATTCCCGTCCGCGTCCGCGAGCGAGGAGACGATCGCGCGCGAACCCTCGACGCCGGGGTTTCAAAAGATGAGCCTGGCGTTTCTCCCAGACGTCGGCGCGAACGCGACGTTTCGAGCGCGATTCTCGCGAGGGAGGGGGAAACGGGCGAAGGGGGTGTACGAAGACCGCGCGTTTAATTTGAGCGAAATCATCGACGCGTACGTGGGCGCGGACGCGGTCGAGGAGGTGGAGTACGACGCGGAGAGAGACGCGAATAGGACGACGATTCGGTTGCGTCGAGGCGCGAGCAACAACGCCGAACGCGTCGAGTTGTTCACGAACAATCGAGCGACGGAGACTCGCGCGAGCGATGGAACGTTTTTCGTGCGAGAGGATTTCAGACAGGTGACGCTGGGATACAGCGCGAAGTACGGCGTCGCGCGCACGGCGCCGACGGATTACGCGCACGTGTGGACGTACACGCCGTTACCGGACGCCGAGACGCCGAACGAGGACGCATCGCTCGCCGCGCGACGCGTCGGAGCCGCGGGCGCGCCCGTCGTGAACAGGGTCAGGGTAACGCTCAGCACGGCGGGATATTTACAACCGAACGACGCGTTAAAGTACACGACCGATCCCGGAGGCGCGCCGGTCCCGCGCGTGGGCGCCGCGTCCGCGCTCGCCCTCGAACCCGTCGTTCTGTACAGTCACGTCATGCTCCTCGAGCGCGTCGGGTGCGTGCCCTGACGCGTTGTGTTCCAATAGATTGATAGATTCATGGCCGGACGCGCTCGCGACACACCGCGCCGGACGCGCTCGCGACACACCGCGCCTCGCCGCGTCGTCATGGTCGTCCCGAGCGACCACCTCGGCGACGGCGACGATGGATTCACGTTCCCACCCCCTCGAGAGACGCCCGAGAACGCGCGTCGAGACGTCGACGACACGCCATCGCCGTCGCGTCCCTTTCACCCACCGCTCGACGCGCATCATCATCATCGCTTCAACGGAAATGTGAGTCCCATCCTCGGAGGGCACGGCGCGCGCGTCGCCGCGAGCGCGCGCGACGTCACCGTCATCACCCTCGGTGTCGCCGTCATCGCCTCCGCGTGCGCGTGTTGGTTGTTGCAAGTCTTGGCGTATCTCCTTCGACCGCTCGTCACGGCGACGGGCGCGGCGCTCTTGCTCAGACCGCTCGTCGACTTTGTCAGCGACGCGCAGTATCAGCGCGACGTGGTGCGACGACACGCGCGAGGGGGGGCTGGATGGTGTTGTCGAGGAAACCGTGCGGTGACGGTACCGCGCGTGGTGGCGATCGTGTTCGCGCTGTCGGTGGTGTGCGCGGTGTTCGGAACGCTGATTTGGGCGTTGTATCTGGGACGCGTCTACCTGTGGGTGCACTGGAACGACACCGAGTGGAACGAGAGGTTCATGCAGCGAATCACGAACATTGGACAAGGGTTGAGCGATTTCGCCAGGCGGGTGTTCAAGAAGGACGACGTCGCGGAGGAGGCGTGGGCACGAATATTGAATAACATCGAGTCGAGACTCAGGGATGAAGAGTTTTGGGAGACGCTCGGCGTCGGCGTGTTTCATTACGTGCAAGACGTCATGTTGATGTTGTTTTACACGCTGTTTCTGTTGGTACCGCAGCGAGAGGTGTCGAGGGCGCGATCGTTGATGGTGCGTCGCATACGCAAGGCGACGAGACGATTCGTGAGCATCATGGTGCAAATCGCGGTGGTGCGAGCGTTGTTGGTCGGCGCGTTGCTCGGATTGTGTGGCGTTCCCTGGCCGTTATCGATCGCGGTGGCCATAGTATCGTTTTGGTTATTCTTTATACCGACGCTAGGCTCGATCGTCGCGTCGCTCTTACCGATTCCCATGTTGGTATTGTTACCGGACATGTCAGAACAGCAACGCTGGGCGGGCGCCGTCGTTCCCAACTTGGTGTCGTTCTTAGTCGGCGATTTGATCGGACCCGTGGTGTACCGAAAGGGATTAGATTTGAACGAGGTCACCGTTTTGCTCGCGCTCGTGTTTTGGTACTCGGTGTGGGGCGCCGCGGGCGCCGTGTTGGGCGTGCCGTTGACGTGCGCGATGAAAATCGCGCTCGAGGAAATGCCGCACGAGGGCGCGCACGCGCTCGCCGCCGTCATGGCGCCGGCGCAAAGTGCGAGGACTCGCGACAGCGGCAACGCGCGCGAGGGCGTGCGGGTGCCGATGACGCTGACGTTCATCTCGTGGATAAAGCAAATGTGCGTGCGTCTCTTTGATCCGCGGCTTCGTCGAGGTGCGAGGCGACGAGACGAGGAGGCGCTGCTGGACGAGACGAGCGAGGAGGAGCTCGAATACAGCGATGAGTGATCGTTTCGTTACAATGAGAACTCTACGTTTCTCGTTCATCAGCGCGCGCGGTGCAGTAGGTCTGGATTGCCTGTTGAATGGTCTCAATCTTGAACGGTTTCGTGAGGTAGGAGGTGAAACCAGAGGTGAAACATTCCTGGCGACTCTCTTGAATGGCGTCCGCTGTCACCGCGATGATGGGAACTTTGCTCTCCGGGTAGAGCTCTCGCAGACGTTTCGTACACTCTATACCGCCCATGACGGGCATGTGTAAATCCATGAGAACGATGTCAAAGGCGTCGAGACCGGCGGGATCGGCTTTGACCTTTTCTAAAGCGTCGGCACCGTCCTTCGCTGTGGCGACGTCGGTGTACCCGAGTCTATGCAGCACCGCCTTGGCAACCTTCATGTTTACGGGGTGATCTTCGGCGATCAAAATTCGAATGTTTGACGGCGGAGACGGTGTATCGATGCTCCTCTTCGTGTCTGGTTTGTCACCACTGTCTTTTGTTCGCGCGGTGTCCATGGCGTCCGCGTGATGCGTTTTTTCATTCAAAACCGTCTCGAGTGCTCGCCGCAACCGGCTGTGACGAATCGGTTTCGATATTCGGTGTCCGTTGATGGAGTTGAAAAAGTCGAGAATCGCGGTTCCCTTGGCGGATTCGACGCTCGTGTCGCTCGGCTCGACACTGTCTTCCGCCCAAGCGCATCTCGGGTCAGACGTATCGTGAGAGTGCGAATGGATTTTCGGCCACGTCGAGATGATGAACGGCGGCAGCTTGCGCGCGTCGCCGGCACGCGACTTGTCGTCACCGCTGGATTGCATGCTGACGGCCTGACCTTGACCAGCGCTCCCAATCTGCAATAACGACCGAGACTTTGCCCAATCGTATACCATATCGATCGCGTTACTGCTCACCTCGGCTATCACCGCGACCTCCTCCACCTCGCGGTCTATCGCTCTGTTCATGTACGCCACGAGCTCCTGCGCGCTTTCAAGAAGCATCACACCGAATCCCCATCGCGCGAGTTCGCACGAAATAGTGCTACGTATCATTTCTGATTCATCGAACAGCGCAATTTTCAATTTCGTGCCCGATGTTTTGTAGTGCGCCGCGTACTTCGAGCTCAAGTCGTGC
>Ga0208277_1000278_pt1 | contig 30792 bp, 17 predicted proteins | sample ETNtaG_5_FD_185782 | JGI IMG/M metagenome (GOLD analysis project Ga0208277, IMG submission 185782) | Marine microbial and viral communities from oxygen minimum zone, Eastern Pacific Ocean - ETNP201406SV205 (SPAdes) (version 2) | ecosystem: Environmental > Aquatic > Marine > Oceanic ...
TTGTTTTACACCCAACACTGAAATCCGGATTTTGTCTCATCGCTTCTGCTGTTGCATCGAGTAAATCGTCTTCTGATGTTCTTGGTTTCTCTCCACCTTGGCGCCAAGAAACCGATACCATCAGATCGTCATAAACAAAAGATTCGACTTGGTATTCGGCGAGATTGATGTCTCTCGGATTTAGGTTCATTCCCAATTTTTGGGCCTTTTGAACCGCCTCTTTTGCGGTCCAGATTTCAATAGCCATTTTTGAATTTTCAATTAGAAAATTCAATTCCTCTCCCTTAGCCATCATGTCAAATGCATTGGGCTGAATTTGCCTGTCCTTTTGCTCAGCATCAATACCGATCCAATAGCCAGCCTCGATTAGTGCACAAACTGCCCAACCCTCACAATGGCCGATACTAATTCCTGGAAGAGGTTCATTTCTCCAAACTCCGTTTATCCACGAGAGATATGGTGCTCGATGTTCGGTACGAAGGACCTCGAGAGAATCGGTTGGCAAATCCCAAGTCTCCAAGCATTTCTCAAGCAGGAGCCTACCTGAATTATGATCTGCGAGACGTTTAGGGGTGGCCCTTGGAATATCTTCAGAGAAGATGCTATTACAGTCCCGAATAGGCATTCTTGCAAGTAACATCCTAGGACCCTTGAGGGGACCCATAATCTCCATCATCTCACCTCGACAAAGTAAATCTTTGATCTTCGGGCACTTCGCCCATTGCTTTGAGTCTCAAGCCCTTCAAAGACAATACTGGGGCATCGTCATCACCAACGATGACAACATCGTGAACAGTTACTCCTGAATCCTCAGAAGCGACCTTTACCGAACGTACGCGCAGCTTCTCCTCAGCCTCTGGAACACGAAGCATAGTCGACCACTCAATACCTATTGGTAAACTAGAGAACCCATCACTTTCCATTGCTGCTAATCCGGCATTTTGGAATCCTGCCTCTATCAGCATTGGTAACGCATCTAGCAATACTTCCTCACCATCGCTTTCTGTAGCAAATTGATCGGATGCTGGTAGTTGATGACGCATTAGAGCAATTCCATCTACTCCGCCGTCAATTCCTCGTAATACTCCGCCATGAGACTGGAATCTAGGTCCATGGAAATATCTCAGATAGATGAAGCTAGAATGGTGTTGTAATTCACCATCAGGAGGAGTCCCTATCATCGGCAATGCGTCGACCTCGTTCTGTAAGAAGGGGCGCAAATCATCACTTGATGAAACCAATCTGACCTTAGCCTGATGATGTAGGCGTGGCTCGCCGAAGACTTCTCCCTTGGAGTTAACCAAATCGGACACTAATCTGCATTGAACCCATTTCAATTCGCCATCACTTTTCACCAGTTCTGCTTCGACGCGCACTGTCATTGCACCTTTCATAATCTTGACAGGTAAACCGAATGTTACCTCTTCGAATCCTGCTAAACAGTGACCTGGAAGCAATAGTAGAGAGTTCTCAGCAAACATTTCCATCGCCATTACACCTGGGTGGTATGGAACTCCATCAATGGCGTGATCGCTCAGGAACGGATGGTCTTTCACAGATAGAGTACATTGTGACACCAACGATTTTCCTTCATCGATTGAAGTCAATTTATCGATTAGAGGGAAACGACGAGGGTCTGCGATAGATGCTGCCATATCTGCTGGTAGTTTCAATGGTGGTTCTCTAAATGAGTCATATCTATCCATCATACCCAGTGAACCACAGCCCAATACTCTGCGCTTTCCGCCCGCCAATGCTTCGCCTACGAATATCTCAACGCCGTCTTCAACTGCCAGAGTTTCAATTCCTGCAGATTCAAACACGGCTTCAATCGAGCCACGTGTTGCCATTCCGACATCTCGCCATCCTGTCCAGCCGATAGCGACGGCTCTACATTCTGAATTTGCTGTAAGTCGAGCCATTTCGGCGTCGAGAATTGAATTAGCGGCTGCGTAATCTGTTTGACCGCCATTACCGAATCTTCCGGCTACGCTTGTGAATGCGCATGCGAATCTGAGTGAATCTCCGGCGACTGAAGTAAGTGCTTTCCAGCCATCGACTTTGACTCTAACAATCAGATCAAATGTGCTCCATAACTTATCAGCAACCAATTTGGATTCTTCTAGTCCAGCACCGTGAACAATTCCAGTGACGTTTCTTGAACCAACTGCACTACCTATTGCCTTCACATCTGTTACGTTAGCTGAATGGTATTCTGCGTTGTTACCTGAGGATTCGATTTCACTGATGGTACGATAGATGTCCATGCTGCGGGTCAACTTTGTCCACGCATTGTTCCATTCAACCATAGTGACTTTACCACTATCTGCATTTGCAATTAGTTCCTCTCTTAGCTCCATCTTTCTAGCATTGAGTTCCTCTTCGCTCCAATCCAGCCATGACGAGGTCTCTTCGACCAGTCCACTGCGGCCGAGTAAGAGGAATGTTGCACCTGCATTTTTGCTAGCATTTGCAACTCCAATAATCGATGCTGCAGTTACACCAGAACCGCCTCCACTAACCAGCCATAAGTCGTCTGACTCCAGAGGTTTGATTTCTTCAACTAAGTCTTCAGCGAAGCATACAAGGGTCCATCTTCGACCATCTCTATCAATTCCAATTTCGACTTCGCCGCCTGCACTGAATAGATCGTTTTCAATCAACTCAGCGGCTGCCTGAGCATCGATAATCAATTCTGGATGCAGGTCTAAAGCTCGGCAACGTAGGTTTGTACGCTCAAATGCGTATGATTTTGTAACTCCACTCGCTCCACATGCTAGAGAATTGAACCTCTCGCCGCGGTTGCCGTGTCTACCATCCATTGCGGTAACGCTACCTACAATTCCCGAGGAGATCATGCCTAATTGTGAATCCAATCCTTTGAGTAAACCAAACCAGGATTGTGCTGCAAGATTGACTTGGTTTGATGCTCCTTCTGATTCCCATGAGCTTCCAGTAAGCGATAAGGGAGCCAAGTGAATAACTCCGCCTACCCCATTAATTCTAGAGCACACATCGGCGATTTGCTCTTCGCTTCCAGGGTCTGCACGATATGTGTGACCGGATAATTCCTCTTGCTCAGTTACTGCTTTAGCGCCGAATTCAAAACCAATCTTTGCAACTGAAAGGCCTTTGTCTGCTAATCTCTTAGCAAGAGCATCGGCTACTCCCCAAGAATCCTGAGTGAGTACAATGGTTCCGCCAATTGGCAAACCTTCTGCAACTGCAGGGCATGGTTCTACCTCGACTTGCCAGCGGCGTGAAGAATTACTTGCAGGAGATGGTGCAACCTCTGGCGGTGATACGGCAACAGATTGCTGTATAGCCGGCGTTTCAGCAACCGTATTGGTTTCTGGAGTTGTAGGCACAGAGCCTCCTCCTTTCATCTTTACAATGTAAGAAACAAAGTGATTGAGAGTAGGGTGGTCTGCTAAGACAAAGTCTTCATCGACTGGTAAAGAGAAGATTTCACGAACATCGCCCATGATTTCTGCTTGCTTTACGGTATCAATTCCCAATTCTCCTTCAAGGTCTTGGTCCATCTCTATGAAATCTTCAGGATAACCGGTGTGTTTGACTACTACTCCTACCAACTTAGGTTGAATCTCTCCATCATCACTTACAACTGGTGTTGCCACTGGCTGAGGTGCTGGCGTTGAAACAGGTTCTGCTTTCACAGCGCTTTCTTGAGGCGCTGGAGTAGCAATTACTGGAGTCGCTGTAGAGCCCCCGGTCATTTTCTGAATATATGCGACGAAGTGATTCAATGTTGGGTGGTCCGATAGTACGAAGTCTTCATCGACTGGTAGAGAGAATATCTCTCGCACATCGCCCATGATTTCTGCTTGCTTTACAGTGTCAATTCCCAATTCACCTTCTAGGTCTTGGTCCATTTCAATGAAGTCTTCAGGGTATCCTGTATGCTTTACAACTACTCCGATCAACTTCGGTTGAATCTCACTTGAACCACTTGATTCCAAGACCGGTGCTGGCGCTGGAGTTGCTGGCGCTGTTGGTTCAACGGCCACAGGAGGTGAAACTTCGACTGGCGCCTCTACAGGGGTTGGCGCAGTGTCAGGACTGCTTCCTTGCATTTTGTGGATGTATGCAATCATGTGATTTAGTGTAGGATAATCCGCTAGAACGAAATCTTCGTCGACAGGTAATCCAAACTTTTCTCGAATATCTGCCATTATTTCCGCTTGCTTTACAGTATCAATTCCTAATTCGCCTTCAAGATCCTGGTCTAATTCTACAAAGTCTGCCGGATAGCCGGTATGATTTACGACAACCTCGATTACGATTTGAGTAGTATCGCCGCTATCCGCTACTGCAGCAACCGGCTGTTTAGGAGCAGCAGGAGCGGGTTCTTGCACCTTGGCAGGCTCAGGTGTGGGGGCTGGTGCTTGCTGTGCAATTACTGGCGCAGCACTGCTTTCTTCTACAGATTGTGAAGCATATTCCTCTCCTTGGATTCCTCCATGCAGATTATTTTCACCGTCAACATAGGCGACCAGTTTATTCTTTAGTATCCTCAATTCAAGATCTTTAGTTCCAGCTTGAGATTGGTTCCATGCTAACAGTTTCTTAGTATTGATTCTGTTTCCAGAAAATTCGAATTTCTTGACTAATGACAGACCAATTTGGCTACCAAACCCTGCAGCAAATCTCATTCCGTACTTTAGATTCGAATAATCTCCACCTTTGGACAGATTTAGATTTCCTAACTCTGGGTCTACTTCTTTGTGATTTGCAATCGGTGGAATTCTACCGGTCATAAGCCCGTAGAACATCGCCGCATCCTCGATTCCGACACCCATCGGGTGGCCAGTGAATCCTTTTGTGTTCGCAATTACGATCGAATCTGTGCTAGAACCAAATGTATCTCTCAACGCTTTGACTTCTGCCTGAGCAGAACCTCCTCTAGCCGGAGTATACGTTTCGTGAGAAAAGAATACGGTGTCCGGTGCGATTTGATGACGGTCAAAGCCCCATTTATCTTCCATTTGACCAATGAAATCATTCACGGTTTCGGCCACATTTTCTACATCTAGCCTTGTACCATGGTAAGCCGAATTTGATATCTTAGTTCCAAGTAATTCTGCCATTGGTTGGACGCCTCTTGCATCAGATTCTGATTTCCTTTCAACTACGAAAGCCGCAGCGCCCATTCCTAGAACTAAACCGTTCCTTCTCTTGTCGAAAGGCAGTGCTGCCTCTTCGATTACATTGCTAGTTGCTGCGGCCCCACTTGCTGCGAATCCTGAACCGATCCATTCCCACAAATCATCGCCGGTTACATCATCTGCAGAGATGATTACAACTCTGTCACATCTATCATTTGCAAGCCAATCCTCAGCGACGCCAAATGCAGCCGTAGCCGATGCACATGCCAGGTTGATAGTAGTGTTCGGCCCACGAATACCTACATGTTGTGCGAATTGTGAATGGCCCATGTTCAATATTTGGAACAGATATCTACGGTCGAATTTACCTTCGCCATCATCGCCGTTTACCTTGGCATGCTTTGCAGCCATCTGGTGCCCTGCAAAGCAGGATGAAAATACGATTCCCGTTCTATCACGATAAGCAGATGGCATCTGCCATGACCTAATCAGTCGCAGTCCGCCCTTTCCAACCTGTTCTACAGGAGTCAGAGGTATCCCAGCATCCTTCAAAGCAATCAGTCCTGCTGCACACGCCAATTGGGTTGCTATATCCCAGGCTGCAGCAATCTTTGCATCTATTCCGAATTCTTCTGATGGATCGAAAGCCGCCTTCAATCCCGCTAATTGAGGTATGTCGCCGAATTCTGTTGCGGCGTCCATGCCGACACTGCCGTCTCTGCCTTTGATGAGACGTACGATGTTCTTGTCAAGCAAACGCTGTTTGTATTCATCGCTTACTTCAGTGATACATGTTTCTCCTCTTACGAGCTTTTCGAAGTTGCCTTCGTCGAAAACTCTCTCTCCGCCTGGAAGACCAAGAGAGATTCCAGTGATTACGTACGGGTCATCATTACGATCATCTATCTTTACCGCTCTAGATTTAGTTCCAGTTCCTGGAGCGGAAGTAATCCAGCGAGTGATGTCTGCAGGTGTATTTGCAACTGTTATGTCCCAATCGGGGTCGGTACTACAACGTGCGTGGACAGAAGTGACTACGGCTTGAATTTGATTGTCGTCCATCCCAAGTACTGCGCGCATGTCTACGTTTCCTTGACAGAATTTTGCTGGATAGCCTGTCTGTTCAGCAATTAGTTCTCCGACCAGAGATTTCTTTGCAGCATCAGGGTCAAAATATCCTTCCGAGGATTTTACTACTGTTTGAGTAACTACCTCGCCGCCCTTAGAAGGTAGAGGTTTGCTCCTATCTCGAAGTGGAGTGGCTGGTTTTGCATAGCCACCTTTTGCATCAACAGGTCCTGCCCGGAATGCCTCGGTTAGATGAGGACTATCTCGACCAGGCCACTTTGGAGGGCGCCCTGCGAGTGCGAGTGTCCCCAATGCCGAAAGGAAGGTTGCAATTCCGCCAGCTTTGGGATGGTTTGTCATAACGGGAAGTGCTGGTTTACCCTCAAGAATTTGAGAAGCGAAAACGGTCAAAGCGCGTTTAGGTCCAACTTCAAGGAAGAGTCTTGCTCCAGCGTCATACATCGAATGGATTTGTTTGGTCCACTCTACGCTGGAAGCCATCTGCGGTGCCAATTTTGACAGCATGGCCGCCTTAGAATCGCCGCCATCATCCATTGGATACCAGCCGCCATCTACATTGCTTGTAATTGGAATATTAGGCCAATTAATCTCTAAACTTTCGAGGAACCTGCGCAGTGGCTCATTAGCAGGAGCCACTATCCTAGAATGGAATGCATGGCTAGTTGCTAATGCAACTGTCTGGAAGCCTTCTGCTTCGAATCTAGACATCGCTGCTTTGACAGGTGCGGTTTCGCCTGCGATTACAGTCATCTTTGGCGAATTCTTGTTTGCCGCAATAACATAGCCATCAACCTCTTCGATGATTTCTGCAATCCTATCGTATGGAGCGGTAACACTTGCCATCAGTCCTTTGTCGTCGATTTCAACACTACCCATTTCGGTCCCACGTGCTGCGGCTGCCCTTAGGGCTCCATCCATGTCGAGAATACCTGCACTCATCAATGCAGCATACTCTCCAAGGCTATGACCTGCAACCATGTCTGGCTTGTGACCATGTGAATTCAATGCGGCTTCAATCGCTAAATCTGCGGTAAGCATTGCAGGTTGAGTGTATTCGGTTTGCTTTAGTTTGAATTCTGCCTCTTTCTTTTCCTCTGCGCTGAGATTGTCTCTCAACACAAAGGAGGATAGAGTCTCACCATCTAAGACGTCGACCATTGTGACATCTGCTTTCTCCCATACCTCACCTACTCCAGTATAGCGGGAGTGAAGATCTTTCGTCATGCCCACGTATTGGCTACCTTGACCCGGATACATGTGGGCAACTTTGGCATCTCCAGGTAGTGCTGGGTCGTTACTGATTAGAACTCCTTGACTCATCAAGAAGCCCCATTTACCTTCATCATCCATCGCTTTAATCGCCAAATCTTTGCGTTTGTTGAATTCTGCCCAACTGGTAGCAATCAATGCCATTCTAACCGTGTCACTGGTTTCATAGGACCAGTGATCAGGTAACTCGAAGGACAGCCTTATTCCGTTTGGATCATTATCAAAATTCGAATCTGAAAAAGTAATTGCGGATAATTTAGTTTTGATAGAATCTATTGAGTCGCCAGAAAGCAGTAGGATTCCGCCTTCCACCGCCTTAAGTTCCTCATGAGTCATCGACGCTTTGGAAGAAGAAGTTGTTGCGAGGCCTGCGTATGCCTCCCATCTTCCGTCCCATTCAGCCACCATATCGGCGTGGAAATCGGGATTATATTCCTCTAGAGCTACGTGGAAGTTTGTCCCACCAAATCCGAATGCAGAAATTCCTGCTCGACGAGGATTTGATTCAGGTTCTGCCCAATCCAAAGCCTTGGTTGGAACAAAGAACGGAATTTGATCCCATTCTACGGTGGGATTAGGAGTCTCAAAACCTGCACTTGGAGGGATTGTTGCATGATAGAGTGCGTTGCAGGCCTTCATAATCCCAGCAATGCCCGCTGCTGCCTTTAGATGGCCAATTTGGCTTTTGACCGAACCAACTGCGATGTGATCGCCACCATCAAGACCATTCCAAAGCAAAGACAGTGTTGAGAGTTCAGTTGCATCTCCTACTTTGGTGGAAGTCCCGTGTGCTTCGACTAATTCAACTGTTGATGGCTCATAACCAGCCTGCGCATATGCTCTACTAACTGCCTGAACCTGCCCTCTTTGACTTGGAGCAGTGATTCCTTTTCCTCTACCATCAGATGAGCCGCCTACTCCGCGAATGACCGCTTTGACATCATCTCCATCTTGGATTGCATCGGACAATCTCTTCAGAAGGAGTACGCCCGCACCCTCCCCCATCACGAATCCGTTTGCTCTTGCATCGAATGGAGTTGAATGCGTAGGTGAAAGTGCCCCTATCGCACTAAACTTAGCGTATGCCGGTGCTTCCATGCACCTATCTGTTGCTCCAGCAAGCATTGTGTCTACTTGTCTGGTTTGAAGTAAACGGCAGGCATCGAGTAATGCAGCCATCGAAGATGCACATGCTGCATCTGTAGAATAGTTTGGACCTTGTAAATCTAGCAAATTGGCAACTCTGCCGCTGACTACGTTAGCCAATTCGCCCGGCATGGTATCTTCATTGATTCGAGGTGTGCCTTCACTCATTTTCTCAACCATTGCTTCGGCCTGAGCAGGTGTTGCACCGCTGTCCAGGGCGATTTGCCTCATTTCTGCAGTGTAGACTCTAAGGTTGGATTCTGATCTGTTCTCTCCGCCTAAGGCGTTTGCAAATATTACACCTGTTCTAGCTCTGTCCAGCGTTTTGCCGCCCTCTCCATAACCTGCGTGAGCGATTGCATCTGCTGAAACAGTGACTGCCCATAATTGACATGGATCGATTTGAGGAAGAGTGCCCGGTGGTTGCTTCCATCGGCGCCAATCAAATTCGTATCCTTCAACAAAACCGCCGATTTTCGAATAGGTTTTACCTTCGCTGACATTTCCAGGCGACCCGTTTTCCCAGTAGATTTCGGGATCCCAGCGGTCCTTTGATACCTCTTTGATAGAAACATGGGCGTCGATAATATTCTGCCAGAATTGATCGATTGATTCTGCATCAGGCATCAGGGCCGCCATTCCAATTACAGCGATAGGTTCGAACGGAGCCTGATTCAATCCATCGACCTGTTTTCCATTTGCAGTAGTAACGGCCATGCTATCACTCACCCATGATACTTGATGGGACCATCGTAATCGAGTAGCCAGCATCTACGTGGATACATTGTCCTGTCACTCCGGATGAAAGAGGGCTAGCCAACCATGTAGTGCAGCCCGCCACATCTGATTGAGTTACATTTCTACGCAGCGGGGAATTCTCCGCCACATGGTCTAGGATATTATCGAATCCAGGGATTCCGCTTGCAGCAATTGTACGAATTGGCCCGCTTGATATTGAGTTAACACGGTGCCCCTCTGGTCCTAGGTGGCACGCTAACTCACGTGTCCAACACTCCAATGCTGCTTTGGCCATACTCATGATTCCATAAGAAGGAACATGCCTAGTAGATGCTGCATAGGTTAGCGTAATTGTCGAGGACCCCGGGTTGAGATATGGTAGGGCAAACTTCAGGCAACGTTGTAATGAATTTGCTGAAATTGTGTAAGCGGTATTGATGCTTTCATCATCAACAAATAAAATCGGGCGATCAAAACATTCTCTCGGTGCAAAACCGATTGCGTGAATCAAAATATCTGCTTTTAGCCCGGGGTTTTCTTTGCTAAAAGCGTCAAAGAATTCCTTTGTGTCTGCATCTGAAGCAACGTCTAAGGGGTAGAAACCAGCTATTGCTGGAAGTTTGTCTTTCAATTGGAAGACTCTAGACATGAATCTCTTCTGATATCCGAGATACAATTTGACTCCAGCGTCGGCTAAACTTTTGCAAATAGCCCAAGCGATTGAGTCTTCACTAGCGACTCCAAAAACAAATGCGACTTTACCTTGTAAACCAAGCATGATTAGCACCTACCCTTAGGGTAGGTGTTTCCCTAGCCATGACGCCTATGACTGTTGCCATTGAAAAACAGGTCGAAATGGGCTTTAGAGAGGTGATTTTCTAAACTCGAATTTGTGGTCACAAATCCTCGAAATCGAAATCATCGTCAAGGTCATCAAAGTCGTCGTCGAAGTCGTCCTCAATTTCTTCCTCATATTCCACAACCTTCTTGGCAGCCTTTCTGCGAGACTTATTCGCTCTTTTGTTCGCCTTAGCGGCTTTCTTTGCTTGCTTAGCCGCAATTTTTTGCTTTCCTGCTTTTTTGGTCAATCTAGAGATGAACACTAGAAGAAGAATTATGGCGAATAGTCCACCACCAGCCATGCCAACAAGTTTTAGATCGCTATTAGAAACAGTGTCTAGGCCAAGAACGCCGCCGCTGGAATCACTTCCCCCTACCTGTACATCTAATGTTAAATCGATAGGCACGGAACTATCATCAGAAAGTGAATATGCCCGAAGTTCTATCTCAAAGGTGAAATCTTCAGAAGGAAGTTTATCTATTCCAAATTGCAAATATCCAGATTGAGAAGTAGCGCCTGCTGTTATCTCCTGCCTGTAGGAGTCAATCCCTACATAAAGCGGACTGACGCTGTAAAAGGAGTGTGCGATGTCAAGGTCTGCAAGTTCTTGTAGGTTTACGATTTCTACAATTACCGTGTCATCAAAATTACCATCGTTAACCAGCTTTAGTTCTACTAGAAACCAGCCGTCATCATCGTCAATTTCTTCTGAAAGCACAATAGTGCTCGTATCTTTATTTGTACTAAATGACAGCATTGAATATGGCATTGAACTGACTTGCCCATTTGATTCTTGGATTTGGTTAAGCATGCCTGCTGGGACCATAATTGGTTCTTGGCCGAAGCTTTCTATTGTAGCAGAAAGATTGTAATCAGACGATTTCACTTCCATTCCAGCAGTTGCAGTGAAGGTTGCAGTGAAGTCAATCTCTTCTCCTGCTTCTAAATCCACGGTATCTGATATTGAGATATCAATTCTGAAACCATTTTCCTCGGTTGAATAATCCATTTTAATTTGTTGATTGAAAGAGCTTGTACTCGTTAATGTGCAGCCCACATTGACAGGAGCGTTTTGCTGTGGATGGACATTGATTTCGATGTTCTGTTGGTCGCAGTCAAGTTCAATGCCAATCGGGGAGAATTGTGCTTGGGCATTCATTGGCGCACACAGACAAAGCAAAAGAATTGAGATTAGAACAACTCTCTTCATCGTTTCCACTACAACCTGCGAAGATAGTCAAGGTCATGAAGTCTTGGTTACAATGGACCGTAAATGCGCTCAGGTAAGTCCCTGTGACAATTATACAGAATTTCCTCATCTAGTCCTGCAGCAAGTAATTGTCTTGTACGCTTTGGTACTGTCTTCGGACCCAATACCGCACCTGGTCTTTTTGGGTCGTCCATGTAATCGGTTTCGAGCATAAAACCATGAGAAGAAGTTTCGAATGTTTCCATCAGTTGCTCAATTGAGCCACTACCTGCTAAAACACTAGGCGTGAGTCCATGAGTGTATGATTCATCCACTCTAGGTGGAGCATAATGCCGGACCAATTTTTCTCTTGCCAGGCCAGCCTTGTCAGCCATTTCAGCAAGTTCTCCGTATGTATCATCCGATTCACCCTCCACATGCAGTTGAAGTGGAATGCCTTCTCTGGCAGCTAATTGCATTGTTTCGATCAAGAGATTGTTTGAACGCTGCCATATCTCATCCGATACGGGCCAATGTGGTCTGCCAACTTCACCAATACCATGCGCCAATCCTTGGTGCACAAATTCGAGGGCTGTTTCGATACTATCCCAATAATTCTCTTCCGCCCTATCGCCAAGAGACTCGAACTGATGAGCGAATGCTGCGGGATGAGGTCCAAGAATAACTCGAACTCCCAGCCCTAATTCTCGTACTTTTTGGGCCATCGCTATTGTGTCAGCATATGCTTCGCTGTGACCTTCTCTTGTGACGGGAGGTGATGCAAAATTAGGACAATGAACTAGGACCAAATCTGTACCGCCGACTCGTAAAAAGTCGTTAGCCGCATCCAAAAATCTGCCATTCCGATTAAGGTGGAAATGATCATCAAGGATTGGGCCTTTCCAATCCATAGATTCACACCTTGAACGATTTCTTATCTTCAAACTTCGATTTCCAATGTACTGCCGACATGGCAACCATGTTTGGATGGCGGGCGTTTAGCGCTACACATCTACCACTTGGCCAAATCAAAAGTTCTAGATCATGACGAGTGTCTTCAAGTCTCAGGCAACCAAGTCTTTCATCCATAGACGAAGTTCCACTGCCCAAATTAGCCCGGATTTTCTCTATTGGAATCTCTTCGCCGAAATCGAAAGAGGCTACGATGGGTCCTAATTCAGTCACTAGTCCCGAATCATCCCTACCCATTCTCAGGAGCATTTCCTTAGCTGCTGCCCTAGCCGCTTCTATACGATGAGTTCCATGAACCACAATTCTACCTTCACTATCTATGATCAAGGTGGCTCTAGGAGAATCAAGCATCTTGATGATCACGTCTCCATTGGCAACACCACCAAGCCTCTCTACGGCTTCTTCAAGATCTACAGGAGGCGTAGGAGTGAAGCGAGCAAGTAGGTTCTCTACGCGGACATCGATGTTTTTTGCACCACTCATAATCACTCCTCCTCTCCATCCGAAGCGCTCACTGGTGATGAACTCTCTGCATCGGGCAATGACTCCAAGGCGACTAACATGGATTTCCTCCAAGCTTGTTGTATTGGGACAAGCAATAATGCTTCATCTCCAAATTCTTCGCGCAATGTAGCCAAACTACCACGTAATCTTGCGGCAAATCTTAGATCCTTGGCATGATTTAATTCTTCAACTGAATTTTCCCGGTTTAAGTTCCACCAAGTTGCTGCCAAAGCGCTTGCTGCTTGCAAGCCATCCGGCTCGCGTGAAGGCTGTTCAACCACATGTTTGCGCATTCTTTTGATACCTTTCCTCCAGCGTCTAGAAGTGAAAACTATCCTTGCTAATTTCAATGGGCGAGTCATTGCTTTTGCTTCCTTGCCTAGAAATTCTGCCCAGTCTTCGTCATCCATATCTGGTTCCACAAAGAAAACTGAACGGTCGTGATTGACCGCAGCTTTGTGTAATCTTCTCGGCTCAGGATCTGGGAATTTTCCAACTTGAAGTCCTTCAACACCAAACGCTAACATCTCGAGATACAAACCGTCAAGTCCGCCGTTGAGGATGGCGCTGTCAAGATTAATTCCAGGATCTTTGGCCTCGGCTTTCTCTTCCTCAGCCCAAACATCGATTTCTTCACTTGAGCCCATTATCCCAAGGCCGTGCCAAGTTAGACGAGGTCTCATACTGTTGGGAAAAACAACTGTAGGCAATACCCCATGGAGTACTATTGTGCCCCCATCGGGGTCCTTCCAATGGATATCTTTCCAATCAAGATTCATCGTAAATCACTGATTGCTGTTAACCCAATCCTTGAGACTTTCAATATCCCAACCCTGGTCAAAGTAACCTTGGATTGTGGCTTGGTCCCACTGAGGGAATTCTGCCATTGCTGCAGCCATTAGTGGATCTACAGAGGCAGGAGGTGGTCCTGCAGAAGGAGGTCCTGCTTTCGGTATATCTACGAAGGATTTTTCTTCATCCTCATATTCGTACTCATACTCATATGTTCCTTCGCTTGAACCTCTTCTTGCCAGTACTACAACAACCAGCAATAGAATGAGAATCAAGGTACCTAAACCTACAACAATCAACATTCCAGCACCAGCGAATAATCCTTCATCGTCTGATGCTTCTGCTACATTGAAGTCCTTGTTTACATCAGAACCGTTCCACATTGGCAGATTAGATTCGGCATCTACAATGATGAAGTACATCCCACTAGTTGGTTCAGCAAACACTTCCAAGTCTGTTATGAATACGTTTACTGTTTCCCCGCTAGGAACTACTTCTGTCGTCATAGTTAACTCGGTCGTAGGGAATCCACCGTCCTTGACAGATTGGATCTCGAGAGTGATGTTTCCTTCCTTAGAGCCTTTGTTTCTCAAAGTAATTTCTAGTTCAGGAGTATCGCCGACTTCAGGGTTCTTTGGAGTCATTCGGACGTCGATTACCGTAAATTCGGCTTCTTCGTATACCAATCGATATTGGGAGTTGTGAACTGCCTCTTTAGAATAAATTCCACTGACTCTGGTAATTCCGTCAACACCAGTTTGAGGGCCACCGCCTTCAATATTCCAGCCTGCCGAATCTCTACCTTCTATCCACAGAATAACTTCGATTCCAGCATTATCGATCTGACCCTGAGTTGGATCATCAAGATCTGGCCACAAATCGACACAATCCGTACTAACAAGGTAATCTCCACCTTGAATCTTCAAATCCATTGGAGTGGATAGAGGTTCGCTGAACTTCTGTCTAAATACTGGCCACAGTTCATTTTGGTCTTGGTCTTTGTAGAAGCCCCACATCAAGTTAACTTCACCTGATAGAAGAGCCGCATTTTCTTCGACAACTGCCTCTACATCAACACAATGAATTGTCGATGAAGGCATCAAATTAGCCAACACATCTCCGTTTATTCCCGAAGTTGCTTGCCATGAGTCATCATCGATTTCGGGTGGACTGGCGTCGACCTTAATCTTGAATGAACCACAACCAAATGCATTGTTTCCATCACAAATTGCAGCGGTTGAGTCGGTTGCTCCGTCTGGAAGGTTAACCAGTCTGAAGGAGTAGGTGTATTCATTGTTGATTGGAGGAGCTGTTATGCTAATATTAAACGCTCCACCATCGATTGTATGTAATGTTGGACCGTCTGACTTGGAACCATCAGCACCACCTGCTGGATATGCAAAGTAACCCTTGCTACCATCCATCATTGCTTCATCACGAGTAATCTCGATTGTGAATTCTCCTTCTGGTAATACGTAGACTCCAAAGTTGAGTCCGTCAACATATGCGTACTGTCCTTCCATCGAGATGGTATCTCCAGGGAACACGAAGGCGATTTCAACATCTTGCGAGTACGGTTCAGAACGGTCGGTAAACGACGGGGTTATTCCATTTCTGAAATCCAATTGGATTCCATCGCTGTAAACCCAACGTTGCTTGTGCCTACCGCCACTTTCACTCATCAATGAAGGATCTCTATCCATATCTTTGATTCTGAGTTGAGGAATCATCGTTCCTCCGCCAATTCCGATAATATCCCAGTTCATCCTAATTGGCAAATCGAGATAGAACTCATCTTCGAATGGATCGATTAGACGTCCTCCATCCATTCTTAGAACCTGTGGACCATCACTTACGTTGCTTTTCTCAATGATTTCGATGTCTGTCGAATCAGTCCAAGCTGTATCGTTTCTTGGAGAATAGTAGACAACCATGTCTGCTGGACCAAGATCGATTTGGAAGTAATTGATGTCTCTCCAACCATTGTCATCAGTCGCTTCGACAATCAGATGATATTGGTTACCTGCATACATTGTCATGTTCCACGGGCCTTGATAGAATGGTGCACCTTCACTTGGGTTGTGCAAACGGTTCCTATCAGAATCTTCAATGAAGAAATTGCGAATGTTAGGTGTCTTTGCATCCATTGAAACATATGTAACCAAGTCGTTATCAAAGCCTGCCATTCCTCCATCTACTGCATTTCCACCAAGATCAGTCCCAATGACATAGATGCTGACCTTACCAGGAGGGTCTGCACCTTTGTTTGCATCATCGCTGAAAGTTCCTGTATAATTTGCAGTAGGAACGTTGCCATCGCTATACAGAGTTAGAAGCTCATACTCATCAGGATCTGCAATGCCATCCAGGTCAGAATCATGATCGTATTCTACCCAGTAATACATATCGAGTGAAGTTGGAGGTTCTGGTATGTCTTGTGCTAGTACCCTGACCTTCTGTTGTGGACTTGGCAAAACCCAGGTATCATCGACCAAGTTTCTCCAATTGGACCAAATTGTTTGATCGAAGTTGGATGCCTTCAAGACTGAGATGTTAATCAAAGTAGGTGAATACGTATCGATTGACAAATTGAATGGAATCGCACAATCTGCGTCAGAGACGATAGGTGCCGGTGGACAAAGTGTGTCTCCACCTTCATATCCATCAATCATGAACCTGTATGTAGCCTGACCTGCAGCGGTTAGACCTAGGTCAATATCCCAATCAAAGTCTCCACCGATTACCCCAGATTTATTGGAAATCTCAACCCATTCCGAAACTACAGTTCCGTTTATGTTTTGAACGTCCCAAATCTGTAGAGATAGATTGTATGCAGTTGGGTCAGGAGCGACATCAAGTGCTTCAAGACGGATACTTCCTGCCAAGTTGATGTTTTGATTCGATGTAGCGGAAGTCAGATCTTGAACAACTCCTGCATCATTCTTCAAAGTGAATGCGGAAATTACTGCATCATTTTCAATCGCATTTCCGTTACTTGGAGCTAATACTACTGCCCCAGGCAATCCTTTGACTCCATTGTCTGCGATTAAACTCGCATACAATCTCAATTCGGGAGTGTCTTCCCAAGCAGTGTTAATTCTAAATCTCCAAGTTACGGTTATTTCATCGCCTGCCCAGTTGTAAGATGATGATTCCATAGTAACTAGATTGTCAGGATCGTATGCTTCATTGAATAATGACAATTCGGAGAAGGATAATTCGACAACACCGCTAGATGATTCCATTCTCAATCGAGATTCAGCAAATGCTGCACCAGTAGACTGGCTAACAGTATGCGTTGAGACTGCCTCAATTATGTCGCCATTTGGATAGAAACCTTCTGGGTTTCCAGTTAATTCCAGAGTGGAATCATAACCAGTTGCTGTACTGATTGCTAGATCTGAGAGCACTACTGCCCCGCCTGATCCTGCAGATACAGATAATGGAACGGATACTTGGTTTCCGGTTCCAAGCGCTATACCTTGGTTTAATTCTCTATCCAAATTTTCAGATGCAGATAATGTGGTTTCCCAATGATACACAATATCGAGATTGCTAATTATTACTTCTGAACCACTAGATGCATTTTGGTTTGAAATCTTGAATTGGAATGTAACCCACTCATTCCCATAGTCATCGATTAGGGATGCTTGCAAGAGCGGATTGACCATAAGAGAATTGATGGCTTCCTTCAGTTCCAAGCCGGGATAAATCGTCTCATGTGCAATGACGGTTTGATTAGCCATTGCGCCTAGGAAGATATCTTGGCCGCTTGCAGTTAGGTGCAAATCGAATTCGCCCACTGTGTTATTCGATAGAATAACGTCAGCCAACTGTATATCTGCGCCCATTGGTAACATGAAATTACCACCTGTTGCTTCACCGTTGATGTTCAGGCTCAGAGTTGATTGATCCATTGCGTAGTTCACACCATCTACTGCCCCTGCCCAGAGCTTGGTCTGTCTTCCGAATGCTCCAAATGCTGGTTGATTTACTGCCCATTCAACATCTCCATCATTTGCAATATCGATTTCGACATCTGTTGCACTGTAACCGAATTCTAGATCGAACCATAGTTCTGACATGTCACATGGATTGTTGTAAGACACGATTGAAGAGAACCCGAAAATCGGCTCAGATGGCTCCCAAGTCTGGCCCACTGTTAGATTTTGACTGGATTCATCTCTAAGGTTGAGTTCAATCATTGGATCTTCTACGCAGTTATCTACTACAACCGGAGTAACACCAAGAATCGGTTGTGAGAATTTTGTTCGAGCGATAGAAGGAGTGAAAGAGTCATCAATTATTGTTGGCTCATAGATAATTGGTTCGCCATTTCCTGGAGAAGACCATACACCATCTTGGATTTCTGGACTGAATACTATTGACGTGTCATTAAACCCAGTTCCAATCCTTGTGCCAATTGTTAAACCATGCAACACAGCTGTTGACAACTTGTATTGACCAGTATCGAAGTAGAATCTGAGATCGATGTTTGGATAATCAGATGAGTCAATATCCCATAATTCAATGATTGGACCCTCTAATCCAGTCATTTGATTTCCATCATTATCCATTACGATTTCTGTTGTTCCGCCGCGCAGTACAGTGACGCTTAGAGAATTGGTTGGAGATGTTTCTTGTTCCAAGGTAAGAATCCCATATCCGTCGGGGAATCCAAGACTTCCAGATTGTTTTGGCGTGAAACCTTTGACTGTCATCCAACCAGATTGAGGCAATGGATTACCAAGGCGGAAATCATCGATGAACCATCCTGGCATTGTAGTGTTTTCAGGATTGCCTGTACCACTATTGTGCATCATTACGAACTTTAATTGTACAAATTTCCCAATATGTTCTTGCAAGTTTACTGCCATATCAGCCCAGCCGTCAGGGTTTAAGGTTGGATGAGTTGATTCTCCTCCTAGTGCATAGTCAGTTCCTGTTAATCCTCCACAAGTCTGGATCTTGTTGGTTCCAAATCCAATTGGGTATAGTCCGTTAGTAAATCCAACACCGGTTGAGTTTTGTGTATCAAAAGGAAGATACGACCAACCAACTCCTACAGTAGGAGGAGGGAAACTAGGAGAAGAAGAATTCCTAACCATTACATAGCCACAATCGTAGTAAGTGTTAGTTGGATTCGCGCTTGAACCGCTCTGATTCCAATGTAGTCCGTGCCAACTTGAGAAACGAGCGATGTGTGATGCTGCATCTACTTCCATTGATGCAGTAACTAGATTTGTTGTGAAACTACCGCTGTCATCGTTTGTGTAATCATTGTCGAAATCGTAGATATTTGTACCCCAGCAATCATTTCCAGTGTTACAGTTATCATTCAAAACCAGGCCATCTGCAAGTGTTCCGTGTTCCCAACCTGGAGAAAATTCGAGAGGTGGTTCTGTAGCATCGGTAAAGCCTGCACCACTGCGCTCAAAATCTGTAGAAAACCCACCGCTTACAAGTCGGATTGTGTCTTCAGAAATAGTGAAATCATTTTGATTAGAATATTCGGTTTGTTGGTTATTGTAGAATGGATCCCATACGTATTGACTTGTTTCCGAGTTGATTGTGTTGAAAGTTTCGTGAGTAGCCATACCCGTTGAAACCTTCACTGAAGCGCTGGTAACCGTATCTCCACTCGGCAGAGTAACAGAGCCATCTTCGATATTTGTATAATCTGGACTGTCTCTAACTTCAACGATAACTTCGTTGCTTCCATCGCTAAAAGTTGTCACATTAGCTGCTCCTGCCATAGGAGAAATCAGCATCAAACATGTGAAAACTAAAGCAGTTATTGCACTCTTATTGTCATTCATGGGGCCACCCTCTTTCCAACTCCACACATGTTAGGCATAAAAGACCGACGGGGAAGTGTCTCTTCGGGTACCCCCCTTTAGGGGGGGACCCGTTGAAGTTACAATTGAACTGTTCTTTTTTCAGAATAGCAACTCGAAGCGAGATGCTGCAAGCCACCTACTCTTTCTTCAGACTGTTCCAACCACTCCTTATTGGCTACCGTTGTAGGCTTATCTGGACCAAGAGCATCACAAACCTCTGGCCCTTCACTAATTTCTAGAGTCCCAATCTTTCTTGCCATAGTCATGATGGATACCTTGTCAAAAGCAAGAAGAGGGCGTAATGGCAAAAGCGGTGTTACAATTTCTACTCCCCCTAAATTACCCAATGTTTGACTGGATACCTGGCCGAGATTTTCTCCTGTCAGAAGATGTGTTGCCTCAATTTCTTCTCCTCGGAGCGTCGCTATTGAGTTGAACAATCTTTTCATGTGGATGAAGTATTCTGTGTGATTCCATTTTTCTGTGAATAATGCTAATTTTTCAGCGACTGGGACTACAATTAATTCTCGAGAGAGATTTTTCCTTGCGGCTTCTCCCAAAGCGCCATCGCAATTCAACAAATATCTGAGAAGTGCGATCGTTTTTTCCTCTGCCGCAGGACCTGTCACAGGTTCCTGTGAAGCGTGTAGTGGGAACACTTTCCACCCTTGCATAAGCATTCTAGCCACTGCTACAGGCGAGTCTATACCCCCGCTTACTAGAGCTACACAAATGCCGGCCACGTTATACTCGTCAAACTAATACCACATCAATACATAGCCTAAATTGGGATTTTTGCACATGGATTGAAGGAGGAGATACTACCAGCATTGCCCATGGAGCCATTCAGCACGGAGCCTGTAACACTGATTGAAGAGGTATTTCCTCAAGACACAAATGCGTATAACACACTATTCGGTGGCCGCTTATTATCTCTGATGGATAAGGCCGCAGGGATTGTTTGTGCTAAGTTTGCTCATAGAGAGTTTGTAACAATCTCCATCGATACTCTCGAATTCAAAGCTCCAGCAAGGCAAGGCGACTTGATTGAGGTTACTGCGAAGATTGTTTTCACATCAAATAGAACAGCATGTGCAAAGGTTACAGCATGGGCCATGAATAAATCAGATTGGACCAAAACCGAAATCTGTGAAGGATATTTCTTCATGGTCGCTATCGATTCGATGATGCGACCGATTCCAATTCCTCAATTTACTCCAGAAACTGATGAAGAAAGAGCAGACTGGGATTTAGCAATGTCAATCAGAGCCAACATGGTTTCAAAGAAGAAAGATTAATCATCGATTCGAGGAATCGAGGAAACGTCTTCAGAACCTTTCTTATCTGAACTAACTAGGTCTTTGAAACTCGTAGGAATTGGATTGATGTGAGACATCATTGCATCGACATCATCATCGCTCACATCACCACCTTTGCTCTTAGCAAGAATTTGGATTGATTCTGCCACCTGGGATTGTCGATTATTTTCCGCCTGGAGTCGTAAAGATTCTGAAGTACGGGAACGACCTCTGAATAATCTCTTCGAGATCCTACTAGCTCTTCCTAATGTAGGACTAACCAATTCGGCAATTACAGATCGACCTCGCAACTTACCTTTAGCGGACCTTTTAACCTTCAAGCGTCTTGTTTTAGGTTCTGATACCAGTTTAGCCATCCTAGGATAACGAACCTTGGGAGGTTCTACTTCTTCAGGTACAATTTCTGCTTCTGGCGGAGCCTCTTTGCGCGCAGATGCAACAAGCGATTGAATCTCTTCTGGTTCAACAGGATGCTGTAAAGGCCTATCTGGGGAGGAAAATGAGTCTGGACCTAAGTTCGGAATATGCGCCCCATTTGCACCGACGAAAGATGGAAGAAATTCTGTTGGGACTGCGGTTGTCTGAGGAGGCACATGTTGCGGATAACCCGGCATTACTCCTTGTTGGTTTAACATTCCATAAGAGGGAGTCCCGTTAGGTGGAGCACGGTGAACATCATTGTATACTGGCGCAGGATTAGGAGCTTGCCAACCATTCTGCATAACTTGATTTCTCTGAGTAAACAAATTCGATTTCGATCTCGCGAGTAATCCCTCGGAGATTTGAGGCTGTTCAGGTTCATCGTCTTCCCAGATTGGAATGTCTAAATCATCAATAACAGTGGCAGGACTTACCATTTCTGCATCGAGTATATCCTCATCAGTTTCCATAGAGTCTATGAAATGATTAATTACAGCAGATGGGAAAATTTCGACTGGAACAGGGATTGTTTCTAATTCATCAATATTGACTGAGCGAGGGTAATCGGAATCGCTTACAATATTATCAACACTGAGTTTGGCCTCTTCCAAAGACATCCCATCCTGGAGTCTTTGAATCAGAGCACATAATCGCATTATCGTTGCATCAGGTCCAAAAACAACGTGACAGTCATTAGCGTTTGTATCAATAATCAATGTAGGCTGTTTTGTAATGTAATGTGATGTTGCAAGTACCGCACCGGCTGCTCCAAGAAGGGCTTGGAGTTTTCCTGTAACTCCCCTCCATGCAACCCACATAAGAATCAAACCGACAACTGCGAGCCAACCTGGAACTAAATTTGTATCATGATGGTGGACTCTCTTGATGGCACTCAACCTAAGGTCTAGAGCCTGACCATTTCGGGATTCAAATGAGACCTGGTTCTCGTTTAAGGTCGCCCTGACCTTACCGCGAACTCCGCCCAGCGACAAAGAACGGAATTTTATCCCCGCTCCATTGACACCGAGCCCTCCTGGCCTCGTGTCCATATGCATCCCGAACTGCCGAAGTCGAACCCGAGGTTATGAACCCACCGTTTTCCCCTCCTATGGAGGGGGCGTTCTTTGTAGTAGTTCAAGAAAGCCGAGTTAACTTAGCACTACCCATAATTCTAGGCTTTGAGTCGAGTTGAGCCAGAATTACAACCGGGGGGTTTTCTTTGCGAATGAAAAGTGGTGATTCCCATGCTACTTCAAGCCCTGAGTCCATCGATTCTACTCTTCCTACAACAAATTGCAAATCAACACTAGCGTGAACTACGTCACCAACTGCCAAAATACGCTTTTGAAATGGAGATGTACTAAGTTCAATTGAACTCCTCTTATGTTCATCCAGAGAAAGTGGGACTGAGATGCCCTTGTTCTTGTCTTCAATTGATGGATGAATGACAAGTGAGCCTCCAGTAAGATGCTCTTCCTTGGCATTCCTCAAAGCGATTCCAACTCTGTCTCCTGCGACTGCTTGTTCAACATCATCATCCATTACCTGTAAACTCTTGACAGTACCAGGTCCTTCTGCTGGTAGTAGGTGCAACTCATCATGAACCGAAACCGAACCTGATTGCACATATCCGATGGCAACTAGTCCTATTCCTTTGACGTTGAAATGTTGATCGACTGGAACAACCAGTGGATCTTGTTTTGCAGACTCCAAATCTGATGAAATTTCATCCATCAGACCGTACAAAGCACTTCGCAATTCTATTCCATCATTTCCACTTTGTTGCCAAGATGACAAGCCGGCTTGAGCAATGAAAGCCTTGACTTGATCTTCATCTATCCATTCACCTTCTGCTGGATTAATCACGTAAATCCCCTTAGTGATTCCAGCCGCTGAAAACCCAACCAATACTTCTCCGAATGTCGCATCGATTCCTGTTACTTCGAGTAAGCCAACGCGAGCGGCACATAATGAATTGAAAAATGGACGAATTCTTTCAGGCATTTTAGCAGGACGAATCAATGAAAGAATCCTTGGTCCATCTGCCCCTGACTCTTTGTGAACGTACGTGTGAACGTCTCGCTGGTCGGTCGCTTTGGCGATTGATTTTGCCAAGTCATCACTACCGATCATAGCGATATTCAGTACTGTCATGGCCTTCCGAGTTAGGGCCTGTTCTTGAGCATGCTGGAATCAAGAGGTATTTGTGATGGTTCTGTAGTCAGATAGGCGTTGTTCATACTCGTCATTAGTTAGATTTCGGATTCTTTCTGTTCCAAAATTCTCTATCGTAAAAGATGCCGTTACTGTAGCATGAACAAGTGCTTCGGCCAATTCATCGTAGCGAACCTTACCAGAGCCTTGAGACAAAACCTGGGCCATAGCACCAGCAAAAGAATCTCCACAACCAGTGGGATCTGCCAGATTAGAGGTAGGATATGATGGCATTGAAATCATGCCATCTGGATGCAATGCCAAGACGCCATGCTCACCTCTTTTCACCACGAGAATTCCGCCATTTTTCATCGCCAAAACCTCCTTTGATGCTAGTATCAAATTATCGTTTTCAGATAGCATTCTTACTTCCCCATCATTGAGAACTAGAATGTCGACTTTTTTGATGAGTTCTCGCAATTCTTCATTTGCGATATTTATCCACAAATTCATAGAATCAAGAATTGAAACACGCGTAGCTTTGGCTTGCGAGAGAACTGAAGATTGTAGACTTGGATGTAAATTCGCACACATCAGAACCTTTGGGTTCGCATGATTGCTCGGTACTTTTGGTTGGAAATTCTCGAACACGTTCAGGTGCGTCTCGTGTGTTACTGCTTCTGCCATAGTTCCGTGATAGGAACCTTTCCAGCGAAATGTTTCACCCTGATTAACTTCAATTCCGCTTATGTCTAGCCCTGAATCCTTGTACCATTCGATGTGTTCAGGTTTGAAATCATCACCAACTACACCCACTAATGCGATACCATTTCCTTGGTTTTTCCTGTTGTGAAAGGCTGCAGAAAAGCCTCCATATGATGCAGAGCCACCCAATTCGTCTTCTCTTGAACCAACTGGAGTTTCAAGTGAATCGTAGGCTAAACTGCCAACGATTAGTACATCCATAATATCAGCCCAGTAATTCTTGGTGTTCGTCGATATAGGCGATTGTGATATCGCCTGCAAGGAAGTCTTCCTCATCCATAATCCTGCGGTGAAGCGGGATTAGATGGTCTACACCGGTGATCAGTGTTTCATCCAAAGCAGTTCTCATTCTTCGAATTGCTGAATCTCTATCTGGGCCCCATGCTAATAATTTGGCAAGTAGGCTATCGAAACAACCCGGCATCTCATAACCAGGATGGGCATGTGTATCACACCTGATTCCGAACCCTGATGGGAAGTGGCATTCCCAGAGCCTGCCCGGTGATGGAACGAAGTTGGTCGTGTCTTCTGCGTTCAACCTGCATTGTATTGCATGTCCTCTTATTGTAATTTGATCTTGAGTCAGAGGTAGACTTTCACCCTGAGCAACTCTTACTCCTAACTCTACAAGATTATATCCAGTGATTAGTTCTGTGACCGTATGTTCAACCTGAACTCTCGGATTTACTTCAAGGAAGTAGAAATCTCCATTCTTATCTCTCAAGAATTCGAAAGTTGCGAGACCTTTGTATCCAACCGATTCGGCACCTGCACAAACTAGAGCGCCCACTTCTGCTCTTTTTTCATCACTTAGCCATGGCCCTTCTTCGATTAATTTCTGATGTCTGCGTTGAATTGAGCAGAACCTTTCTCCAAAGTGAATCGCTTTCTCACCGTCACCAAGAACCTGGAATTCGACGTGCTGTGCTCCTTCAATGTACTTCTCAACGAATACTCTATCATCACCAAAAGCAGACTTTGCTCGGCCTTGACATAGCTTTAGTGCGCCTTCAAATTCATTTGCAGCGTGAACGATTTGCATACCAATACCACCGCCGCCTGCTGCAGCTTTGATGATTACTGGATATCCGATTTCATCTGCTAATTCACTTGCAACTTCTGCAGATGAAATGGGTTCACTGCTTCCTTTTGCGGTTGGAAGGCCTGCTGCTTCCATTGCAGCTCTTGCCTCGATTTTGTCACCGAGTAAAGTGATTACATTAGATGCAGGGCCGATGAACGTTATTCCTTCTTCTTCCAATCTCTTTACGAAGTGAGCATTTTCCGCTAAGAATCCGTATCCTGGATGGACTGCATCGCACTCAAGATCTTTTGCTGCCTGGACTACTGCTTCGATGTCGAGATAGGAATCCAAAGGATTTGCTCGCATGATTGGATAAGCTACATCTGCCATCCTTACTGGAAGAGACAATCTGTCTTCTCTGCCATGAATTATTGCAGCCTCAATACCCATATCTCGGAGCGTTCTAAGTATTCTCAATGCGATTTCTCCACGGTTTGCAATCAGCACTCGCTTGAATCCCATGTTTAACCCCAAACAGAACTATTCTAAGATGAAAGCGGTTAGAAAACACCTAGAAATCAAGGATTTTGCCCCCGAATTACGGAAACAAATTGTAATTCTCTGTCGAACTAACGTCATTTCTTACGTTCTTCTTATAGGATACCTAAACAATTGGGAACCATGGCCGACGATGCAAACACAGGAGCCGCCACCATCGAAAGATTGGCCGGCAGAGACCTAAATCGAGATGGTAAAGTAATCAATTTGGTAATATGTGGAAATTCTAGATTTTACAATTATGAATGGATTGAAGAACAATTGGAACAGTGGATTAAGTGGAATGATTATCCTGATTTAATAATAATTGGAGGAGCAAGTGGAGTGGATTATCTAGTCGAGAGATGGGCGGATAATCAAGCGATCCCATTAGCAATTTTCACGGAAGCTTGGAATGAACCTAGAAAGGGATTACAAGATACCGGAAGGCCCGAAGCCGCCCCCACTTTAGGAGATAAAATGCTAGAACATGCGACTCATCTAGTTGCATTTCCTGGACCAAAGTCAAAATGGACTACGATAATGATCAATCGTGCTAGACAAAAGGGAATTCCTGCAGTATCTGTTCCAACTCCTTCAGAAGAATAAGGAACTATGACTTCAGTAAACGTCACGTAAGTAGCGTTTCTGTTCTTTCATCATCGTCTTCTCGATAAAGTGAGTTGCATCTGCTTCAGACATTCCTCCGTGCTCAATCGCAATATCGATTAGTGCACGGTGTACGTCTTTTGCCATGTACTGCTTATCACCACAGATGTAGAAGTAGGCTCCTCTCTCAAACCACTCCCATACTTCCGCACCATGCTCTTTGAGCCGGTGTTGAACGTAGATTTTCTCTTCTTGGTCACGAGACCAAGCGGTAGTAAACTTGTAGAGGTGCCCCTCATCTAACCAACTCTCAATTGAGTCTTTGTAATAGAACTCAGTCTTCGAGGATTGGTCACCAAAGAACAACCAATTCTTTCCTTTCCCACCGTCGTGAACTCTCTGCTCCATGAATGCACGGAAAGGTGCAATTCCTGTACCTGGGCCCACCATTATGATGTCCGTCGATTTGTCTTCTGGGAGCACGAATGATTTTGTTGGTGACATAAAGACACCTACATCTGTCTTGTTTACCTCGACTTCATCGGCCATGTAGACTGTAGTAAGACCACCACGATCTCTTCCGTGGTGAGAGTATCTTACGATACCTACTGTTAGTTCTACAAATCCAGGATGAGCGTCATGGCTGCTAGCAATTGAATACAATCTTGGCTTCAATTTATCAAGCAAATCAATAAATTCCTCAGGAGTATAATCGACTGAGAAATCACTGAAAACATCAATATAATCTCTAGACCAAATGTAGTCTTCCAATGCATCAGCATCGTTAGCTAAGTGTTCTGCTCTTCCCACAGGGTCATCTCCCGGGATGGAAGGCAGCAACTCGGCCTCAATTACTGAGTCGCCTCCTGATAATAATGAACCATTTCTCGAAACAGACTCACGGAATCTTTCCACCAAACTGACCTTTATCCTCAAACCGTTTGAATTTACTTTTTCTTGTAATGACTTGACGAACTTTTTGTTTACTCTGTGAATTTCAAAATCCTTTTTCAGAGCCTCCCATAGTGTCCTTTCACCGTTATGCGTGTGGACAATATGATCTTGATTCCAACCTGCTTTTTCAATAAGCAAATCTACAGTCATAGGAGGATTCTCTGGAACCACACCTAATGCATCTCCTACTTTGTAGTCCATACCAGAGTCTCCCAAAGCGAAAACGATGTGCCTAGTCTCTTTTCTAGAACCCTCGCCGTTTAGAATGTAGCATTCTGTAATTTTTGTTGGGTAAGGATTCTTAGCACTCCATCCACTCTTGGCAGCTGGCTTCGCTGCTGCTGCTGGCTTTTCCTCTACTGCCGGAGCATCTGATTCTTCTTCAGGCAAGGATATCTGAATTGATGCCATTGCAGGTATTACTTTGTCGACCCATAACTTCCATTCTGGCTCAAAATCAACGTCGCAAGTTTGTAAATCTACGACTTTTGAAGCGCCTAATTCTTGGAATTTGTTATCCCAATCAATTCCTGCTTGGCAATACTCATCGTATGAAGTGTCTCCAATTGCACAAACTGAATAATTAACTCCTGATAATGAGGGACTAGTTGAGCAGGTCTCATCCCATAGGCCTTCGGCGTTATCAGGCATTTCTCCTTCTCCCCATGTTGAAGTGATAATTAGAATCCTCTTGTGACGAGATAAATCAGCAGCAGAAAATCCTTCCATGTCGATTACACTTGCTTGCAATCCACTCTTTTCTGCAAGTTTCTTGGTTTCGTTTGCCAAATCTTCGGCATTACCTGTTTGTGAGCCAAAAAATATTGCAATACTGTTATCGTTTTTCGAAGAAATTGTAAGACCTCCAGAGTAACAGGGATTGACCCTTGTTTTGCGCCACTTGCAAGATATAGATGAATGTTAGGTGCGATGGTGTCTTAGAGTGGAAGCACCTCCAGCGACCAATGGTCGAAGTTGATTTGCTCGGAAGTGGCAACGCTTTCCTGCCATCAGGTCGGCTTCATTCGTTTCTAATGATAGACAAACATATCATTATTGATTGTCCTCCAACCGCACTAGCAAGTTTGAGGAAAGCAGGCATTAGTCCTGCAGACATTGACACTATACTGATTACACATGTTCATGGAGATCATGTGTTCGGATTTCCTTTCTTCTTATTAGAAAGGAAATATATTTCAGACCGCGAGGGAAGTAAAGAACTAACAATAGCGGGCTCTAAAATTGTCAAAGATAGACTAGTCGAACTGTGCAATCTTGCGTATCCTGGATCACTAAACGACCAACTGGAAAAAATCAACTGGGTAGATACGCCTGAAATCGAAGGATGGGAAATGGAAAGGTTCGAAGTGTTACACGAACCAATGGTAGAGCCACACGGATGGATGTTAAGTCATGAAGACGGATGGTCTATGCTACATTCTGGCGACACTGGACCATTTGAGGAACTGTGGAATCGCATCGGCAAATGCTCTTTCGCAGTGGTTGAAATGGGCGTACCAGAGTACGTAGATACCAACGAGCATCACAAACCGAGTGATATCAAAGAGTTAGCAATGAGATTCCCAAAAACCAAGCTAATTCTTACCCATACATACATTGATTCAGATTACCTAATCTTGACAAAAGACGTACCTGAATTTCCGGACAATGTAATACATGGTGAAGATGGTATGAAATTCGTATTAGATTCAAATGGGCAGATATGTTAGTTTATACTTTCACAAATTAACAATATTTTCGGCGCACGTTTTCTATCATTCGTTTTTTTGACCTTACTCAACGTTGTAAAAAACTTCAGTGTTAATGAATTTGGTATCTCCTGAATATTTCCTTTACATTTTGAGATCCGATTCGAAGATTTTTCGTGTAACCTGAAATTTTTTGCTCCCGGCGGCAAGTATCTATTAATTGGGTTACAGTAGTTCTATTTTATAACCTACATGTCGAAAATACGCTTCCCTTTTTATACCCCCAATTGGATTTGCGATTTGGGAGAAAATACGCTCTTACCGTACTAATCTAGGATTAGCCTTATATGGTGGACTCGGACTCCCCGAAGGCATCACGCACGGTGTGGCGCGGGCTAACAACAACATGGGAAAAAAGGCAAGGTGTTATTTTTTGAAGGGAAATATTTTCGACGGAATTCTGAATCAGAAAACTCTGTTTGTCGAAAAAGAAGTACTGCGCCACACTTACCAACCTGAAGCCCTACCTCACAGAAATTATGAAAGAGACCAACTTTCATTCAACTTGGTTGAGGCGCTTAAAGGCCATATTCCATCAAACATGATTCTGTATGGAGTTACTGGAGCTGGAAAGACAGCTGTCACAAGATACGTTTGTGATCAACTTCAGAGGAAAGGCGAATCGATAGGCCGAATGGTCTATCCAGTGATGGTGAACTGTCGCCAAATTGATACACAATATAGAGTTCTATCCCACCTAGGAAATGCATTACTAGAAGACTATGAAAAGGAAGATATTCCATTTACAGGATGGCCTACAGACAGAGTTTTCTCCGAGGTAGTAAAGAGAATGAATCAGAAAGGAGGAGTATACGTTCTGGTGCTGGATGAAATTGACCATCTGGTCAAGAAGGCAGGAGATGATTTACTTTACAATCTCACAAATCTAAATGCAGAGCTAAAAGATGCTAGAGCTTGTGTTATCGGAATTTCTAACGACTTGAAATTCACAGATTTCCTAGACCCAAGAGTAAGAAGCAGATTGGGACAACAAGATATTGTTTTCAACCCATATAATGCTGAACAATTGCAAGACATATTGCGTACAAGGGCAAAACTTGGCATAAGTGAAAATGCAATTGGCGCAGGTGTAATAGAACTCTGTGCGGCCCTAGCTGCTCAAGAACACGGTGATGCTAGGTGTGCTCTAGACTTACTACGTGTTTCCACAGAAAAAGCAGAACAAGAAGGGCTGGACGTTGTAGAGCAAAACCATGTCAGAATTGCCCAGGCACAGATAGAATCTGATCAGGTTACTCCTGTGATTCGGACTCTACCTACGCAACAAAAGCTAGTGCTGGCATCTGTATTAATCAACGAAAACCATGGTTTGCGAAATATGCAAACTGGTGAAGTATACCACATTTACAAGCAGGCATGTGGGAACATCGGTCAACAATTTTTGACCTCTAGAAGAATTTCAGGTATCATTTCTAATCTTGACATGTTGGGGCTAATTACAGCAAAGACAATTTCAAGAGGAAGGTATGGTAGAAGTAAAGAAATCAACTCTTGCATACCAACAAACATCAACCCAAGCGATGTAATGGCAAAAGCAGAACCCGCTTTGAATGAAGTTTTCTCCGCAAAATATCGTCATCAGTCACGCCTTTGAGTGATTGCAATACAGTATTTGAACTATGCCAAGACTCTTAACCGCGTCCTAGGTCGCAGAGCGCATGAGCGATGAAGGTGAGAATGCAGAGAACGGAATGTTCGATATTCTGATTAAGCC
>Ga0208277_1000280_pt1 | contig 30687 bp, 25 predicted proteins | sample ETNtaG_5_FD_185782 | JGI IMG/M metagenome (GOLD analysis project Ga0208277, IMG submission 185782) | Marine microbial and viral communities from oxygen minimum zone, Eastern Pacific Ocean - ETNP201406SV205 (SPAdes) (version 2) | ecosystem: Environmental > Aquatic > Marine > Oceanic ...
ACTTGCTATCCTGATCAATGTCAGTCAGCTTGCTGGGCTTTTTAGTCTTCGCTACTGGGGTACCAAAATTGATGAGAACGGCACCTACTCCACCATCCGGATCTCTAGCTTTTCAATTGCCATCTTTCCAATGTTCTGGGTAGGGCTCTTTTATTTACCTAGTGAGCTTATACTCCCAGGCGCCATTGTAATTGCATCGATGGCATCACTCATGTTCAGCGGGAGAGCGCTTGCACTAGACAATCGACTCTACGAACACATGAGAAGTAAGAATATGATAAAGGTCACCTCTAAAAGAATATTCTACAGGGGACTTTCCATTTTCTTGGGTGGCCTCATCGGAGGCGCCATTACACGCGATGAATTCGGTGTTTCTGAACTCCCTTTCTTGGGCACCACCATACACGCAGTAATGATATTCTCTACTGTATTAAGACTAGGTGTCTGGCTCGCTTTTCTTAGATCAAAGAAAGCACAGATCTGATCGGAAACCTACTTTTTTTATTTTAAGAGGCCAGTGTTTTCCCTACGGAACCAAGGTCTTGAAATGCCTCATCTAGGCGAGTAACCATTGACTCCTCACCTGCTCTCAGCCATGCTCTTGGATCGTATTTCTTCTTGTATGGTGTACCGTCATCCGGATCGATCTGGTATTTAAAAGCCTTTGAGTTTTCTTCTACGTAGGCTCCTACTGCTTTTGAAACTGCGAACTGTGTATCCGTATCAATGTTCATTTTGAATACGCCATAGGACAACGCCTCAGATATTTTGGCCTTGTCGGATCCAGATCCACCATGAAAAACAAGGTCTAGAGGCTTGTCACCAGTGCCACAAGTTTCTTTCACCAAATCTTGAGAATTTTTCAGGATCTCTGGACGTAGTTTTACATTTCCAGGTTTGTAGACCCCATGAACATTTCCAAAGGAAGCAGCAAGACTAAAATGACCGATCGGAGAAAGCAATTGGTACGCTCTCAAGCAGTCCTCAGGCTGAGTGTAGAGTTTAGGATTATCAGCACCAATGTCATCATCAGACCCAACACCATCTTCTTCACCCCCTGTTACTCCAAGCTCTATCTCTAGGCTCATTCCAATGGGAGCCATTCTCTTTAGCATGCGCTCACACTCAGAGAGATTAAAATCGATCTCCTCTCCAGAAAGATCAAGCATGTGAGAAGAAAATAAAGGACTACCAGTTTTTTCATAGTGTTCCTCACTATAACCAACCAACGCCTCTACCCATGGTATCAGTGCCTTGTTTGCATGGTCTGTATGAATGATCACACATATTCCATATTTCTCAGCCAGCATGTGTATGTGCCTCGCAGCTGATACAGAGCCCAGGACCTTTGCCTCAAAGGCATCTTCCAAACTTTTCCCTGCAAAGAACTGTCCACCACTGTTGGAGAATTGCACGATAACGTCAGACCTGTTTTTCGCAGCTGCTTCCATGACAGCATTCACAGAATTCGTTCCAACAGCATTCACTGCAGGAAGTGCATATCCACCTTCCTTAGCAGCCTTTAATAACGTTTTATAATCTTCGCCAGTTACGACGCCTGGTTTAAGTGAGTATCCCATTTATATCTTTATCCCTTTGTTTGTCCTATTTCGGTTAGCATGGATTGATACCAATCCAGTTCTGTGTTAAAGGGTTTCCCACCCTTTATTCTTTTAAAATCTATTAAACCCAATTCTCCGTTCTTGTCATCATCCAAACCTGCGAGCCCGCTTTTTCTTTCAAGAGCCTGATCTGCTCCAAAAAACGCCGACCTCTTGATCAGTTCTAGGTCTCGGTCATTTGCTTTTGCGGATCTTGCAAAATAACCACTTTTTTGAACGAGAGTCTTTTCCGCATTGAGTTTTTTTGAAAACTGTTTTGCGAACCACTGCCCGGGGTTTATCTCATCAAGACGAACATGGCCAAAAGCATCTCTAGGTACATCCTGGCCACTGGCCTCCATCTCCTTTACAATTGCATCTTGGCCAGCACCCTCGCTAAGAAAAATATTTACACCATCTTTTTCATCCATGACCTTCTTTAAGCGTTCTACCTCAGCGTCCAGGTCCATACTTTGTTCAGGAACAAAAATGGCATCAACATCCCACCTATCTTTGGACACCAATAGCTCAGGCAAAAATTTTCTTTGATGCAAACGCGCCCTGTAGTCTCTTGCAGTCTGGGCAGTAAGCCAACCACAGTGTCTACCCATGACCTCATGAATGATCAACTGTCTGGTGCTTGTTGTGTTTTCATTTGCAACATTCTCAAAGAATATCGCTCCCTGCTCCGCAGCTGTCCATGCACCAAGGGTCTGAGAGACTGGAAACACATCGTTGTCAACGGTTTTTGGAAGACCCACAACCGTGAGGTCGTAACCATTTTCCTTCAAATAAAATGACAACTGGGCTGCCATGGTATTGGTGTCATCTCCGCCAATGGTATGAAGGATATCTATTCCATCTTTTGTCAATTGATCAGCGGCAACTTTTAACGGGTTCTCACTATCTTGAACATAACCTCTTTTTATACAGTCCTCTACATTGGTTAGCTTAACTCTGCTATTGCCTATGGGTGACCCACCAAAATCGTATAAAGTAGAATACTGTTCTCTAACGGTGCTTGGAAATGTTATGGACTCTCCAATAAGAAGACCTCTGTACCCATTGAGATAGCCAATCAATTCCGCATCAGGAGCGGTATCATTATATCGTTGAATCAGTGCGCCAATGGAAGCGGACAGACATGGGGCGATGCCACCTGCTGTTAAAAATGCAATTTTCATGAATTATATGATTTATTGATGATTTTAGGAACGAAACTTAAAAAAAAAGAATCGCTCATGTAGGAACCAATTCACGTTTAGGTTAAAATATATCTATCAATTATGGAGTCAATTGATGGCATTGGGATTTAGAGCTACTACCATGATTATCATAGGTGATTATTATGCCCGCATCAAATGAATTAGAGTTTATTCAAAAGATTCATGGGAAACTGCTTAACTATCTAGAAAAGAGTAAGGACCGTTTTGTTCACCCTAGGAATAAGGCTGAATACCTTCTAAAGGAATTTGACCTTGATATAAATGCCCCTAGCAGTCTATCGGAGATGGAGTCCCATATTGACCGGTATCTTGAGTCCTCCATCAATACCGCCAGCACTCGTTTTTACAACCAATTGTTTTCTGGGTTTTCATCTATGGGATACCTGGGAGAGGTTATTACAGGTTTAACCAACCACTCTATGTATACGTTTGAAATGAGTCCATTAGCCACTCTGATGGAACGCAAGCTTATTGAAAAAATGGCGTTTCTAATTGGATACGGTGATGGATTTGGAACATTCGTCCCGGGAGGAAGTAACGCCAATCTAATTGCAATGCTATGCGCCAGAGAAAGAGCTTGTCCAAATTCCAAGACCGAAGGTCTTTTTAATGCCCAACCACTGGTTGGCTTTGTCTCTGAAGAGTCACACTATTCATTCATGAAGGCTGGTCTCCAATCTGGAATCGGGCTCAATAATATTAGAATGATTCCTTGTGATGACCATGGTAAAATGAATCTTAAAAAGCTAGTGTCTGCAATAAAATCATCTATCGAAAATGGCGAAAGACCATTCTTCGTTGGTGCTACTGCAGGAACTACCGTGAGAGGCGTATTTGACCCGATCGAAGAGATAGCTCTCATTTGTAAGCAATATAACCTGTGGTTCCATATTGATGGCTCGTGGGGTGGGTCGGCTTTACTCTCGGAAAAGCATCGAAGTCTTCTCAAAGGATCTGAATGCTCAGATTCATTCACCTGGTGCGCACATAAGATGATGGGGATCCCACTTATGTGTACCTCTATTGTCCTAAAAGATAAGACTCTACTCAAACAGATCAATTCCGTTCCTGGGACGGACTACCTGTTCCATGGAGACGATGATGAACTAGACCTTGGTCTCCACTCACTACAATGCGGAAGAAGGGTCGACTCATTAAAACTATGGTTGGCCTGGAAGTATATTGGCGATAAGGGGTATCAAGATCGAATTGACCATCTTTTTTCTTTGGCCAAGCTAGCTGAATCAAAAGTCAATCAGTCAAGATCTTTAAAACTATTATCGCCGGTTGAGTCTCTCAATATCTGTTTTAGAATTCAGCCACCATTGGTAGATGAAAGCCGGTGGGATGAGCTAACCATTGAGGTTAGAGAGAGACTAATAGTTGAGACAGATACCCTGGTAAATCATGCTTCTATTAATGATGAAAATTGTATCCGACTTATTACCGCTAACTTTGATTTGACTCCAGAAGATATTGATAAATTCATGAACAACGTTGAGATAATTTCCCAAAAAGTGATCCATGAACTAAATTCATGAATGCCTCTCATTCAAGCAAAAGAAAATCTGTGGTCTTTCTTTTTATTAATGGCCCTCACCATGTTTATCACCTAATTACTCCTGCTCTTAGATTTGTAGAGATCAATAATTCTTATGAAATAAAAATCATATCAGGAAATCCATGGAACACCAAAATCATTGATCAAGCATCCAATGAAATGGGAGTCTCAAATTTTAAGTTAATTGATATTCCGTTGCCCTTTAGGTATAGAATCAAAAACTACAAGAGTAAGCTATATCCCCCTGTCTATTCTCGAATAAAAAGTGTTATTAAAGATCTCTCTAATGCCTCGGCCATTATCTCAACCAGTCATGAATTACCAGCACATTTGAGTGAGCACAGAATCAATGGCCCAATTCTATTTTATCTCTACCATGGAACTGGCACAAGATCATATGGATTTGAATCAAAGTTGGATGGGTATGATCATATCTTTGTTCCAGGTAATTATCATATGAATAGATTGCTGGATGAATCCTGTATCTCAAAAGAAAAAATGATTCTTACAGGTATGCCTAAGCTAGACTGGTTGGCAAGGAAACTAGAAATAAAAAGATCTTTATTTAAAAACAACAATCCTACCTTTTACTATAATCCACACTGGGATATGAAATTCTCAAGTTATCTCAAATGGAAAAAGCATATCTTGAATTTCTTTTCAGAAAAACAAGAACTAAACTTAATATTCTCTCCTCATCCTTTAGTAAAACACATGTCAAAAAGAGATGGGTATGCCATTGAGAATGGAAAAGAAATTCCAGATAACATAATCATAGACTATGGCAGCGATTATTGCATGGATGGGACCTACAATTCTGCGTCTGATGTTTATATTGGTGATGTAAGCAGTATGATAACAGAATTCATAATGCACAAACCTAGGCCCTGCTTATTTATTAATGCACATGACATAGATTGGGTTGGTAACGAAGACTATCACTTTTGGGAAATGGGTAACGTGGTAAATGATGTTAACGATTTTCCAAAACATATATTCCAGTCCCTTGAATTAAACCACCATGAAGAAAAGCAATTGAAAATGAAAAACGACTTTGTTCATCAAAGTAGCATAGATAGCTCTAAGATCTGTGCAGAATCAATCCAGAATATTTTGAGAGAAACCAATACTTGAATAACAGGACAAACATCTACTTCATTGGAAGAAAACAAGGTGTAGGCTTTAGGCACTTTAGGATGTCGCATTTAGAAAATAGAAGAAAATATGAGTCTGAGGGATTAAGAGATGCAACCGATGCCATTATTCAAACTCGCTGGATCAAGAAGGCAGATGTCATATGGGTAAGAGTAAGACCTGAGCACACAACCGACAAAGAGAGAGTTGTTATAGAAAAACACTTGCAACACCTTAGAGATAAAATTCCAATCATTAATGATATCGCTGTTTTTGATCACTACGACTGCAAAGATCAATCGTTTCAATTATGGAAAAAACATAACATCCCATGTCCAGATTTTATTACGATCAATGAGAATAGTATTTCAGGGAATTCTGAAGAAAATATTTTACTCGTATCAAATTTCATTAAAAATCATGGAAAAATATTTCTGAGAACCAATAATGAGACTGCAAGTCTAGGGATGCATACTTTAACCTCTGAATCTGGAAAAGGCGATATAGAGCATGCCTTGCTTTCGCTAAAGGATCGAGTGGAGAATCAGAAAACAACCAGATCCTCGACAAAGATCATGGGCACAGAATTCATCCAATCTGACAAGGGTTCTGATTTCCAGGATCTTTATAGGGTACACACTCTTTTTGGAAATATCCTTTCTTTCTATGCTGTGACCAGTAAAAAGGAGATTTTCCATAATGTGGATATGGATGAGAGAGATATGAATCGCTTCATTGATTTAAATGAGGATCTATGCAACAAAATGGATTCTTTAAAAGAAATAGTATTAAATGCTGTCAAAGCACTTAACTGTAATCTTGGTGCAATCGAGTTTTTTTTGGTGAATGAAAAACCTATTTTTATCGAGCTGAATCCAATGTGGGGAGGACATGCAAGCATCCACGGGTTTGGAAATGAAAAAATGCGAACATATCTCATTGAAAATAGAAAAGTTTTAGAGAAACGAATACCGAACATTTATAATTTTATGGACAGAAGAGCATACTATAAAAAGTTATATGAATTCATACACGACCATATCAACAGTCCAAAGGATTAGACCATCATGAAAAAGGTATTGTGGAGGCCAGATCCTCAAAAGAAAACTAAAATGGCAGAACTAACTGGCATCATAAATCATAATCATGGTCAAAAAGTTAGTAGCTACGAACAACTCCATAATTGGTCAGTAAATCATATCCCTGAGTTTTGGGAAGAGGTCTGGAACTATTGTGGCATTGTACACAGTGAACCATACACGGAAGTAGTTGATAATATTAAAACCATGCCAGGAGCAAAATGGTTCAGGGGTGCAAAATTAAATTTCGCAGAAAACCTTCTCAGGTTTCGCGATGACCGGGTTGCAATAAAATTCAAGTCTGAGGACAAATCGGTCAGGGAATTAACGTATCTTGAACTTTTTCAAGAAGTAGAAAAGATCTCACACTATCTAAGAGAGTTGGGAGTTCAAAAAGGTGACCGAGTCGTAGGTTTCCTACCAAATGTTCCAGAAGCGGTTGTGGCCATGCTGGCAACCAGCTCCATAGGCGCAGTGTGGAGCTCATGCTCTCCCGACTTTGGTATCAAAGGAGTTTTAGATAGGTTTTCACAAATAGAACCAAAAGTAATATTCTCTGCTGATGGCTACCGATACAATGGAAAGTATCATGACTCTTTGAAAAAGCTAAACGGCATACTAAAAGAATTACCAACGGTTCAAAAAGTAATCCTTATCAATGATGATAAGCGTATTGACATGAATTTCAAGACTGAATTTATTTCTTATAAAGAGATCTTAGAGTGTACTCCTAACCCGTTGCAATTTGAACAACTTCCTTTTGACCACCCTCTTTATATCATGTATTCATCTGGAACAACAGGACTTCCGAAGTCAATAGTCCATTCGTCAGGTGGAACTCTTTTACAACATATGAAAGAATTACATTTTCATTGTGATCTAAAAAGGGAAGACACCATATTTTACTTTACTACCTGTGGTTGGATGATGTGGAATTGGCTGGTCTCCGCACTATCCATTGGTTCAACAGTAGTCCTATTTGATGGGTCACCATTTTACCCTGATGGCAAAGAGATGTGGAAGCTAGCTGAAGAACTAGAATTTTCAGTTTTTGGAACAAGTGCTAAGTACATTGATGCCTGTAGGGAGAATAATATATTCCCATCAACATTTTCAAATCTTCCAAAGTTGAGATCAATTCTTTCAACAGGATCTCCTCTTGTTGAAGAAAGTTTTGAATACATTTATGAGCATGTAAAAAAAGATGTTCATCTTGCATCCATCTCTGGAGGAACAGATATCATATCTTGCTTTGCTCTGGGTAGCCCTACTCTTGAAGTAACCAAAGGAGAGCTTCAATGCCGCGGTCTCGGAATGGACGTTCATTCATATGATGAGAAAGGACACCCAATTATTGGGGAAAAGGGAGAGCTAGTCTGCACGTCAGCATTTCCCTCTATGCCAGTGTATTTTTGGAATGATTCGAATGGCTCAAAATACAAAGATGCTTATTTTTCAACCTTCTCTGGTGTCTGGCATCACGGTGATTTCATACGAATATCTGATTCGGGAAGCCTTAAAATTTATGGAAGAAGTGACTCGACGCTTAACCCAGGAGGAGTTCGAATAGGAACATCGGAAATATATAGAGTGGTTAATTCTATGGATATCATTGAAGATAGTCTTGTTATCGGACAAGAGTGGGAAGGCGATCAGAGAATCATTCTTTTTGTTCTAATGGCAAATGATTTGCAATTAGATAAAGACATTATAGATCAAATAAAGTCCCAAATTAAGGAAAGCTGTAGTCCAAGACATATTCCAAGCAAGATTATTAAGGTAAAGGGGATTCCTTATACAATTAACGGAAAAAAGGTTGAAATCGCCGTAATGAAGATCATTGAAGGAAAACCAGTTACCAATAAAGATGCTCTGAGTAATCCAGAAACTCTTGATCAGTACAAAAATATTCCTGAGCTAATGGATTAATCTAAAGCGTGTAAAACACCCAATAGATCTGCAACTCTGTTTGAGTATCCCCATTCATTATCATACCAGTTAAGAGTTTTGACAAAATTACCCTCAACTACTCTGGTAAAAGGAGCGTCAAATATTGAAGAGTGAGGATTCCCAATGATGTCAGTTGAAACGACTGGGAGTGTTGAGTAGTGTAATACATTTTGAAGAGGGCCTGAATCAGCTGCAGACCTAACTGCATCATTGACCTCATCTATGGTAACATCTTTTTCTAGTCTAACGTTGAGATCAACAACGGAGCCATCGGGTACAGGAACTCTCATAGCAATTCCGTCTAATTTGCCATCAAGCTCAGGTAGCACCTTACCTACTGCTCTAGCGGCACCTGTTGTAGTAGGAATTACGTTCTCCGCTGCAGCCCGACTTCTTCTCCAGTCAGAGTGAGGTACATCTGCTAGTCTCTGATCATTCGTATAGGCGTGTATCGTATTGATCACACCCATTTCAATTCCAAATGAATCGTTTAGAACTTTTGCCATTGGAGCAAGACAGTTTGTTGTACAGGATGCATTGGAAACGATCTTATGCTCAGGAAGAAGGCCATCATCATTGACACCAAGAACAACTGTATAGTCGATCTCATCCTTTGATGGAACGGTAAGGACCACGCGCTTTGCTCCTGCAGTGATGTGATTCTCTAATTGGTCACGTTGACGAAATATCCCAGTAGATTCGATCACGATATCTACGCCTAGTTCACCCCAGGGTAAACTTGAGGGGTCTCTCTCTGCAATCAACTTTACGGACTGACTACCAGTCTTTAACATATCGCCTTCAAGAGTAACCTCATCAGGGAATCGCCCCATAACAGTATCATACTTTAATAGATAGGTAAGCGCTCCCTTATCAAATATGTCATTTATGGCAACAATATCTACATCTTTTTTATCGTTAAGAATTCTAAAAACTGAACGCCCTATTCTTCCGAAACCATTTATTGCAACTTTCACTATTTATCCTCCAAAGTGGCATAAGCATCCACTACATCTAAAATTCTACTAGCAAATCCCCAACCATTGTCATACCAGCAAAGCGTCTTTAACAACTGGTCTTTCGTCATCATAGTTGCTTTTTGATCGAAGACCATGGTCTCTTCTCTCCCGATCACATCGCTAGAGACAATTGGATCTTCGGTGTAACCAACAATACCTTTTAATGAGTTCTCTGAAAATTTCCTGATTGCATCATTTGCCTCATCTACAGACGGAATATTATTCAACTCAGTAGTGAGGTCTACGCAAGATCCATTTGGAACTGGTACATTGAATGCAATACCATCAAGTTTCCCAGCAAACTGAGGCATGAGGTCCTCAACGATCGAAGGAGCTAGTGTAGTATTGGGTATGATATTCTCAACGGCAGAACGACTCCGTCGCAGGTCTACACCTGCAGCATCTGCCAACGGCTGGTCTGCAGTATAAGCATGTACGGTGGTCATCATAGCACGGTTTAGGCCAAAGCTCTCATCTAACATCTTGACCATAAGAGCCAATACCTGCGTAGTTGATGATGTGGTAGATATTATCTGATCAGATCTATCTATACTCGATTCATTGATTCCAGGTATTACATAACGGTCTATGGTATCCTTTGCATTTCTACTTATGAAAACTCTCTTTGCACCTGATTCAATATGCGCAGAAAGTTCATCTCTCTTTAAAAAACGACCAGTAGCATCAATGACAACGTCTACATCATATGCGTCCCATGGAATCGTCCCAGGCTCTCCACCACTTATGACTCGAGTCTTTTGATCTTTCACAATAAAATGATTTCCATCAAGGCTCACCTCATCATCCATCAATCCATGAATGGAGTCTCTTACCAGAAGATAGTGCAAAGCCTCTGCAGATCCAAAGTCGCTAACAGCAACAAAATTATAGTTTGGATTATCGTATCCTAACCTAAAAAGATTTCGTCCAATTCGACCAAACCCGAAAAGGGCTATATTTATTTTTTTTGACATGATTATTTATGATTCTTTTATTTTTTTCCCAAGAAAGTTTAATAATAAGATTATGTAAAATTTATTATAAAATAGATTAACACACTGATTATACCTGAAACCTAACCTAAAACCTCAAGTATCTGCAAATATATTTTATATTCTTGCAATAAATTTGCGAACGCTTTAATTAGAATTACTAATTAGGTCACTTGTAGTTCTTTAGTCTATCACGATTCTTAATGAAAGCAAACAATAAGAGCAAAACAAAGATAATACCTATCTTCATTTCTTACCTGTACGTGTGTATCCTAATGCTCCGTATCTGTCATTCAATACAATAACTCCATCCATATCCCTATTCGAACCAATATAAGCAGTAGGCTCCTCATACTTGTTGTAGGTTTGAACGTAGCCATTCTCATCTTTACCAGTTCCAAGATAAAGAGTCCTTTTATGGTCTTGGTTGTACGCAGTAATGAATCCTCCATGTCCATCATCTCTGATCGTTATTGAGTTCACCACAATATCTCCAAGATTGCCATCTTTATTTTCTGCCTCATCGGCGCCAATGGATACAAAAGCTAACGATGTAACCAATACTCCGATCAAAAAACTTCTTAGGTCAACTTGTCCCATGGTAACTCCTTATTGTTAATAATTTTTATATGGTCTTTTAAAATTCAATGATCTTTCAAAAAAAACGATAGTGTATTCTACGATCGATCTATCATTTTTACTTGCCTGATTCTTTGTCTAGATCATTCTTATTACTCAATTTTTCTTGATAGTCGCCCATCTTATCGATCTTGGAATCTTGTGCAAGGTCACTTGTATTGAATTCTCTATGCCAATCTTCTTTTGCATAGAGAATTCTAATTATCAAGACCCCAGTATAGGATAAAAGTAGAATGATATATCCTAGCTTATGCAATGAATTGTCCCTATCGACCATGAAGAGTAAAAAAAGGAGCATAAGTGGCATCCAGCGTATCAATCTTTGTAAAAAATTTATCAACATTCTAATTCAAATTATTTTGTACGAATGATAGCATTTTCTTTTGTTGTGTAAGGTAACCTAGTCTGGTCTCAATATTCAAATACCTCACACCACGTCTCAGCGCCTCCCAAGATAAGGAACCATCATCTTTTTCTGGGGGAATATTTTGAAGAACAATATTATAAGGTCCCGATGAAAGGGACTCAAAATCATCGCTGTTAGTACATATGATAAAATCTCTAGGGTTTTGGTCTGGCTTAATGGCTACACGCTGACTTTTATCCTTTTCCGAATTAACATTGTAGCCACGAAAATTATTGTGCACGGATATGAGGACACCATTCTTGCTAGGCATCAATATATCAAGGAATGCATTTCTTTCTCCATCGATCCGATCTAGTGCTTTTGTCAAGGTTCCAGGTTGCCAGTATGGTTTGAACTTACGCAATGCATGATAGGTACCGTTTCTAGAGAATATCCTATTTGGATCGATCATTGTAGACTCATAAGGGATCTCTCTGGTCTTGCTTTGAATGAAAAATGCTATCCCACCATAATGATGGACGTGATGTTCCAGTGCCATTCTAGCAGTTTGCTCATCGCCATGGAGCCATATATATCTATTTGGGGTATCCCCATTTTGTATGATATTGAATTTTGTTCCTACAAATGTAATATATGAGTTCTGAGTACCTACTTGATCTTGCTGAATATCATTAGCCAAAGATAATGATAGAGTAACACAATATAAAAAAAGTGAATTGACTCTTTTAAGATAACAGATTACTGATTTTCCCAAGGCAAGAAAAGATGGCTCATTCTTCATCATCTTCATTCATTCTATACCACAATGCAAGCGTCAATGAGCCAACAATGAAAATGATTGATATAATGTATATGGTCGCTTTTAAAGTCATTTGAAACTAATAGCTTTATCTATTTTTGGTGCGATGAATTTTAAAGACTATTTAAAAAAACAACATCATAAACCATCATTAAATATAATCATTATAAAATGACTACTTCCAAACTAGAATTTTATCCTTAGAAATAAATTTACTTAAAAGATTTTGAAGTTCATTCATCGCGAATTGTCTGGTCTCACTATCTACAACTACCACCCCTTCTTCGATGGAATAATCGGAGAAATATATGTCAGATCTTGTTTCTCTCTTGCGTATCTTGTTGAAATAATCCTTATTCATTCGAAACACTCCCAGTGTAACATCTCTGATATCAGAACCATCTACATCTTCAAATAATTCTTGGAAAAATTTAGAATATATATCGAACCAATTATCTACCATTAATACAGGATCGAAGCATAGTCTAACCTGCCATCCTCTTTCTAATGCATTTTTAACTGAATTGACCCTGCTGCTCAAGGGAGGCGCCGCTGCCTCATATTTCATACAGATCTCTTCAGGAGAGAGGGTCCATGAGAGAACGACATTATCACTTGGATCCATGTCCATTATTGAACTAAAAAGAGCACTTTTCGTACGTATCTCTATGATCGTGTCTTTTTTCCCATCTACATAATTGATCCATCGACGAGAAAGCGGTAGAATATTCTCCATTGCCAATAGATCTGTATTATACGAGATAGATACGACTGTTGCTTTAGATGGGTCACGAGGATCAGATACTTTTTTATCAATTGCATCCATCATATCTCTTTCATTGACAAATACCACAAGATTACCAGAATCATACATGCCCTGCAAAAAGCAATAATCACAATTATATAGACAATTCAAAATTGGAGTATTGTAGAAAACATTAGGGGTATTGTAATCCTGGATCATACTTGATGCAGGGTAAAGCAGAGGTTCTTTCTTCTTGGCCAAAATCAATTTCATAGACTTTTTTTGCATCTGGAAATCTTGGCTGGCTCGATTAAAAAAATCCTTGTAGTGATCGATCATTATAATAGTTGAACCTGAAAATTTTGATAAAGCAATATCTGTTAATTCATACCCAATTGCATCCTTCTCAATATATATATGTGAAAAATTAGGTTTTAAGTTCTTCACGGATATACTTAAAAATATTTTTTTGGTCTAACTTTGATCTTGGTTGCTCAGCATTTATTACTGGTAGGGGTCTTTTCATATTATTTATTCTATACCCCTTTACATAATTGATCAATAGATCTACCTGTGCAGCGGTCATATGATATTTGTCTTTATTTTTAGTGATCCAATCCATATCTACTTCAGAGAGCAAGGGGCTTTTCATGTCTCCAATTAGTTTGAATTGTTCAATAAAGGTAATGATCTTATCCATTTTTGTTTTGATCAAGGATGAAATGATGTTGCTGTCTAGTTTTGTAACATGAACATCCATATGGTCAGAAACTAATTTTACTATAGCTATATTATGTAGTGGGACAAGTTTTGAACAAACTGAAAAGATCTCATGGGCCTCCATATCTACCAAAAGATCGTACTTATTACCACCATTATCAATTGGACTATTTACTGTAGTGATTGGACCTTCAATGAGGACATGGTCTATGAGAATATCAGGATAATATTTATCTGTTGAACTATCATCCGAAATCTCATTGACCAAAAATAATTGACCTATTTTTGTTCTACGTTCATTACCTCCTGCAACACCTATATTGATAAACTGAACATTATCATGGCCTATTGAATTATAAAGGTCATTGATTCGTGATCTAATATTTTTTTTCCCAACACCAACTCCTACCAATGCAATGTTTGTTTCTTGATTGATAAAACAGGGGAAATCAAAAGTATGATCCCTTTTTAATTTAAAGCGTTGAATGAATGGGTCAGATTCTGTTTTGAGAGCAGTTATCAGACACTGGATTTGATTGATCAAAAGAAAGAAAAACGAATGATCTTTCTTTTCGGCTTGTATTTGGACCTCCAAGGCTTTTTACCTTCCCAAGATAATTTTATACCTTTTTTACGTCCCTCTGGACCATACATGAATTCACTTTGCTTTTCCTTCTTCTGCATATCAAGGCTTATTGACTCAAGTATAAGGTTCCTTGTTGAACGATCTAAACGATCAAAGTCTTCATAGACAATATCACTTCCAAAACGTGCGCCTATCAATTTCAATAATTTCCCAATGACATAGAGACCAATACCTCCCCCTACTCCAATCAATAGTTCTTGGTCCGAAACATAAGATTCCTCCAAGTGACCTGCGGCGCCTAGGCCAGCTGTTGCAGCCAGCATAAGAGATCCAAGGAAGATACAAGGGGTTCCAACATAAGAATATGATTTTTCAGAATATCTAACCTCAACAAGATTCTTTATTGGAACGGTCATGAGGACGATCTCATCTTCCCAAAATACCACTTTCCTATTCTTTAATGTGAAATGATTTGAGGAAGTGAAAATATCATCTGTCCTAGTAAACAATTGAATGCGCTGAGCCTGTCCAATTGAAAAAAGAAGTTGTAGAATTATTAGATATCTCATCATTTTTCAGCGTCAAATTTATAAAATAGATTCCAAGGCATTCATTAAAGAATCCATATCCTTTTTCTCATTATAGATCTGTATGGAGGACCTTATGTAATTAGTACCATCCCATTCAAAAATTGGAATTTCTATTCTATGTTCATTCCAGAGAATATCTTTTAAGTTTCTTGGAGCGCTTGATGGGAGAGGATGTGAGACCATTTGCCCTATCCAATCATTTCCAACTGTTATGGGTCTAGTTCCAAGTACTGATTCAAAATTTGCTAATGAATCTATGATTATTTGACGGCAATTGACCTGAAGTGGTTGAATGTGTTTGATATAGAATTCTATTGATCTAGGAATCGTTAAGAACGATGACATATCTCGTGTCCCCTGCCACTGAAAATCTTGTAGAAATTCTGAAGGACCCGGATCATCACCGTCTCTTCCCCAACTATAAATTAATGGTTTGACCCAATCATGATGAGACTTGTTTACATATAGAAAAGAACTTCCTTTTGGTCCACAAAGCCATTTGTGAATGGCCCCCGTATAAAAATCACACCTTAACTCATGAATGTTAATATCAATATGTCCTGGAACATGTGCACCATCCACAATCGTCAATATTCCATTTTCCTTGGCTCTCTCAATGATCTGCTTAATTGGGAAAATAATTGCTGTGGGACTGGTTATCTGCGATATAAATATGACCCGGGTATTTTTATTGACACCTCTCCAAAAAATATCGACAAATTCCTGTTCAGAATGAACCGGCAAGGGAATTTTTTGCTGTACGATGCCTACACCATTCTTCTGGCCCCATACATTCCACTGTCTTACCAATGCACCATACTCATGGTCGGTCATCAACACCTCATTGCCAATGTCCAATCTTAGACTATTGATGAGATTAGCAATCGCCGTGGTAGGATTATGAAAAAATAGTAACTCTCCCTCATCACATCCGACAAACTCACCCAACCGCATTCTTGAATCTCTAAGGTGGGACCATAGACCTTTAGTTAAAAATTCAACAGGCTGCTCCTCTAATTTTCTCTGCCAATTCTGGTAGTCTTCGAATACAGGAACGGGACAAGCACCATATGAACCATGATTTAAAAAAGTGATTTTTGAATCAAGTAAAAATTTTTTCTTCAAATTGTTCATTGCATGTTCAGGAGATGTTACTAATTGTTTTTTACTAATATGGTAATGGTCTCATTCTTCTATATCCAAAATAGAAAATAAGAATATGAATAAGACCAATAACTTCAAACCCAAGTATGTACCAGGGCCAGTCTCCAATGATCATTGGATTATTGACCAATGGCCTCTCGGCCAAGTACATATAATTTGATCCAATGTAATAATTCGCCATACCAACAAACAAAAGAAGTACCTGACAAAGCAATAATACCCTATACCATGAAGAGGATTTGACCCTATACCCCAATACAATAGAAAGAAACAATGGAACTAAAATGATGCCAGCATGACTGACATAATATTTGAAGATAAGAAAGGGTATTGGGCCATGATTCAATTGAGGTGTAAGGATTGCATGCAACGCTCCAGGTGAGCCTATCAATGCTAAAAATTCAAAACCATGATCATTTGGTTTGAGCATCATGATTCCCGCTAGAATTCCTGAGAGTCCACAAAGATGAATCGGAAGAGAGGTCTTTAGATTCCACAAACCCAAATGATTTAGATAGAATTGCTGAATCAATTCAACGCCAATCAGCATTATACCGACGGAGACCATCAAAATCTTTCTCTTATCTGGAGGAATCCTAATGGCGATCTGAATAATGGCCAGGGAAACAAGTATTGATAAAATGATTCCCATCCACCACAAAAAGGACAATGGTTCGATAACAGTAGGAGAACTCACCCTAGGATCAGAAACGCCTTATTCTTTTAGATAACAAAATTGCCTGGTCAACTAAATTTGATAGAGTCGTGTCATCTAAAGCATTGGAAAATAGTGTACCAGATATCTTCTGGCTCTCTTCTTGGATTGCCTTGTGATAGTCTAATGAAGGCTGTTGGATGGACAGCTTGATATTCTCCCTGTCTCCTTCTTCCCAGTCCACTTCGAATTCATCAAACACATGTTGGATTAGTGATATTTGATCTTTTTGACTCATACCAATCTTTTTAAGAAACATAAAGAAATTACCCATTGATACCTGTAGACCCGTAAGATAGCCCGCACGTGTTAAATTTTTTCTGTATTCGTTTTCATGTGAGAGACTCTTTCCAATCATGCTCAGAATAGCCTGGACCTGCTTCATTCCCTTGTGATTGGAATTTGGATCAGTAGAATGTTTAGGCGATCCAATCTCAGGGTCATCTAAAATGAGTTCAATCCTGGTGAGTTGATTTTTTACTACTTCTGAATAATAGGAACGCATTCTTTGCGTGGTACTTGTTCTATCTTTCTTTGATAACATCATGAAATAAAGGGCATCTTTAAGAAGAGATGCAGCCTCACTAACAAGGTCATCCTGTTTTTGACTCGATTCAAGAAACGATATCTGAAGATTTGAACTGTACCTAAGCAAAGGACTATCTTTGTGAGATAATATTGAAATTAATTTATCTAAATTTTTCTCATAGAATGATTCTATCCCTTTGAGAACAGAATCTGGGTCATGCTTCTCTCTAAGTTGCTGAGTAGTTAAAATATTTTTCATTACCTTCTAAATGTAGGGTTGTTCATCATTCAAAGCAACGAGGCAAAAATCATTACTTTAAGAGAATGATCTTCTGTGATTCAACTGTCCGCCCTCTAATCAGTCGCACAAAATAAACACCGGATGAATACCCATCAGCATTCCACCTCATGTCATAACTACCCGGGAGCCTATACCCACTGATCAATGATTCAATTTCTCTTCCTCTTATATCAAATATTGATAGATTTATTTTTTCGGAAACCTTTGAGTCTGGGATATCAAATCGTATCGTTGTAACTGGATTGAATGGGTTTGGATATGCTGGATATAACTTGAATTCGGATGGAACTGGTCTATGCTCAAAATTAAAGGAACCACTTTGGATTTCCGTTCTATCTTGATCATTAAAAGAAAAATGGATGAGCATCTCTGATTCTTTCTCAAGGTTTATTTTTATGGTGTCCCTAGATAGTGATCCTGTTCTTGCAAATTCTATTAATGAATAACCTTTTTCTAGATCGTGGAAGTTCAAGGACATAGATCTCTCATCATTCAACATTTTTTGAAAGCTCAATGGGGAATTCTCATTCTGATAACAAAACTGGATCTGACCTGATGCAATACTATCACCTATGAATAGGTATAGCTCATCACCAAATTGCAGCATCTCTAGTGGCTTACCTACTGTGTCAGTTTCTTCAATGATTTGTCCAAATTCCTTTTGATACCAGGACCAGATCTGGACGAATGCCATACCATCCTCAATGTCAAATTTGCTATCTGGCTTTGAAATAAAATGTGGCACCGTTCCCTCTACAGGTCCGAGCTCATAGTTAAAGTTCTTCCACTCCCAATTCTCAACAAGATCTCCTAGGTCACTGTGAGTGATCTTTGAATCTAGGTCATAGTCACCCAAGATCGGTGTGATGTAGGTGTATGCAATATCAACCGTACTTAGTCCTGCCTCATCCTCCAAATATGAAAAATCTACAGTAATACTATCATGGCTTGCGAATGGAGGTTGCAGGGTGATACTCAAAGAAGAATCTTGCCTTGTAAAATCGAATTCAACAGAGTCGATCGCCTTTGATGTTACAGAAAAATTCAATGAGTCTACTTTTTCATTAAAACCAAATGTGATAGGAGTACTCTCCATCAAAACAATGAAAGAATCAATTGGAATTGATATGGAATCCACACTTGGTGGTAGGATATCATTTAATATGGTCGTATCTGTATAGAATAATTCTGAGAACTGATTACCTGCATCATCATAGATTGAGACTCCCTCTGTTGATTGAAGGATTATGAACTCATTTCCATTTGGTGTGTAATTGTATTCTAAGTTTACTCGAATGCTTATTTCCCCACCTGTTAGAAAATTACTATCGGTTCTGGTAAGACTTGTGACCGTACAAGCATCCATCTGACTTCCATTTGGAATAATCGTGACCAAAATGTCCTCAAGTTCCATTACACCCGTTACATCATCATTCCCATAGATCTGATCATTAAACTCTAGATCAATATATGAATTATCCATTGCCAACATCGAGGTATCAACTTTGGGAGGTATATAATCTTGAATGGTGAAAGTTGCTGAAAAATCAAATTCAATCGTATTTCCACTCTCATCCGCAAGCGTTGCTGAAAAATCAAAGTAGACAACACCATCACTTGCATAGTCACTTTGAGGTATGACAAGCAATGAAGGAGGACTGCCTTCCATTATAAGATCAAACGGTATCTCTTGGTTCGTACTGTCTGCATATTCCAAGGTAATAAATGTTTTTAATTCAGATACTGTCATTAATTCCCCAGTGGCTGGATCATACAGATTATCAGTAAAGGTCATTGATAAGGTATCCGTGCGATTAACATCAATGGCACCATCCTCGGCATCCGTGGTTCCAGTTGGAGGCAATTGATCATTGAGAAGAATGGCCCCTGTATTCTCTGATTGGGGCACCAGTACTCCAGTTGCATTGAAAATTTTATCTTCACCAGAAGGACCAAGTAAGATCGTCTCAACTCCAGAAGGGAGTGTGTCAAACTCTAAGTTAAAACGTACTACACTCTCACCACCGATCAAGTTATTACCTGAGGTTGTTGTCAAACTAGTGATGGTAACGCTTGATGCATTACCACTATTCGAATTTAGTATAAGTTCCACATCATTGATTTCAATGGTCTCTGACTGGCTGGAGTTACCATAGATACCATTTGAGAAAATGACATCCAAGTATTCATTACTATCGGGTAAGAATATAGAATCAATCTTAGCCGATGCATTGAAAGTCATCGTTCCTGTAATACTAGATGGATGCATTGGGTTACCTGCCTGGTCAAAGATCGATGAACCGTCTGCAGGTGCAAACATAATTGTTTCTGAACCAGATGGCGAACCATTTAGTTGGACATGTGCATATATCAATGACTCTCCCCCAGATAATAATGCACCTGTATAATTTTTTATCTCAAGAATTGTAACAGATCCACAGTTCCCACCATTTGACTCAAAGGTATGAGCAAGATCCTCTATCTCAATCCCTCCCGTACCTGAATTGGTTCCAAAAATGCCCTCACTAAAATCAATGTAGCAATATTGGTTTGTACTTGCAAGCCCACTAGAAGATATCAAAGGTGGTGATTCATCCGCTGTCTGAAAAGCAATGGTATCACTGACAAGCGCATTCCCATTAGTATCTTGAATATTTGATAGTATCACCTGAATTGATACAAACTCTGGAAGATCATTATCAGGGTCAATGATAAAACTTTGATCATTGGACGTGCTTATTGAATAGTCAATACTCTCTCCAGTATCCGTATTATTCAATGCAATGGAGTTACTAGCATTCGACCCATCTATTGTTGAGCCTTCATTATTTCTTATTGGTTCAGAAAAATCGATCACAATGTTTGAATTGGTCGCAATGTCTATTGAACCATCTTCAGGCAGGATTGATTGTAAAAATGGCGCAAATTGATCTGATAGCCCCTGAGTTACGGATGCACTACGTAATAGTCCAATCCCAAATGAATTGAAAATAGATGCATTCGTTAAAGGGCGTACTGTGATCTGCTCCTGCCCAGTTGATTCCCCTTCCACAGTAATTGCGAAACGAACGGTGTCTTCTCCTCCTTCCAATGGCCCACCTAAATTATTGGATAGATATGAAATACTCACACCAGTAGCGGTCCCACCATTAGGATCGAGCGTTACCTCAAAATCAGAGATTTCCAAAGCACCGCTGGTCGTTGCTTCTGTATACATTCCCTCACTGAATTGTATCTCTAGATAACTATCATCGGATGCTATGTCAGAACCAATGATCTCAGGCAGTGTCCCAACTGCAACCTTATAATTACCAGTGATCCCCTCGTAACCATCTACTATAATGTAGTAAGTTCCTGCAGCAAGAGTAATACTGTCAATGATACTAGCAAAAAACGGAGGACTTACACTTGCCTCAGGGCAAAATTCTTCTGTACCATCATCAAACTCAGTCAATGAGACCTCATTACCACACTCGTCCTTGATTGCTAGAATCGTATCAAAATCAGTTAGAGGATCGCATGTATCTACATAAAGATTTCTCTGAGTTGATAAGGTGATCTCATAGGCATAGTCTGCACCATGAGGATAATTTTGAAATGACCAATCATCTCCCATAGACTCTTCTAAAGTAGAACTATGAAAAAATGGTAGTGATACTATCACCGAATCCACACATTCCCCAGATCCCAGACAGAGGGGATTATCTTCGTATGCATCTGCATCCCAATAGCCATCACCGGTGACTGATAGTGTGCCATCATTTCCATTACCCGTTAGATCGGAGATGGTCACATCATTGCCATCATTGAAATTCCAATATCCCAAAAGTCCAACTCCTCCTAATGGGGAGTTGCACATATCACTCTGAATAGTTGCTCCATCGAGAGCCACATTCCACAATCGAACCTCATCTATAGCACCGTCAAAATAAGCATCAGAACTGGCAGGGTTGATTTCACTTTTACCAATTTTCATATTTACGGTTTCAATGAAGTCCCAGTTTATATTTCCTCCTTCTGTATTAAAGCTGGCCTCTTCAACACCATTTTTAAATATTTTGGCTTGCCCGGTTGTGACATCATAGGTTCCGGCAACATGAGTCCAAATATTTTGTTCCAATGTGATTCCTGGCCATAATTGTAATCCATCTCCATATATATCATATGCTCCAGTGCCCACACTATTCATAAAACGCAACTCACCTTGAAAATATTGTAACGCAAATCCCGATTCTTGATCTGCACCACCAAGCCTAAAGTAATGTACTAACGGAGCATAATCAGGATAGGTCTCTAATTCTGGATTGACCCAACATTCAATGGTCATGCCTGATGATGGTTGGAGGGATGGACTACTAACGATGTTTACGAAATCATTTTCCTTAAATGTAAAACTCGAGTCCTGGGCCAATAATTGAGTTGTTCCTAGAAACATAAGATATATTATATACGACCTATTCCACATTAATGTACCCAGAACCATAGTCATTAATTGTGATCAAATTATTATTAGCATCTCGAAATGTTGTATTTGGTCCAAACAGTAGCTCAGACTCACCCGTTGATATCGTTGAGAAATAGACTGTGGCTATTGACCAGGTACCACTCTGACTCTGTTCAGAGCTCATATCAGGGAGATAATACATGAATAGATCAAGTACACCTTGTTCATCTACAGTGATCTCCATAGGATCATTCTCTCCCGTAAAAAAAGGTCCTGGCACCACTGAGTCAACCGTAACACTTCCCCAATCATACCTAATGTCAAAGTGTGCTCCAGCTGCAGGATCTAATTCTAGTCCATATAATTCAACTGATATTGATTCACCCACATTTGCATTGATCTCAGGTGGATGAAAAAATATTGCTGGTGGGTCCAGATCAATGTTGCTAGGGTCAAATGGATTATCCAATTCGTATACTGCATCTTCACAAGAAAAGAATAAAAGTGCAAAAGAAAGCCCCAGAGTTTTTAGAAGATTAAAAATTGAGATTGAACTGTAATTGGTTGACATCAGGATTGTACTCTAGATCAAAAAAATATTCTCCATCAAAATAATCATCACTCGGTGCCACAAGATAGGCATGTACCATGTTAACGATCCATATGGATGCTGCGACACCACGTATGCTCTTCATAAATGAATTGTACCTGCGAGAATCCTTTGCATATTGGATGACCTTTGGTCGTAATTCTTGCAATGCATGTGGATCAGTTCCATCTTGATACGATTCGTAATTCGTTTCGAATCCTCCCCATGCCTTATTATAGTTATAGTATGATATCAAAGCAGCTAAGCCTAGTGTTGCTTCTGTACCCATGAATCCATAGCCTGGATATTTTCTTTGAACCCAGATCTGTCCGCTTCCTGGAATGGCAGTAGACATCATGAGTGCTTTGATCTTTGTGGGTATTGGTGGGAGTTTGAACCAATCTCTCTTGCGACCAATATCTCCAGCGGTCGCTATTTCAGAGGTGTCACTACCAACGGACAATGTATCGGGAACTGGAAGACCACTCACGTTGTAGGCCATCTTTTTCATTTCTATTAAGAGGCTATCTGTAATTCCGCTACTATTCATTGAAAATTCATTGAGCATGGTCTCCATATCTACTGAAAAAAGACGCCCATTGATCAAGAATTCATTCTGATCTTTTTTCTGAATATTACCTGCAATGATATAATTGACATTTAATCTTTTCCCTAGGTCAATGGCACACTCTAAACTCCAGCAAGCCCAATAATCTTTAGTTCTTGGATAAAAGATACTGACCTCATTTGTAAGGCCTCGATCTTGAACCTGAAAAATATCTAATTCACGAATGGTCTCTCTTAATTCTTCCGTTAAGAAATCTGTAAGAGGATCAGATATAGACCACCCCTCGAACCTGAGAACAGCTAATTGATTGCCTGTTTTCATGGAAACGACTTTTGTGGCCTCTGATGAAAAACAGAAACTCACAAGATGTAATATGATTATTCCTCGGATCACTGACATCTTTGTCATAAAAGGTTTGTTTTACACCCTTCCCTGAAACTTACATCAGAGAATGAAAATGTCAAAGAAAGACGTTATAGATCATTATTTTTTAAAATTGTCTAAGAGGATTGTCTCTGTACCATTGATCAATATAGACTGACACGGCCTTATTGATGCTTTTTTCAACATCTCTATGGATCTTATTAGAGCTTGTCTGACCAACAACCTCTTGAGAAAAGACCTTGCTTGTCATTAGCTTCTTTGTGATCAAGGTATCAGCCATGGAACGATAATAATCTTCTTCAGATATACTATAATTGTACACACTGAACATCACTAGAAATGAGGAGGTTTTTTCGATTCTTGAATCCAAGATATTCACATCTATGACCATTTTAGGCATTTGATCATCCACAAATTCAATACCATGCTCTAAAAATCTTAGTTCAATAAAATTGAAGAGCCTTTTTTCCCATACGCCATCATCAATTCCCTTTATATTCAAATCAAAAGACAGGTCCTCTAAGCCTTTGAGATTTCCCTCATGCCACCTGCTCTGGGAAAAACAGATGGAAAAAAAAAGAAGAAACGCAAAGAGTATTGATCTTTGATTCAAAATTTAAATTAAAGTCAATATTCCTGTTAGCTACTATGGTCTATACCAATCCAGAGGTAATCATCTTCAACTTTTGTGGAAAAGGTCTCTACAGGTTTTGGTTCCATGGACATCATCTTTTTTGCATCAGCATCAAACTTTGAAAACAACCACGTCATGAATTTTTCGAATCCTTTTACATTCAACCATGCTTTTACTTCACCTGTATCGTATGAAAAATCACTAGAATGGAATTTACAATGAACCGTCTTGTCCTTCTTGTTACATCCTCCAAGATTCAAGGCCAGTCCTAAATGGGGACAACGATTATTTATGGCATGATATCCATCTTCATCTTTTACGACAAATATATCATCACGTTTGATCTTGTGTAATTGTTCTGGCTTTTCATCAAAACTGCTTGTCGCCACTAATTTCGTCCATTCAATATTCTTTTCATTCATTATCTAGTCCTCAACTTAATTATTCCAAATTTTGATTCATTCCAACCCATACAAAACCATCTTGTATTTTGGTTTTGTACACATCAACAGGGATCTTTTCCATTTGAGCAATCTCTTGTGCTTCCGCATTCAAACCAATTTTACCAAGCATTTTTTGAAAATTGCTTATTTTCATCCACTCTTTCACTTCTCCAGTTTTATAACAGAATGAACTTTTATGCCAACGACATGCTATTGACTCATTTTTCATATCAATGTCACTACCTGCCAGGCTCAGGTACGCATGAGGGCATTTATCATTAAGAGCAAAAAAATTACTGTCTATCTTAACGACAAGGATATCTTCTCGCTTTATCTTGAATACTTGTTGTTCATCCTTTTCAAAAGTATCTATCTCTGAACATTTGCTCCAGATAATATTATCTTCGATCTGCTCATTTTCCTTTTCTTCCTTAGACGAAAAGTCAATGTCCTCGATCTCATATAGTGTAACTCGTCCATCAATCCCTGGTAAATTGGTTCGCATAAAATCTTTTATGACCAAAGAATCTTTGATCTCATCATGTGTTTCTTCGGATATAAGGACCCGAGACTGGAATTGTTTATTGGCAGATTCCACTCGACTCGCAAAGTTCATTGCATCCCCAATAGCTGTTAAACGCTTGGATTTACCTGCACCAATATCTCCGACAACAGCCTCTCCCCAGTGGATGCCAACCCCAATATCAAAGTCTTGACCATACATTGTTTTAAGATAGGGCTTCATGTCATCCATCTCTGAGCACATTTCGAGAGCACTTTTCACTGCATGTTTTGCAGGGTCCTTCTCATTATGCAAACCGAAGATCGCAACCATCCCATCTCCAATGTAATTATCAACTACCCCTTGGTTATCTTCTACAGCCTTTACCATTCTACTGAAGTATCTGTTCAATATAAATACAACATCATATGGAGTTAATTTTTCAGAAAAGGGTGTAAATCCTCTGATATCACTAAATAGAATAGCAATCTGCTTTGTTTCTCCTAATCTACCAGAGACTCCTTTTTCAGATACAGATGCAATATCTTCTTTATTTAGAACCAACCTACGGACGACAACATCACCATTGACAGTGGTCTGGCATGCCAATCTAAATTCCTCGGTCGTGTGGACCTTTTCTTTTAATGATAGTTCTGCATCGGTCTCCGGTGAGCAATTCTCAATCCCTTCTAGCACGAGCAATCTACAGGTGGTACAATTACCCTCTCCTCCACAAGCACTTACATGAGGAATCCCATTTCTAGAAGCCGTCTGGAGTATTGTCTCACCTGACTCTGAATCAAAAATCTTATTATCTGGTAAAAAATCTATCTTTGCCATGATCAATTAAAGTTTTTAAAGACATCATTATCATTCTTAAATGTTTTGAACTCTAGAACGTTACCACTTGGATCGGAAATGAAAAAAGTCCCCTGCTCTCCACTATTATCCTTAAAGCGTACTCTAGGCTCTATTAAAAAGTCAATATTTTTATCTCTTATAATATTGCTTAGTTCTTTCCATTTTTTCCATGACAATATAACGCCAAAATGCCTTGAGGGTACTTGGTCACCATCCACTTTGTTTTCTTTTACTGGCCTGCAGTCCTCAGGTGCTAAATGCGCAACAATCTGATGGCCATAAAGGTCAAAGTCAATCCATTTATCTGAATGCCTACCAGTACCACATCCCAAGGTGTCAACATAAAAGACTCTTGCCTGTTCTAGATCATGTACTGGAAACGCAAGGTGAAATCTCGGTATGTCCATGATAAATCAAAATTGTCATCTAATCACCGCAAATTTACCAATTTTTTCATTGCTGTTCATTTCATTTTCAATATAATAGAGATACAGTCCTGGAGCGATCTCTTGATTATTGACCGTTCGCATATCCCACCATATGTTTCCTGAAGACTCATCATCATGCTCTAATTGGTAGATCAATTCTCCAGCTATGGTGAATATACTGATCTTGCATTTACTTGGGAGATTAGTGAAACGGATCCTCCTCTCAAATTCCGATTCCTTGAACTTGGATCTAGAAAAATATGGATTAGGTACAACTTGAACATTGTCTAGATTCTCTTGAGGCTGTATCCCTGGATATACTTGGGCGAAATTTCTATCAAGTATTGTCGTTCCCTTGGAGTTTTCAATGGAAGCATACCCCTCAGGATTAGCCCATTCATTTGGATTTGAAAAATTAGTATCTATGACTGTCTCAAACTGGCCATTGCTCAAGGGAAGATATTTTGTTACATAGGTTGGTTCTACACCCATATCATAGGCGACAATGGAATAGGTATACTCTATCCCATCGATCACATCATTATCAGTGAATAGATATTTATACGTCACGCCATCTTCCTCTCTCCAGTCTGACTGTTCTAATCTTATCATATCCATTCCTGTATCATCACCTAGACCAAACCAAGGGAAATAGGGATCCGGTCCACTTATCCCATGATTCCTGCGCTGATCACGAGGACAATCATATTCATTTGAGTAAATACAATGTAAAGAGTCTTCCTCAGCAGAAAGATCAAACTGCTTGTAAGGTCTCCAACCTACAAAAAGTCCATTTGTATCATATATTCGATCTGAGGCAGATCCCCATGTCGAACCTCCGTCTGTACTTTTATAGATCTTATATCCTTCAAAATCTGAGTAACCGGTCAAAACGTCTGTTGTACTTTCTGCCACATCATCCCAATAGATCTTCACAGATCCTGTATCTGTCTCTACATGAATAGAAGGCCTAGCAGGTGGGGTGAAACCCTGATATTTTGAATTATACATTACCTGCGCAAAACGTGCATTATTAATCAGGTCGTCTTCATTTTGACCAAATATAATACAAAAGGAGAATGGAACCTCCCGCCCAACGGGAAGGTCAAAGGGACCACAACTCAAGAATATTGAACAATCAAGACCCTCAGGGTCGCGCAAGAATGCTGTCTCCTCCAGAAGTCCCTCAAGAGAATCGAAATGGGGGTTCAACTCAGATCCCAGGTCAGTACCTGGATTTTGAGTATGAAAGTGCCATTGCTTTTCATTGTCACTGAGGTTTGTAGTGTCCCCTGCCATGATCTTATACATGATCTCTTCTTTATTTCTTGCTTGTGGACACCCCTCTGAACCAGTATAGCAGCTACTGCTATTGCTTTCCATCTGTGGTACACCAGGCCTACTATACCAATCAAACCAATGCCAGTCGGTCATCTTCAATGGTTCACCTGGGAAAATATCTATGGTCCCATCTTGATCAAGGTCCACGGGATCCGTGGCCTTAGGCGAATCAAGAAGCTGTGTCGCAACCAATCCAAAATCATTGCCTACTGCCCCTTCACCATTCATGGCATATCCTGCCGTACCACTAAATCCATCGTAATCTCCAACCATCGCCATTGATATGAGCATTCTCTCATTATTCAGTTCAAAGATCTCCCAATAATACTTCATGAAATCATCATCATTCGTATGGTAAGAAGCATTATAACCACTCTCATCACCGACTAATACATCTGCATCAAAATAAAAGCCTAAGGATGTACCTTGATAATCAAAACCCTGTCCATGATTCAATTTTGTACCATCTGGTAGGATCATTCCTTCTCCACATTTTTGGTTTCCAGATTCATCATATATAGGTTCTCCATTCTCATCTTCAGCACACCAATCTCCGCTCTCATTTCTGACCTTGACAGTAACAAATAGTATATCCTCTGCATACGATACACCATATGAATGCGCCTCTGCCATCACTCGAAGACCCATTGGGTAACCTGTTTGCTGGTAATCATCATTGGTATTGACCATATTCCCACGATGAGCCCAACGATCATCAAATTCCATATATACTTCCATATCAGATATGAATCTACCTTCTACCTCTTCCCAACAGTCAGGGTCTTTTCTCGATTGGGAACAACCCGGAAGATTGATGTTATAATCCTGTGACCACCAGCCAGGCCAAAAGGATTCACTCATCCCTGTATTATTGTTATAGCGTTCAGGCCAAGTATCCGAAAAAGCACTATGCGCCAAAAGCGGGTACGTATCACCAGGGTCAGTGACATAAGTGTTTCCAAATATGTCACCATTCTTAACCTCTGTATTATGCGTGTTGACACGAGCCATTGTAGAAGCATGCCACTCACCATTGGGAGAATTCTGTATCCTTGAAAGCCATGACTCTGCCACATTATAACCATAATACATATATTCATCATCGGAGGTCCATTCCTCAAGATCATTACCATAATTATAGAAATCAAATTGATCTTCTCTACGAATTAATTTTGGTCTAAGAGCCCAAGGATAAATAAAACCAATTCTTGCAACAGAACGGTTAGGATCCAGTTCACCAACTGAAGTAAGGATAACCTTCTTCAGCTCATGGTCAACAGACCATTGATAGGGTGCATCAAATAATTCTTTTGAGACCTTTTTTGCTATGCTATCTGGTTGCCAAATACCATCATCGTTATTTGCATCAAAGAGGATTCCCACAAAAACAGTATCTCCATCATTGAACCAACGGTCGTATGCCTCGCTCGACTCCCACATTCCATAGAGAGTGACCCCATCTACATCGACAATGTTTTCTAAATTGCTCCAACTAAAATTACTCGAGTATTCGTGACCCGGTACTCCTGCCAAGAATGCCACAGAGGGTAAATATGAATATCCATTCCAAATACCCATGGGATGTTCGTCCCAATTGATAATGTTTCCGTAGTTTGATATTGCAGTCTGAGCTTTTCCTTGTAGCAGATATCCTATAGCTCTATCACTCATTGGATTGGTTGGAAAAGGATTATCACCGATCTTTGCAACTTTATCCTGCTTGAATGAATCTTTATATGGTGACTGCAGATATTTCTTTTCCTCTGATGATAAAGAAGTAATAATTGATATCATTATGATGAACCTTTTCATATCAAAATATCAATCAATGACCTCTCTCAAAGTATCTAGTGAAATATTACCACCACAAATGACAACTCCTATTCTTTTACCTTTTAGTTGGTCTCTCATCTTCAATAATGCAGCAACGGCAGTTCCCGCAGCACCTTCTATTAACTGATGCTCATGCTGCATATAGAGGACCATCGCCTCTTTTATCTCTTGCTCACTCAAAAGGACCGTTTCATTGATCAGATCACAACAAAGAGGAAAGGTAATGGAGTCATCCTCTACACCACCTGCAGTACCATCGCTCAGCGTAGGTAACGATTCAAGGTCTAAAATTTTTCCGGCTTCCATGGAATGTATCATAACTGCAGAATTCTCAGGAGAACATCCAATAACTTTTATCTTTGGCCATACAGATCTAAGGTAAGATGCCGTACCCGCCATGAGCCCTCCCCCACCAACAGATATGATTATCGCATCTAATTCATCGATCTGGCTTTTAATCTCAACACCCAACGTTCCCTGACCTGCCATGACTTTTACATCATTGTACGGAGATACATACGGCACCTCATTTAGGTGAGACAATTCTCTTGCCTTTGCCTCAGCCTCAACACAGTCATCACCAAAAACGGTTATGTTAGCTCCAAGAATTCTGATATTTGATAATTTTGCCTCAGAAGACCCCTTGGGAACATAAATGTTGCAGTTGATATCTGCCTCTCTTGATGCATGGGCTACAGCAGCACCATGGTTACCAGTTGATGCAGATAACACCCCTCTCTGTTTCTCTGATTCTGTCAAACTAAGAACCTTATTCAAGGCGCCTCTTACTTTAAATGAACCAGTGACCTGCTGGTTTTCTAGTTTAAAATAAACCTGACTCTTTAATTGCTTAGAAAAATATTCTGAGCGACAGAAAGTTGTCTCTCTTGCAAAATTATCTATTCTTGATACAGCTTCTAGGATCTGCTTATTTAAATCCATAG